>ERZ836441.2485-NODE-2485-length-14472-cov-4.848373_pt1 | contig 14472 bp, 16 predicted proteins | sample MGYA00519686_ERZ836441 | MGnify/ENA primary metagenome ERZ836441 (study PRJEB31850, sample SAMEA3708800) | human gut metagenome | biome: human gut; feature: human-associated habitat; material: faeces | place: China | collected 2014 ... | reverse complement strand
CCGCATAGTATGGCTCAACCGAAAAAACGGGAAATTCATCAACTTCCGGCACAATGATCGGCACATCCACTTCAATCGTCCGCCCATGCGCTTCATAAGTCTTTGTCCACCGCCCCATCATCTCAACCTGCTGGCGCAGTTCGGAAACGGAAACCATGTCGCCGCTTGCCAATGCCAGCGTCGGGACAATCATCAGCGTACAAAGTGCGGCAAATATCTTTTTCATTGTGCATCCTCCCATGTGATAATCGTCGGACAGAATATCTGTTCCTTTTTTGAAAGATACTGTCTATAATCTGAATATAGATTATGAAATCATCCCATATTGTACCAATATTTACAGACTATATAAGGATTTTTTTGATTCTGGCGACGATCCTGAAAATCTTGATCTATTGCTTCTTCTTAAATCAAGAGATAAAAATCCAGACCATGCATACATCTTCGATGAACATTACTCTGATATTTATCTTGTTTTTGATCTCGATCCTCAAGACACCGGCTTTTCTCCTGATAAAATCCGTAAAATGATCGATTTTTTTCATGAATCTTCCGACATGGGAAAGCTATATCTGAACTATCCAATGGTTGAATCATTTTATCCTTTGCATGAAGCCCGCTCTTGGTGCCATCGATAAAGAAAACTATATTATTCCAATTTGGATGATCTAAGGTTTATTTACCTTCATAGAAACGTAAAACTGCCCGCTTTTTTCGGCGAGCAGTTTTTCATATTCACTTAATTATCATTATATTTCACGACTTGATCGTTCTGCTCAATTCTTCAACTTCCTGCTTTGTCAGCATCGTTAGATCAACAACCTGCTCCATGGGGTAGTTTTTTTCAAGCATACGACGAGCAATAGCGAGTGTCTTCTGCATTTCGCCGCGCTTCTCGCCACGTTCTTCGCCGCGCTTCTCGCCCAGCATGATTCCTTCATCAACCATTTGTCGAATCGCTTCACACATACTTGTATTTTCACCTTCAAAGCACTTGAGCATAGCCTTTACTGCTTGATTGTTTTGCTCAATTCTTCAACTTCCTGTTTCGTCAGCTTCGTTATATCAGCAATCTGCTCCTTAGAGTATTTCATTTCAATCATACGTCGTGCAATATCCAACGCTCTTTGTTTCTCACCCAGCATGATTCCTTCATCAACCATTTGCCGAATTGCTTCACACATACTCGTATTTTCGCCTTCAATGCACTTGAGCATATCCTTTACTGTTTGATTGTTTTGCTCAATTCTTCGACTTCCTGCTTTGTCAGCTTAGTTACACTAATCACCTGTTCTTCAGGCATTTTCAGTTCGAGCAAACGACGAGCAATAGTCATTTTTTCATTCAGACTTCCTTGTTTTTGTCCCATAGAAATTCCTTCATCAACCATTTGTCGAATCGCTTCACACATATTTACAACCTCCTTGTTCGGGTCAATCGCAATTCCCGCGTTTGTCATAGCATTGATAACCAGAGCCGCGTTTGTTTCCAGACAGCTGAACTTTGAATCCTCATTCAGCAATTTTTCCATCCGTGCCTTATCCCGCTGGTATTTAATATACGCCAGCACTTCACGCAGACTGCTGTTCAGCTTCTGAAGGTCATTGTCGCTCATCTCCATCGGGTCAATCATGAAAACCCGATAGTCCTGAATAAACGGAAGGACTTTTTCGGGTTGCTCGCCATACATCTCGCGCAGGCTGAGCGGTGCATCCCATTTCTTTCCGCCAAAGTTAATGACCAGCGTAATCACAGGGGACAGCCGATCTTCTTTCTTCATACCAGAAAGATATTCTTCCGATGTACCATTTTTTCCTTCCTTACGATGCTGGCTTGCCAGATCACGCACCTGCTTTTCGAGCTGCATGGCATCGTATAGCATGTTGCGAACCGGCATGGCATAATGCACATGGCTCTGATTCTCTATTCCCAGCACGAGATAGGTGTACCGATCATCCGTTTTAACCGCCAGCGTTTTAAGCGTATCGCGGTATTTCTGCGCCGCTTCCGGCTTGCCTTTCTCATCCTCATGATATGGAATCACATACTGCGTTGTATCCATATCGGTCAGCTGTTCCGGCTTAATGACCTGTTCGCCATCATAAATCAGATAGTTAAAGGCATCTGCAAACACTTCCGCTTCCGAAACATACTGTTTGGTTGCCGTATCCTGAATGGACATGTTTTTTTCTCTCCTTTGAGCCATCATTTCATCCGTCCATGCTCTATTTCAATTTTATTTTATCACGTCGCTTATGATTTCGCAAGCACTTATGATTCATTACCGTTCCTGCGAAAGCTGCCGCTTTTTATACCAGCCTTCCAGCAACTTGATAATGGTATCTTCCATTTGCTTTGGCGTGTAGGATTTCGGAAAATACTTGCGCAGCGTTTCGTTTTTCAGCGTCACCCGATCAAGGTCGGTTTTCTTTTCTTCGCTCATGACTGCCCGCATCACATCAAGGGAAAGCATCTTCTGCTGGCTGAATTTCTTTAATCGCTGTGCTTGAGAAAGCGACGGCGTTGCCTGCTCGCTGTCCATCGCCTCAAGCAGAAGGGTTTGTTCTTCTTTCTTTAAATAGGACAGCTCGACCGCAGGGTTAAATGCAATTTTGCGTTCATCCACCATGTCCAGCAGGGTGGGAATTAACTCGGTCAGGCGAATAAAACGCTGTATCTGGTTTCGACTTTCCCCGACCTGTTCAGCCATAATCTGGTCTGATCTTTTTTGTGTCCCAACTTGGGACACATTTTCTCTTGATGGTCGTCCCGCCTGTCTTTTCATCGCTTCCAGCTTCATTTTATAGGCGAAAGCCCGTTCACTCGGCAGTAGCTCCTCACGCTGCAAATTGCTATCCACCATGATGATCGTGGCAGCGTCGTCGTCGAGGTCACGAATGATGACCGGCATGGTTTCCTTGCCTGCCAGTTCGGAAGCATGATGCCGCCTGTGACCAGCGATCAGCTCATAGCCGCCGTCAGGATCAGGACGCGCAATCGCGGGGACAAGTACGCCATACTCGCGCACGCTTTCCACTGTGTCTTGCATCGCCGCATCGTCCTTAACCTTGAAGGGATGATTTCTGAACGGATGCAGTTCACCCAACGGGATTTCCTGCACCTTTTCCCGCTGGGCATCCGCTCTGCTTTCTTCCGTCGCAAAAAGGTCATCGACCGATTTCAGCTCGATGTTTCTGGCGCTGCTTTTCATGCTGAATCACCTCTTTCGTCAGCGCATTGTACGCCTGCGCGACCTTGCCCTTCGGATCATACGCGAAGATGCTTTTTCCTTCGGCGCTGCATTCCGCCGCCCTGATGGAGTGCGGAATTACGGTATCAAACACCTTGATTTTTGTTCCGTACTGTGTCCGAAGCAATTCGCTGATTTCACGGGCATACGTCGTGCGGCTTGCCATTGTAATGAGAATTCCTTCAACCCGCAGTCCCCTGTTCAATCCCCGGCGCATCCTGACGATGCTTTCCATCAGCTTACCAAGTCCATCTACCGACAAATAATGCGGTATGGTCGGAATCAGCACGCTGTCTGCCGCCGCCAGTGCGTTGATCGTCATCATGCCCAGCGACGGCATACAGTCCAGCAGCACATGGGAGTAGTCTTTTCTGCAATCGTTCAGCACCCGTTTCAGCACATTCTGCCGTGTATCCAGCGACGCTTCCACGCCAGATAAGGCAATGCTGCCGGGAATCAAGTCTACCCCTTCCGTATGATGCAGAATCGCTTCTTCGGCATGAACGAGCTGTTCCTGAAGAGCTCTGCCCATGAGCGTAGCCAGCGTCACCGACAGGGTTTCCGGCTTCCTCCATCCCAAACTGAGTGTCAGACTGGCTTGCGGATCACAGTCCACCAGCAGCACTTTCTTTCCTTTCTGCGCAAGTCCTACCCCAAGATTCAGGCAGGATGTAGTTTTGCCTACGCCGCCTTTCTGGTTGCAGAGGGCAGTAATTGTTGTTTTCATTTTCTCATTCTCCTTTTAAGTATGCAAAAAGCGCAGCCTTTTCAAGCCGCGCTCTCTCGTCTATACTGTTATCGTTTCAAAGCAATTCACATTTCTGTCATCTATTTTCACTGAAACGCAGATTCTACGATTTCCAGCCCCGATATGTCGCTTCAAGCATCCGCGTCTTTTCTCGAATCTCCTCGGCAATCACTTTGCAGTTCTTCGCGTTCATTCCCGCCGCTTTTCCAACTGCCAGCAGTTCTTTCATCCCCGGATTCCTGCCATTTCCATCCACCGTCGTGCTATGCTCTCCGAAGTAGGTCGTGCTCCACGTCAAATCATACGCCGGCGACGGATGCCAGCAATCCATCTGTTCGTCATAGATCCAGCTGAAATTCTTCGCATGGTCATCGCGATTATGCGCAAAGACATTGAAACACATCCGTCTGTACATCTGCTCCAAATCTTCCCGATTATCCAGAGAAAGAATCTTCGTCAGTTTCATCAGCGTATGATAGTCCATCGCGGCGGTGCGCCAGTCCACTTCGAGAATCGCCGCCGCAGTCAGCATGTGCTGCCGCTCGATATGCCCATCCGTCTTTCTTCGGTCAAACCGCTTTACAGCAAAGTAACCCGCACACACATCGGACGGCATCAGCTTGGTTTCCGGCACGATGATTCCGCAGTCCGCGGCGCAATCCATGTAGGCTTTTTCCATCGTGCCGCTATCCTTCATCTCATCGGAAGCCGGAAACTTGATGATCCACTCATCCGTCATGATCTTCGGTCTTGCGCCGCCGGAACTGCCGCCCATTTGGAACAGTTCATCCAGATTGCCTGCATCCTCGTGATTCAGTATCGCATGACATTGAGCAGAAAGCTCGTCCAAATCGTCAATCGCCGTATCCTGCCGAATATTCCACGCCGGGCGGTACGACAACGCGCCCATTCCCGAATCGCCGACGATCGCCAAACGCTCCAACTGCGTCATATCCGCAGAAAGAATTCCCCGCGCCTTTAACATCCGATCGACCAGCAGCTGCCCCCATGCATCCGGCAGACTATCGGCAAACACGCCCCACAATCCGGAAAACGTTTGGCTCGTCGGAACAAAGACCTTTTGCTCCACCGGCAGCGAAAACGGACTGATTGCAAAGCCGTTGTCCAGCCATTCTTCCGAATAAGCGAACGCTACCCGCCGATCTGCGGTCTGCGCCATCGTTCCGACAAATCGCTCGCCGAGGTAGACTTCGAGCTTACGTTCTTTCACGGATAACCTCCTCAATGCTGCCGTATTCCACATTCGTGAACAGATTTTTGATTTCATCCGCGCAGTCCAGTGCAACACACAACTTTGTCAGCGAGTTCAGCGAAATCTGCCCCGTCGTTTCAAAGCGCTTGATGCTGCCATAGCTTACGTTGCTCTTTTCGCTCAGCGCCTGCTGTGAAAGATTGCGGCGCTTGCGGATGCGGCTCAAACGCTGTGCCAACGCTTTGTCGATTTCTTCCGGCGTTTCCCAAACGAATTTCATGTCATCCTCCGACGGATCATATTTGATACAAATCTCCAGAAGCCACGCTTAATAGACCATATTTTATCCATTTCAGTATATCACAATGCGTTTTTGTTTTCAAGACGATACTTCCTATGCAAAAAGCGCAGCTTCTGCAAGCCGCGCTCGATCATTCAGTTTTCCGCTTTTAGGCATATTTCTCGGTTTCATCGCTCTTCTGAACCGCTGAATGGATCGCTTTTCAAATACCGTTTCATCAGGAACGTGCAAAAATACGGAAAGGTATAAACGTGATCACTGAATCCAACGTTGCCACCCGTCAGCTTGATTCCATGATGGATTTCAGGATACCTGTCATTCTCAATCAACGCCTGCATGGACTTCGCTTTTCCGCTTTTCGCCTTCACTTCAACGGGAATCAGTTCGGAAGCCGTCCTGACAAAGAAATCTTCCTCCAGCGTTGAATCCTCCCGTTTATAGTAATACAATTCATATCCGCTCTTTACGAGCGCTTCTCCAACGACATTTTCATATAGTGCGCCTTTGTATACGCCAAGATTTTTATTCGCTCTCAAATCTTCCTGTGCTTCTTCGTCCAAGAGCGCCACCAACAACCCACTGTCGGCAAAATACACCTTCATTTTTGTATCGTCATAGTTTCCCCTAAGCGGCAGTTCAGGAAAATGAAGGCAATAACAAATATTGATAATTCCCGCATCATTCAGCCATTCTATACAGCCCCGATAATCCTTGAACCGCGCTCCGGACGCCACTTTAGAAATTTGGAATTTCTTGTTTTCTTTCGCAAGCTGCACCGGAATCTGATTGAAAATATTCAAAATCCGTGTCTGATCTGCGCCGTCCGCATATTTGCGAATATCTTCTTTATAATCTAAAATGAGTTGCTTCTGAATCTCCTGCGTTCCTTCAAACGTTCCCTTTTCAATATATTCCTTGACGACGGCAGGCATCCCGCCCAAGATACAATAATCCAAGAACAGATTATGGCACGTTTTCAGCAAGACCTCGTTAAACGGCTTCATCTGAACCATGTGCTGATAAATATCTTCAACGAAATCGGCTTCATAACCTTTCGCCCAAAGGAACTCCTCAAAATCCAAGGACTTCATTTCATAATCGCTTTTATACCCTACGCTGTTGCTTTCAATCTTTCGATAGTTGATTCCAAGCATCGAGCCGCTGCAAATCACGTCAAATCTTCCGTCTATGTGAAAAAACTTGAGCGCCGTTGCGATGTCCGGGAATTCCTGCAACTCATCGAAAAAAATCAGTGTTTCGCCCGGAATAAAGCGTTTAGCCGGATCCATTCGCGATATGTTCTTAATGATGTTGTCTGTTTTGTAGCCATCTTCGGTAATCAGCTTGTATTTGGGTTCTTCAACAAAATTGATGTATATGACGCTCGTATAATTGGCTTCGGCAAAGTGATGAACCGATTCCGTTTTTCCAATCTGTCTGGGTCCTTTAACGATCAGTGGTTTTCGTTTCGGATCAGCCTTCCACTTCCTGAGCGTTTCATCTATTTTCCGCTTCAAATACGTCATCGCAACCGCTCCCCTCTGCTTTCTTTTTTCAATTATACGCCGTCTTTCCGATTTGCACAACGTAATCTGCGAAAAAATGAGCGAATATTTCTCCAAATTCAGCATTTTATGAGCGAATATTCCGCGAACATCCACATTTCATGGGGAAATCCGCTTTGTTTTCTTTATCCTATTGAAAAAGCGCCGCTTCTGCAAGCCGCGCTCGATCATTCGGTTTTTCGCTTTCACGCATATTTCTTTCTCTGCTCGATCACGCCCGCCAGCAGCGCCAGAAGCATCTGCGCGTCCTCCTGCACATCGCCTTCCAATGCCGTCTGCTGCGGGTCGCCCTCGCGGATTCTCAGCGTTCTTCGAATCTCCTTGGGAATCACCACGCGCCCCAATTCGTCGATTCTCCGCACTATGCCCGTTGCTCGCACAATTATGCTGCCTCCTTCTTCAACTTTCGCTCTCTTTGGCACCCCTATTATGCGGCAGGCAACGCGATTTATGCGCATGAGCCCATCTGGCAATCCCATCCAGTGAATCGTTCAGGCTGCCCGTCCGCGGAGCATGATTTTGGCGGAAAAGACGTTATCCCGATAGGTGAAGGTGCTTGCGCCGCCGTTTTTTTCCGCAATGTGCCGAACGGACTGAATCCCGACGCCGTTTCCCTTGCGCTTGGAGGAGCGGAATACCCCGTTTGTTTCCTTCACCTCCGCGTCGCATGCGTTTTCAACCAGCATCAACAGCAGCTTTTCCGCGTGCACATAAGCCTTCACCTTGATCTGCCGCCGGGCAGGCGCGGTGCGGAAGCTGGCCTCCAGCGCATTTTCCAGCAGATTGGACAGCACCAGACCCATGTCGATTTCATCGACCGGGAGCGTCTGCGGCAAATCAATCTGCGCGGAAAACGGAATTCCCGCCCGCTTCGCAAGCGCGCAGTAATAGCCGAGCACGCTGTCCACCGCGCGGTTTTCGCAGAAATGCATATCCAAATCGGGAATCCGGGAAACGGTCTGCGCCAGATACGCCTTGATCGCCCCCATGTCGTCGGCCTCCGCCAGCATGGAAATCTGGTTCAGATGGTGCCGGATATCGTGGCGCGCCTGCCGAGCTTCCTCGATGGCGACCTTGAGGTTCTCGTAGCGCTGCTGCTGCATGGATAGAAGCTGGTTTTCCTGCCGCAGTCTGGCGTTTCGGTTCAGGCTCGTTGCCATCAGCAGGAAGATCATGTTGAACATCAACAAGAGGATGAGCAGCGCGATGCTCAGAACGATGTACCCCTGAAGCACCCGACCGGTGTAGAGCGTCGTCGGATAGATCGGAACCATAAAGAGGTTGAGCGCGATAAACATAAGCGGCAAAATCCAGAACACATACCACGTCTGCGCAAAATTGTCATCCTCCACCATGGTTCTCACCGCGTGGGTCGCCGGATAATACGCGGCGGCGGTCACCAGCCAGCAGACCGCGTTGTAAACGACGCCCGCCCGCAGGCAGAACCACGGCGCCGCCTGCGGCGTTTGGGCGCGCATCAGCATGGCCGCGTTGAGCGCTCGGGACAGGCTGTTTAAGCAGGCGAATACCGCGCAGACGGACAGCGCGATCGTTCCGGATTTCCAAAGGGAAATCTGCGTCGTTCGGATGTACAGGAGCATCGCCATCAGCGTCAGCCCCGCCGTCGCGAGCGCCGTGGAGGCATACAGATACCGGCAGAGCGCGCCTCCGGCCACGCACAGCCCCAGCATCGCCGGCGTCAGCCATGCGGCGAGCTTGCCGGCCGGCTGCTTCAAATAGGATTTCACCGGGAAATACGCGAGCAGCAGGCCGGGAATCACCACCGTGAGCTCCAGAATCGGGCGAAGAACCTCCCTCACAGCGCGCGCCCCCCTTGCAGCAGAAATTCCATAAACGCCTGACGGGCGCTTTTCAAAAGCTCCTGACTGACATAGACGCGGCTGCCGTCCGCCATCCGGAAGGAAGCGTCTTCAAAATCCTCCGCGTGCTCCAGATTGACGACCACGCCGCGGCCGCAGACGAAAAAGCGGCGGTCGTCCTTCAGCGGCTCGACGAAGGTTTTGAACGGCTGTCGCGTGGCCAGCGTTTTCCCCGCCGTGGTATGGATTTGGATCACGTGTGCAAAATGCTCGGCGTATAGGATGTTCTGATAGCACAGGCGGATGTCGCTGCCGCCGACCTTCACATCCATGTATTTATCGGGATGCGGGATTCTTTCAAGCATTTCATCCGTCAGCCGCTCCAGCTCCTCCTCGGCAAACGGCTTGACCAGATAATGCATGGCGCGCACCTGAAAGCCCTCCAGCGCATGGTCGGTCGAGGTCGTGGTGAAGATCAGCAGGCAGTCCGTGTCGAATGTCCGCAATTCCTTCGCCGCGTCCACGCCGTTCATGCCCGTCATATAGACGTCCAGAAACGCCGCGGTGAAACGCTGTTCCCTTTCCGCCGCGAGAAACGCCTCGCCGCTTTCAAATTCCAGCAAATCGGCCTGCACGCTGCGCCTTTGCAGCTGCCGCTCCAGCCGTTCCCGCAGAAGCGCCCGATCCCCGGCAAGGTCATCCACAATCGCAATTCTCATCACAGACGAGCCCCTTTCTAAACAATCATCACAATCATCACAATCATCCAATATGATTATAGCACAAAAATCCGGCTCCGGCGCGGCCCGGCCGCCGGATTTCGTGCCGTTTGCGCGGCTTTCGTGCCAACCGGCTTGCCAAAGCCTTCCCCCTCTGGCTATACTGGTTGCAAGACAGGCACCGACTGAATCAAGCGCAAAGCGAAAGGAGGGAAGGGATGCATCGCATTGCCGTGCTGACGGAGCAGGAAACGCGAGGGGCGCAGATGGAAGAACAGATTGCCCGGTTCTGTAAGGAAAAGGGGCGCTTTCCCCGGATTGAGCCCTACCGGAATCAGGAAAGCTTTTTTTGCGCTGTGCTGACCGCATCATTCAGTCATGCGGTGATCGCATTGCCGGGCGTCGCCGGGCTGAACGCCGTCGAACATCTGCGCGCACTATGCCCCGCGTGCAGGATCATCTGGTGCAGCGATTTGGATTTTTCGCTCCACGCCTTCCGGCTGCGCGTCGATTATTTCCTGCTGGAGCCGGTAACGGAGGAGGGCTTCCGACGGGGGCTTCTCGTCTGGCTGGAAGGGCGGACGTCCATCGCTCCATGTTCATTTGATTCCAATAACCATTGATGAGGAGGGTCTATTTGATGAAAACAAACACCATGCTGCGTTCCGCGCTCAGCGTATCGCTGGCGGCGGCATTGCTCGCGGCTACGGCCGCCTGCGGCAGTGCAGAGGCGCTGCCCGTCAAGGCGCTGCAACCCAAGCAGGTCGAGGAAAACCCCTACATGGCCAAGAGCGACGCCAACATTCACCACGACGGCTACAACACCGATTCGACGGATGAAATTCTGCCGCTGGCCATTTATCCGGAGATCAACGTCTCCTATGAGACGACCAACGCGAACGCCTCGCCCGCCATTTACTTTGACAGCTACGGCCACGCGGTCGTTCCGCTGCTCGGCGGCATCGCCATCCGCGATTTGAACGCGGAGGAAGCGAAAACCCTCGGCTACTTCTCCCCGAAGCAGCACGACGGCGGCGGCTATCTGATTCAAAGCTCCTACACCTTTCTGGACGCGGAAAACCGCATCGTCTGCCCCACCAGCAACAACCACGTGCTGATGCTGCGCGCGACGGATGAAGCCGGAAACGTGCTGCCGGAGTTTGAAAAGGTGCTGGATATTGACGTCAAGGCGGCGGCGGAGACCGCGCTGGGCAAGACGCTGGAACAGAATCTCCTGTCCGTGGTCTTTGACTACGAAGGAAACCTCTGGTTCGCCACCGGCGGCTTCCGCATCTATCCCGAGCGCGCGCAGCAGGGCGTGGTCGGTTACATCGCCCACGCGGCCATCGAGGCCACCCTGCGCGGCGAACAGGCCGATCTCGCCGACGCGGTCTTCGTCCATGAGCTGACGCCCGGCGAAGGCGCGGAAAACGGCATTGCCGCCTCCAAGGATGGCGCGGTCATCCTGACCAACCAGAACTGCTACCTGCTGCGCGCGGAAAACGGCGTGACCGTCGCGTGGCGCACACCGTATGAAAGCGTCGGCGCGAAGGTCAGCGGCGAAGGCGACAAGACGACCGGCGGCGGTCTCGCGTGGGGCGGCGGCTGCTCGCCCACGCTCACGCCGAACCTCGTGATGTTTACCGACAATCAGGATCCCGTCAATCTGCTTGCGCTGGATATGAAGACCGGCGAGGTCGTGGCGAGCTGCCCGGTTCTCGACGATCTGCCGGAGGGCTATCAGGTTGCCGTCGAAAACTCTGCCATTGTCTATGACAACGGCGAGGGCGTCGTCAGCACCATCGTGTGCAACTGGTTCGGCGCGGGCAGCGCGGGGCTGGCCGACCCGAACAGCGACTCCTCCATCCAGAGCTACGCCAACATCTACGACATGAACTGGCTCATGCGCGGCAACGTGATGATCGCGCCGGGCGTCGAGCGCGTGGATACCGTGAAGACCGCCGACGGCTATGAGATGAAGAGCGTCTGGTGCAGAAACGACCTGAGCGACACATCCATCCTCAAGCTCTCCACCGCAACCGGCTACATTTACGGCTATGTACAGGATCTGAGCACCGGCATGTGGCAGTATATCATCCTCGATTTTGAAACCGGCGAAACGGTGTTCACGATGGATGTATCCAACAAATACGGCTATAACAACATGGCCATCGGCATGTACGCGGGCAACAGCGGCAACGCGCTCTACTGCCCGACGGGCTATCTGGAGCTGCTTCGCTTGCAGGATCGCTTCGTATACCTGCCCGAGATGCCGTATCGCAAGGTCGATTTGGATCACGCGGCGCGCAATGTGCTGACGCAGGATCAGTTCGCGGCGGACGGCGGCGAAGGCAGCGTCGCGAGCTGGCTGAACACGGCAGCGGTTCGCAACGCGCACCCCAACACGACGGTTGCCTTCCGCATGAACAACCTCTCCGGCGCGGCCGCCGATTTGAAGCTCTACGCCTACGGCGCGGACGGCAGGCTGACCCAAGTGGCGGACGACCTGTGGGCGCTGACGGATGAAGCCGGTCAGGCCGTGACCGAGCTGACCGACGGCACGCTCTACGAGGTGCGCGTCACCGTCGCCGACGGCGGGGCATTCGACCTGAGCGAAGCGGAAAAAGACGTGAAGCTCTCCGTCGTGCTCGGAAAGTAAACGTTAAAAAAAAGCGCCGGGGATGCGGCAATTTCCCCGGCGCTTTGAATGTTTTGGGTTGCGGATGATCAGCGCAGCGTCTCGCTGAAGAATTTGCCCGTCTCGTCCACCGCCTGATACAGGGAGTGGAAATCCTCCTCGGCAAACACATTGAAGGTGTGATCCATCCCCTCGATGAAGCAGGTCTTGGAGGCCGGGTTCTTGCTGGCGGCGACGATCTTGTTGCTCCATTCGGGATCAACGGTCGTGTCTTCCTTGCCGGCAATCGCCAGCACCGGGCCGGTATAGCCCGCCTCGAACTCGCCCAGCACGTCCGTGTTCTTCACATCCTCGCACCACTGCAGGGACACGTTCAGCGGCTCGCGCCAGTCAAAATCCATGACGAAATAGCCGTTCGCCTTCGCCTGCTCATACAGCTCGTCGGTGAGTATATCGCTCAGATCCGGCGCGCCCGCCCAAGTCACCACGGAGGTGAACACGTCCGCCGCGCGAGCCGCGCAAAGCAGCGCGTCCGTGCCGCCCTGGCTCCAGCCCATCACGCCGACGTGTTCGCCGTCGATCTGTTCGAGCGTCTTGGCGTAGTTCGCGGCCGCCACAGCATCGCTCACGGCGCTTTCGAAGGTATAGCCGGTGTAATCCGCGGTGGAATCGCCGCTGCCCATAAAGTCAATGCGGACAGTCGCAATGCCGTATTTTTCCGCCAGCACGGGCGCGGCCATCTTATAGCCGTTTCCCGCCTCGTCGCGGTTGGAGCCCGTTCCGTGGAGCATCACCACGACGGGGAACTTGCCTTCGCCGGAAGGCATGCAGACCGTCGCGGGAACCTCGTGGTCGCCGTTCGGGATCGAAACGACGCTCTCCGTGCTGCCCTCGGCCATCGCCGCGGTGCACAGCAAAGCAAACATCAGCGCAAGGAACAAGGCCATGAATTTCTTCATCATCGAATCATCCTTTCCTTCATACACCCATACGTCTGCCGCAAAAGTATATTGTTTATACCATGAATAGTATATACGCGCCCGTTCCGTCCGTCAACCCCCGATGCGTTTTATCACTTTCCGTATGTCAAAAAAGGTTCGAGCCGCCTTCTTTCGCTCAAAACAAATCCAGCGCGTTATCCAGATAGACCGCCTCCCGGACATGCAGCTGATATTCCGGCCGGGTCATGTAATGCAGCAAAAATTCCAGAATCATCGCGCTCCCCAGCCCGCGCCCTTCGATTTTGAAATTGGAAAAGCCCATTGGCAGATAGACGTTTTGAATGTCGCCCACGCCGATAAACCCCGGATTGGTCATCGCGCGGGAAAAGCGATAGCCGCCGTCCGCCCCCGGCGCGGCGCAGCGGTGCTCCGCCCCGTCCATCCCGAGGTTTTTGCGGCTGACCGCCTCATAGCAGCGCTTCCGCTCCCGGCAGCCGAACCAGCAGCACTCGTTGCAGAGAAATTCCACCTTGTCCTTTTCCGCCGCGCTCAGCCCGCTCAACCGGTCAAACACCTTGTTGAGCCGAAAATCCGGCACGACATACGAAAACGCATCCCGCGCCAATTCGCGCCTGAGGTCTTCGAATTCCGTCAGCACCTTCGTGGTGGATGAAACGAAATAGAGATTCGGATAGGTCTTTTGCAGGTAATCGAGCAGCACATCCGAATGGACGATCACGCCGTTTCGCGTCTGCCCGTCCGATGAAAACAGGGCGCAGAGCGCGTTGCAGCGCGCATCCGGGAGGTGTTCCGCCCGCAGCAGCGAATTGCTGAACGTCAGCCGCGCCGAAACGCCGTATTCGCGCATCAGCGCCCGCACATCTCTTGGATCGCATGTCCCGCCGCCGACACGGCCTCCGCCCCAAACGCAGTCCGCGGGCGCACCGTAGATCGAGCCGATATCGCACCAATCGTAAAAATATTCCCGATGCTCGCGAAACAGCGGCAGAAAGACGCGGTACAGCTCGTAAAACTCAAACAGCCCCGGAAGATGATAATGGGCGACGCCCGCCTGTTCCACAGCCTGTTCCCTCCAATTTTTTCATGCTTTCCTATACGGCAAAACCTCCCCGTATCTGGGGAGGCCAGCTTGTTGACATGAGCAAACTTATCTTGGATAGTAAAATCAGGAAATTCAGCTATTCTTTCATTTGCGGAAATGGGGGTTGTCTCACTAAAAAGAGGCAACTCCTTTTTGGTACAAAAAAAGCATTCGG
>ERZ836441.2484-NODE-2484-length-14473-cov-3.250451_pt1 | contig 14473 bp, 11 predicted proteins | sample MGYA00519686_ERZ836441 | MGnify/ENA primary metagenome ERZ836441 (study PRJEB31850, sample SAMEA3708800) | human gut metagenome | biome: human gut; feature: human-associated habitat; material: faeces | place: China | collected 2014 ... | reverse complement strand
TGTAGAGGAACTGACAGCGACAGTTGAGGGAGTTTCAGAGCAGGTGTAACAGAATTTTTTGTATTTTGGGGTTTGTATTCTATTGTAAAAAATATGTCTGCAAATTCCGTAATGTTAGAGGATACATTGGAAGAAATTATTATTTCGGTCAGCGTGATAACTATATTTTCTACTGCTTTAATGGTTTATTCGATGCTGAATTATATTAAGAAAAGAATAGCAGATTATAGTTTGTTTTATATTTTGGGAATGAAAAAACAAAAGTTATACGTATTTGTTTTTTCGGAATATCTGGCGGGATGGATGGTTTCCCTTTTAATAGGTTTAGGTATCGGAAGAGGAATATTGTATTTAATCCAACAGATTTGGCACAAGCTTTTCCCCACATATATTTCTTTGTGTTCAGTCGGTACGGAAATATATTTTAATACATGTAAAATCAGCTTTTTCATCATGCTTGCAGTAGTCTTCGTCCTCTTAATCTGGGCCGATAATAGTGGTATCAGCCGAATGATAGCAGGAAATGAAATAAAAGAGAAAAGGCCTAAAAGTATTTATTGGAGTATTTGCATTGTAATTGGTGGGGGATTATTAATTTTGGGTTATTGGAGTTACCCCAATAATACTTTTACTGGATATGTCCTTTCTCATGTGGAATGGATTATGGGAGGTTTTTTGATATTGATTTTTGGAGGTGGAATACTCTTAGAAATCATTCATAGTCATTTGAAATTCTACCTGAAAAATTTATTAAAACTCAATCAATTGTATAGTAAGTATCAGACGAATGTATTGGTTTTGCTGATGTTTCTTTCCCTTCATTTTATAGCATTAAGTTATTGCACTGCGAATGTATGCGAATTACTTCCAATAAATGGTCATGAAAAGTATTATCCATATCAGGCAATATGGATGAACCGTGGGGAAAAGGGCGATATATCTTTCAGTGAAACGCTAAGTCATTCTTACAATGGTAAATATGAAAATATTCCAATGATCAGGGTAAGTAGCTATGGAAATGAATTAATTGGTATTTCGGAAAATACATATAAAAAATTGACAGGCAAATCTGCAGACCTAAAAAATGAAGAAATTATATATATTGTAAATGAATATAAAAATCATTCTGGTGCAAATGTGACAAGAGGCGGATTTGAATATGGACGCAATGGATTTACATGGCTTGCAATGGGAAGTTATATAAACAAATTAAAAAAATATGTGGATCCATCGTCTAATCATCCATTACCAAATCATGACACGGATCACCTATATAAAATCAGGGAAACCGTAACTGGAAATTTATTCGGATATTATAAGATGAATGACGAAGCAGAAAATGTGGTTGTATTTTCTAATAAATATTTTTCTAGGCAATATAAAATATTATCAAAAAAAGAATATGAACCTAATACATTGACGTTATTTGCATTTCCAAATGAAAGTAAAGAAAAGGCAACAGCCAAAATAAAGAAGTATGCGAAAATTCATGGACCGAATGATTTTGAATTAACAGATACACCACAAAGCACATTGTATATTACAGATGAATTTCTCAAAACAGTAAAAAAAGGAGACATTTTCAAAATTACAAATAAAATATTCATTATCATTGCATTACTTATCAGTTCAATTTTTGTTTCAGCAATTAAGGCGGCTTCAGATTTACAATACTATCGGAAAGAAAAAGAATTTTTACAATGTATGGGAATTCATGAAAAAATCTGGAAAAAAATTTTTGATGTAGAGATACAAATATTATCATGGATTTCATTAATAATGGCGACAATTTTGTCAGCAGCATATATGATAATGAATATTCATATTGAGTCGGAAAGAGGGGTTATATATGGATATAAAATATGGATTTATTGGCTTGTTATTTTATGTCTATATTGGTTTATGCATTATATCTTACAGAGAATAGTTACACGGTATGCTAGGAAGAATGTTGAAAGGCAGGAGAAACGAAAATGAATGTATTACAGGTCGAAAATTTAATAAGAAGCTATAGAAAATCCGTAATAAAAGAAAGTGAAGAAGACGTAAAAGTGTTAAAAGGAATCAGCTTTCAAGTTGTGGAAGGTGAATTTGTTGGAATCATGGGAAAATCCGGATGTGGTAAGACAACTTTACTTAAAACACTCGGAATGATTGATAAACCGACGGATGGAACGATTAAATTTATGGGAGAAGATACCAGTGAACTATATGGGGATAAACTTGCGGATATCCGGAACAGCAAGATAGGATTTATTTTTCAGGACTTTTATCTGATGGACAGCCTCTCAGTGGAAGAGAATATCATGCTGCCGATGATCATAAGCAAACAGAATATTAATAAGATGATTGCAGAAGCAAAGAAATATACAGAACAATTTCAGATAGAACATCTGTTAAAGAAAAACCCTTATGAATTATCCGGTGGTGAAAAGCAGAGAGTTGCTATATGTCGTGCGTTAATCAATAATCCTGATCTGATACTTGCTGATGAGCCGACCGGAAATTTGGACTCAAAGTCAGGAAAGATTGTAATCGATGCATTGAATAAGATTTCATCGGAATATAAGAAGACAATTGTCATGGTAACGCATGATCCGCAGATGGCAAGCTATTGCAGTCGGTTAATTCTGTTGAAAGATGGTGTAATACTAGAGGATTTGAAGAATAGCGGAAATCAGGATGCATTTTATCAGGAGATCCTTGGGAAGATGAAAGAGTTGTAGAAGATTCACAAAAAGTGAGCATTTCTAAATTACATATTGAAAACAGATATCAGGCATGTTATTCTATCAACACGCAGATGAATTCTAACATCTGCACCGTATCTATGTATAACGATTCATTTATTTCAATCCCAAATTAATCGGGGAAGAATCCAAAGTGAAAACCATAGAAAACAGATAAATACATGCCTGATAAAAGAAGTTGATTGTATATACTGGTATATATATAAATTCTGTGCTATCATATTCATAAAGATAAACAGTTCTTCTTTGCAGGTATTGTGTCTGTACAAGAGAGGAGAACTACTTATGAACCAAAGAAAACCATTAAAAGAATTAAACTTGCTGGACAAATTTCTGTTCGATGAAGCGATGGATGATCCTGAGAATGTAAAGACGATGCTGGATATTATACTGAGTCAGAATACAAATCTGAAACATCCACCGCAAACAGAAAAAGAACAGAGAACATCTACGGATAACCGGCAGATCCGGCTGGATGTCTATGCTATAGATGAAGATGATGTGATATATGAAGTAGAGGCTCAAAAAGAGAATACGCATAATCTTCCGAAAAGAAGCCGCCTTTATCAGGGAATCATCGATAGTAAACTGTTGCCGCCGGGAGTTATTGATTTTAACTTATTAAACGAAGTCTTAATCGTAATGATTACACCGTTTGATTTGTTCGGACATGGCTTATATCGCTACACGTTTCAGATGAGATGTGAGGAAGTTCCCGAACTAAAGTTGGATGATGGAGCAACCCGAATATTTCTGAATACCAAAGGCAAACATCCGGAGCTGGTGTCACCAGAACTGATAGAACTTTTGAAGTATATGGAACACAGTACAGATGAAGTGTCAGAACAGTGTAAAAGTGAACGGATTCAAAAGATGCATAGACGAGTTTGTCGGATTAAAGCAAGTGAAAAAACAGAGGTGAAGTATATGCAGGCATGGGAAGAAAAATTGCTGGAAAGACAAAAAGAAAAAAGAGAATTGCTCAGAAAAATGAATCATAAGATGTCCATTGAGGAAATTGCAGATGTATTGGATATGGATGTTTCAGAGGTGAAAGATATCATTGAGGAACAATATGATACAGAGGATTAAATCGGAAAATAATCGCAACGAGAGAGACCATCTGACATTATTCAGATGGTCTCTCCTGCCATTTTTTAATGCTTATACTGTTCCGGTAATTGTCAGAGTGCTGAATCCCGGATTAGAACTCCATTCACCGGTAGTCTCGTTGATGGTAAATGTTGCTGCAGGAACAGTAACTTTTCCGGCACCGGTAGCAAAAGTACCGGTAGTTTTATCATAAGTGTAGTCTTCACCTTCTGTCCATGTGCTTCCGTTAAAGGTGACAGTCAGATTAGAAAGTATTGGATTAAACGTATCGGTAACGATTGCGGCCGTGGCTTCATTTGCAGGAACGTTTCCTTCATTCTGAATCAGGAACGTGTAGGTCAGGCTTCCGTTTTCAGTAACAGGTACCGGACTGATAGATTTTGTGATACCTAAGAGCGGCAAGGCTTCTGCATTTACCGTTTCCTTAGCGGTGATAGAAGTAATGCCGTCGCCACTTGCAGTAACCGTGTTGGTAATGAATGATTCATTGGTGAGAGGAGCGTATTGATTTACAGCTGTTTCATAGACCAGTGTCAGATTGCCATTTGCGGGAACAGTTAATCCAGAGAAGACAAGCGGAGGACCTGCGGTTACAGCAGGTGCAGCCTGTAACGTTCCGTTTGTATAGTATTTTACCGTGTTATCCAGATACGTTAACGGTGTCAGTGAAGTAGTAGAAAATGCATACGCACCAAGGTCATCTGTGAGTGTAAGTCCTGTAATCGGAGCGGTACCGGAGTTAATAATACTTATAATATAGGTGACGGTACCTCCCGGATGATAGGTATTTTTTACTGCAGTTTTCGAGATTGACAATACTTCGAGAATCTCACCGACGGCAATATTTGAATTAGTAACAGAATTTCCGTAACGGAGTTGTGCCTGGTTCGTAAATTGAGCCATATTTTTAACCTTCCTTTCATATATGTGTCTACAATATAATATATGTCTATGGAGTGAAATTGCCCGGGGATAATTTGTAGAAGATTTACAAAAATCTGCAACGCATCTATATTTACCAATTCATTTATTTCAAGCCTAAACAATCGGGTAAGAATCCAAGATGAAAATCATAAAAAACAGATAGATACATGTCTGATAAAAGAAGATAACGGTATATACTGGTATATATATAAATTCTGTGTTATCATATGCATAAAGCTAAACAGTTCTTCTTTGCAGGTATTATATCTGTACAAGAGAGGAGAACTGCTTATGAACCAAAGAAAATCATTAAAAGAATTAAACTTGCTGGATAAATTTCTGTTCGATGAAGCGATGGATGATCCGGAAAATGTAAAGACGATGTTGGATATCATACTTCTGAATACCAGGGGCAAGCATCCCGAGCTGGTGTCACCAGAATTGATAGAATTGTTGAAGTATATGGAACGTAGTATGGATGAAGTATCAGGGGAGTGTAAAAGTAAGCGGATTCAAGAGATGCATAGACGAGTTTGTCAGATCAAAGCAAGTGAAAAGACAGAGGTGAAGTATATGCAGTCGTGGGAAGAACGGATTATGATAAAACAGGAAGGAATTGCTGAGGGAAGAATAGAAGGCGAAAAAGCACTTTTGAAAAGTTTAATTGAAAAGAAGATGGCAAAAAAATATTCTGCAGAGCAAATTTCGGCAATGTTAGAGGTCGATGTTTCAGAAGTAGAGAATATTATGAAAGAAATACAGAGCGAAAAGTATCTGTAAGAAATTGTTAGTGGCAGGTTCTGTGGGTAGCAGCTTTATACTAATGCATGGTCATATTATAAGAACGGTCAGATATGTTTATCAAGACATGTCTGACCGTTTTTCGTATAGCAGGGGATGAAAGAAAACATGCGGTTTTTCTGTGTGTAATTACCACGGTAGATCCATACTTTTAAAATTTCATGGTCAGAAAACCCGCTATTCATGGCCATTATAAGGCGGAAGAAGAAAAGGCATGGTACAATAACTATAAAGATTTCACGTGAAAATAAGATGGAGAACGATAAAATGAATGGATGGACAAAAAAGAGAAAAGTAGATACTTTTATGGGGATTTTATTGCAAGTGTACTGTTTCTTCCCGTGGATGCGCATAAATAGAAAATGGAATACGATTCACAGGTATGTAATTAAGACCTTTCAGGAAAATGATTACATCAAGATGTATAATCATACATTTTTAAAACAGCATATGTGGAAATGGAAACATTCACAGGTAGTTGCGTTTATATTTTTACTGATGTTAATATTCCTGATTTTGCTTCAGAGTATAGAATTGTATGAATTATACCAGTGCATAAAAACGGGAATCAATCAACAAATTATCATGTATTTGTTTGGATTACTTATCTTGCAGCATTTTACATCTTTATGGCTATAGCATCTACCGGATTTGCAGAATTTTATTCTATGCCGATGTTTTGTTATATGATGCTGTTTCTGGCTGTCATAGGAATCTGGATATTTCTTGATATTCAGGCAGAAGCATGGGACGTTGAGACAGAACAGCACAGAGCTGAACTGGAAGAGCAGGATAAGAAGATGCTCCAGATGAAAGTAAAGGCGATGGAAGAACAATATAGGGAAATGTTAAAGAGCCGGAAGATTGTTCATGATATGAAGAATCATTTGCTTGCATTAAAGAAATATACGCAGGAACAGGACTGGAAGGGATTGGAAGAATATCTGAACGAACTCAGCCAGGACATGTTGGATTACAATTACCAGATCTGGACAGGAAACCATATGCTGGATATGATTCTTAACCAGAAAGAGAAGGAGGCAGAGAAGCAAAAGACGCAGATGCAGATCAGCACGGAAGTATTCACAACGCTTCCGTTTTCTGACAGAGAGATCATTTCACTTTTTGGAAATCTTTTGGACAATGCGTTGGAAGCGTGTGAGCAGATCAAAGAAGGAGAACGCTGGATACATATAAAAATGAAAAAGAAGAATCAGCTCTTATACATCGAGATTGTAAATGCGGCTAAAAATACGGGAATACAGACAGATGAAAATTTTGTATCAAAAAAAAAGGATGGAGTGTTACATGGTTATGGAATGAAAAATATCCGGGATATTGTAGAACAATACAATGGAATGTTTCAGTGTAAAAGCCAGGAGGATCGGTTTGAGGTTGTGATTACTATTTACGGATAGGAGGCGGGTGAATATGAAAGAAACAAAGAAAAGAAGATATATTGTATCGACAATTATGTACGGTATGATTTTGATTTTTATTCAGCTTCCGTGGGTGGTTTTGAAAGGGAAAAATTACAGTATATATGCAGCATATTTCCGAATCAAAGAAAAAGGAATAAAAGCACTTTCGGAGATGGCAGCGTCTGACTGGGATGGGAATATTACGATAATCAGGATACAGTTAATACTGCTTATTGTATTTCAGATCGTGATTGTATTACATATAGTGACGCAGTGGCTGCATAAGGAATATTATCTGAATATCGCTGCGTTAGTTGTTCTAGGTGTATATATTGTGGTGAATGAATCTGGATTTGGAATGCTTGTGGATAATTCAACAAAAACGATACTGATTTCTGCAATCATCATGATATTTGTTATGGCAGAAGTGCTGATCAGTAAAATGCTTGATGTATGGAAAGATGCCAAGGAATCAGCAGAAATATTTGCGGAAAAGGAACGGGAAGAAAAAGAAGAAGAGCGCAGGAGATTATATTTTCCGGGAAATTATACCAAACTTTTTTATCAGATGGTCTGGCACAATTTTAAATATGACTGGAAAGATTACGGCCTCCTGCTGTTCTGTGGTGTAATCGTTTCTGCATTCTCCTTTGCAGGACTTGGAATATATCAGATGATGGCGAAGGCTCACCGGGCAGAGAATTTCCTGCTGGGTGAAGGACTTGGAAGGATATTGCTGAATGCAATGCTTCCGATGGCGGTATGTGCCATCTTTTTGATGGTGTTTGTTCTCGTATTTTACATGAAAAAATGGACGCAGAATTACAGTGTATTCGTGACGCTGGGAATTCGAAAAAAAGCGTTGTATACGATTATTGGGATAGAGATCGTAGTCGCTTTTTTGTGTTCGCTGATTGCCGGCGGTCTATTGGGAAATATGATCATGTTTCTGTTCCGGAAAGTGATTTTCTCAATGCTGGTAAAAGGAATTGTTCTGTCAAAGGTGACGTGGCTTACTTATGTGAAAGGTACGTTGGTGGTGTTGGCAGTGTATATAATTGCATTGATGGCGACCAGGGATATCGTATCGGATTTCAATCTGGTCAGGGCATCGATCAGAAACATTGCAAAAGAACCTATGCCGCAGAGGAGGACAAAGTTATTCATAACAGCCGGAATCATAATCTGTATGATCGCTATATTCGAATACCGGCAGTTGAGAAATCATGAAAGTATGTATCTGCTCTTTGCATTCTTTGCAGGTATATTTTTACTGATTCGTTTTGTAGGAGCCGGATATTTGAGACGTGCAAAAAAGACACCGGCATATCTGCCACAGATGCTGAACCGGAATCATTTGTATTATAAATCAAAGACAACTGCAAGGTATGTGCTGGCACTTACAATATTGAACGTATGCGCAGTGTTTTACTTTCTGTTTCAGGTAGTTTCGGTAACGATTGCAGAGAAGCCGGAAAGTCTGTATCCGTATGATTTTGTCTGTATTGCAGATGATGGAGATGATGCGATTTTTGATAGGATAAAAAACGGTTATCAGGCAAAAATCATAGAATATCCGATGGTGCGTGTGGCAAATGCAGATAAGACAGAACAAAACGAAGGCGTGCAACAAGGAAAAAGACCGCAGGGACAACAGATCGGGATTTCTGAATCGACATACAAACAATTGAAAAAATATGTAGATCCATCGTATAAGGAAGAAGCAATGCATCTTGATCGAAATGGAAAGAAGATATATCTGGTGCACCAACAGGATCGCTCCGTGAAGGCACAGCCGGTGGATTGGACATTTGGAAAGAAGAAACCATTTTTGCATATCGGTCTTCCATGTGAATATTATACCTTATATTCGCCGAGCAAAGCATATCCGAAAAGAACAATAGAAGGGGAAGAAATTGGAAGTCTGATTGGATGTTTCCGTCAGGGAAAACTGGAAAATATCGTTGTATTCTCGGATGCATATTTCAAGAAAGCACAGGGAATGTGGAAATACACGAACATATTAACCGGAGACAAGATAGAAGAAAAGGCCTTGCGAATAGATGGTGTCACAATTAAGCAGGGTCCGACGAAGCTTGTACTGATCCAGGCAGACCCAAAATACCAGAAAGCAATTGAAAAGAAAATGAAAAAGCTGGAAAAGAATCATACATATGAAGCGCAGTATGATTTCGAAGTACATTGCTGGTATTCAAAAAAGACGGCAGTCAATGATCTGAAGACAGAATATATGATGAAACTGATCATAAATACATTCGTATTGCTTACAATGACCATTTCCGGCCTTTTCCTGATGTATATTAAATCGTTATCAGAAATGAGTGATAAGAAAGTAAGGGCTGACTTTTTGAAATGTATGGGAATGCGAAAGAAAGAACGAGTATCACTCCTGAAAAGAGAACTGTATTACTTTTACTGGCTGCCGGAGCTGATAACGATAGTCGTGACCAGTATCTTTACAGCAGCAACGTTTCATGCTCGGATGTATACGCATGCCGTCAGAATTGCATGGCTGAAACATGCTGTCTGGATATGGCTTATGTATCTGGCAGTACAGTGGGGATTTGCATGGATATTAGGAAGATTTATCATTCGAAAGGTGGAAGGAAAAGATGAATAAACGGGAAGTTATGAAAGTGGAGAACCTTGTCCGGAATTATAAAATGGTCTATTCTGACAGACAGGATGAAGAAGAAATTAAAGTTTTAAAAGGGCTGGATTTTACCATTGAAGAACAGGAATTTGTCGGGATCATGGGAAAATCAGGCTGCGGTAAGACAACACTTTTAAAAGTGCTTGGCTTGATCGACAAACCGACTTCCGGGAAGATTTTCTTTACGGGAAAGGATGCGTCAGAATTATGGAGTGATGAACTGGCGGATATACGAAGAAGAGAGATTGGATTTGTGTTTCAGGATTTTTATCTGTTAAATAGTCTGTCTGTAAAGGAGAACATCATGCTGCCGATGGTGTTGGACAAGGCACCGGTTGATAAGTGTTATAAGAATGTAGAAGCATATGCCGAAAACTTTGGTTTATCACACCTTCTCGAGAAGCAGCCATATGAAGTATCCGGCGGAGAAAAACAGAGAGTTGCGATTTGCCGTGCGCTGATCAATAATCCAGATCTGATCCTCGCGGACGAACCGACCGGAAACCTCGATTCCAAGTCCGGGAAGATCGTGATTGATGCGTTGAAGGATATAAACGAACATATGGGAAAGACGATCATCATGGTCACACATGATCCACAGATGGCAAGCTATTGCAGCCGGCTGATTTTATTAAAAGATGGTTTGATTCTGGAAGATTTGAAGAATAGTGGGGATCAGGAATTGTTTTATCAAGAGATTCTTGGGAAGATGAAAGAGTTGTAGAGAAAACGGAGTAATGAAAATGGTTGATGAGAAGAAACATATATCCAAAAAAGAAAAAATAGAAATGAGTGTATCGATCATTCTTTATATCATTTCACTTGTTCTTGCCCAGCTTCCCTGGTTCGTATTAAAAGGGAAAAGATATAATCTTTATAGTGCATATTTTCATGTGAAGAGATATGGAACAAGCGGTTTGTCGGAGGCAGGTGCATCCATATGGAACGGGAATCTCCTGTTGCTAAAAATCCCGCTTATTGTATTTGGGTTATATGAATTATGTTCGGTTGCGTATATAATGACAGTAATATTAAGAAAAGATAAAAGACTGAATATTATCGTTATGGTGTTGGGATATGCGGCCATGCTGTTACACTTGACGACCGGCCTCGCAACGATTGCCGATAATACGACGATGACGATGCTTTATCCCCTCGTACTTACCGGAGTGAATGTGGTTGAATTTCTGGTGATCCGCATGATTGACATCTGGAAAGAATCCGTGGAGCAGGCAAAGGAAAGTTTCAGAAAAGAAAAAGCAGAAAAAGAGGAAGAACGGAGAAGACTATCGTTCCCGGGAAAATACACGAAATTATTTTATCAGATTGTCTGGAAAAATTTTCAGTATGACTGGCAGGGCTACCGGTTATTTCTGTTATGCGGGACGATTGTGACAGCTCTTATTTTTGCCGGAATTGGTTCTTATCAGATGATGGCAGGGTTGCACCGGGCAGAAAATTTTCTGATAGGGGAAGGACTTGGACTGATCGTGTGGAATGCAATGGTTCCAATCGGAGTATGTGCAGTATTTCTGATGGTATTTGTATTGATTTTTTATATGCAGAAATGGATGCAGAGTTATAGTATATTTTTAACACTCGGAATCCGTAAAAGAGCATTATTACTGATCATTGGTCTGGAAATTGTGATCGCATTTATCTGTTCTCTTCTTACAGGATGCATCATTGGAAATGGCATCGTAATGATACTTCGTAAATGTCTGCATTTTCAGATTGGAAGAGGTATGGTACTGGCAGCAGTTACCTGGAAAACGTATGTAAAAGTTGTGTTTGTGATGTTTCTGATTTATCTGATTGCACTGGCTGCGACCAGAGATATTGCGACCGATTTTGATATTACCAATGCGGCAGTAAGAAGAATACGGAAAGAAAAAGTACCACAGAAATTTGTATCGGTATTCTGGATTATAGGAGTTGCATTATGTGCATGGAGTCTGCTGCAGTACCGTGAATTAAGAAACCATGAAAATATAAAATTAATAGCATTCCTATTCTTAGGACTGTTCCTGCTGATACGTTATACGGAAAGTATATGGATACGAAATAAGAAAAAGAAGAGAACGTATATATACCGTATGTTACAGGACAATCAGATTTATCACAAATCGAGGACTTTGGCATGGTATATGTTTGTGTTAGTCATCCTGCATATCTGTGCGCTGTTTTACTTTACCTTTCCGGCTGTTTCGGTTACCATTGCAGAGAAACCGGAATCCCTGTTCCCATATGATTATGTATGTATCGCTGATGATGGGGACGATAAGTTTTTTGACTATATCAAAGAAACGTATCATGCGGATATCACATCATTTCCGATGGTGAGGGTGACCAATGCAGACAAGACAGAAAAGTCGGAAAGTATCCGAGAAGAAAAGATACCACAGGGGCAGCAGATCGGAATCTCGGAAACGACTTACCGCGCGTTAAAAAGGGCAAATGGTCAGACTCCGAAATTATCCCCAAATGTATTAGATGCAAATGGAAATAAGGTTTATCTGGTGCATCAACAGGATCGCTCGGTAAAGGCACAGCCTGTAGACTGGTCATACGGAAAGAAGAAACCATTTTTACATATCGGAATCCCTTGTGAAGGATTTTCTATGTTTCGTGCCAAACTGGATTCGCCGACATATATACAAAGGACAATTGCAGGAGAAGAATTTGGCAGTCTGATTGGTTGCTTCCGACAGGGAAAACTGGAGAATGTGGTTGTGTTCTCGGATGAATACTTCAAAAAAGCGCAAAAAATGTGGAAGTATACGAATATTATTGACGGAAGCATTATTACAGATAAAAAAGATCGTATAGATGGAGTAACTGTATCGCAGGGACCGAAAAAGCTTGTTTTGCTCCATGTCGATAAAAAACGTGTATCGGAAATTGAAAATGAAATGCAGAAATTTGCCAAAAAACATAAAACTGATCTGGACTACGATGCAGAGATCAGCAGCTATTACAGTAAGGCAGCTGCGGTCGCAGATATGAAGACAGAACGTGCAACAAAACAGATTGTAAATATATTTGTTATTAGTGCGATGGCGATCGCAAGTATGTTCCTTGTCTTTGTAAAAGTACTGTCTGAGTTAGAGGATAAGAAGAACAGAGCAGATTTTTTGAAATGTATGGGCATGAAAAAGAAAGAGCGGATGCGTTTGCTACAACATGAACTGTATGTATTTTACAGAATTCCGATGGAAGTGGCGGTAGTTGTAATGGTGCTGTATACGTTGGCAACATTCCATGCAAGAATGTACAATTTAAGTGTACAAAAAGCATATGTTAAGAACTGTATCGGACTGTGGCTCGGTTATGTTGTGTTGGAATGGATATTTATATGGATACTTGGAAAATTCCTGATCAAGAAGGTAGAAACAAATGAGGAATTTATGTGAGTAATTTGAAAACAGGAGAAGAATGGGAGAAAATGACATGAAAGAATGGACGAGAAAAAGAAAAGCAGATATCGTGATGGGAATCATCCTTCAGGTGTATTTTCTAGTTCCGTGGATCCATCATCATACGATGTATGGATATTTGTATCAGGCACTGAAAATGAACGATTATGTCAGAACATATAACGAAATGCTTTTGCCATCGCTGAAAAAGATATGGGGATATACGAAACCGACTGCTTTTGTTTTCTTGTGCATTCTTTTTTTGATGTTGTTTTTTCAGATTGTAGAATTTATGCGGTTGTATCATATTTTTATCAATGAAAGGCTTGGTGATTACAGGGGATTTTTCTGGATACTGTTTATGATCGCATTTGCAGTATTTAATGATGGTTTTACTTATGAAGATGTCACAGAATATTCTTTATATCCGGTATATGGTGAGATATATATGATCCTGCTGCTTGTACTTGTTGGTGTATGGATCATTCTTGATGCGTTGTTAGATACATGGGAGTCAGAGCATGCAATGTTGCTGACCGAACTGGAAGAGCAGGAGAAAAAAGCATTGCAGACAAAGGTCCAGATACTGGAAGAGCGTTATCAGGAAATGCTCAAAAGCCGTAAAGTTGTTCATGATATGAAAAATCATATCCTTGCGCTTAAGAACTATGATCAGGAACAAAATTGGAGCGGCTTGCATGAATATCTGAACGAGCTCAGTGAAGATATATTGGAGTATAATTTTCATGTCTGGACGGGAAATCATATGTTGGATATGATTCTCAATCAGAAAGAAAAAGATGCGCAGAGACAAAAAACGGATATGCAGATTGATACAGAAGTTTTCTCTACGCTTCCGTTCACAGACAGGGAGATCATATCTCTTTTCGGGAATTTACTGGACAATGCACTGGAAGCCTGTGAACAGATCAAAGGAAAAGAAAGATGGATACGAATTAAGATAAAAAAGAAAAATCAGTTAATCTATATTGAAATAGCCAATGCGATTGCAAAGAAACCAGACCAAAATGGATCGGGATTTATATCGACGAAAAAAGAGAATGGATTACATGGTTATGGAATGCGGAATATTCGGGATATTGTAGAGAAATATGAGGGAATATTTCAGTATGAGATACGGGATGAGTCGTTGATGGTTATAATTTCGGTGTATGCGTAATCAGTAGATGAAGAAGTTAATAACAGTTTTTTGAGATTTGTAGAAGTTTCACAAAAATGAATCTTAAAAAAGGGTAGAAGAGCTTACCGGAAAGCACATTACATTTTATGAAGGAGATGTAATGGACGAAGCTGCTTTAAAAGCAATGTTTGAGAAAGAAAATGTAGATGCAGTCATTCACTGTGCTGCACTTA
>ERZ836441.2481-NODE-2481-length-14501-cov-2.550602_pt1 | contig 14501 bp, 13 predicted proteins | sample MGYA00519686_ERZ836441 | MGnify/ENA primary metagenome ERZ836441 (study PRJEB31850, sample SAMEA3708800) | human gut metagenome | biome: human gut; feature: human-associated habitat; material: faeces | place: China | collected 2014 ... | reverse complement strand
GCCTTCAGCCAGTTCGGCTAAAGTGGCTTCACGTTCTTTGAGCAATGCAACGATGCCGACTAAATCCAGGTTTCTGCTTAAATCAGCACCCTTAGCTTGCAAACGCGGTTCGATAAGCTTAGCTAAACGTTCGTCATCAGCTTCTTTGATGTATTCATGGTTGAGCCAGCGCAGCTTATCCATGTTGAACTGAGCTGCGGAGCGGCTGCAGTCTTCCAGCTTGAACCATTCGGCAAGTTGCTCGCGGCTGAATTTTTCAGCATCGCCGTGGGCCCAGCCCAAACGTGCCAAGTAGTTGAAGATTGCTTCCGGTAAGAAGCCCAATTCTTCATAAGCCAAAACGCTGACAGTGCCGTGACGCTTAGAAAGCTTCTGGCCGTCTTCGCCGTGAATTAAAGGCAAGTGAGCAAATGTCGGAATCTCTCCGCCGATAGCCTTGTAAAGGTTAATCTGACGAGGAGTGTTGTTAATATGGTCGGCACCGCGGATAACATGGCTGATTTCCATATCCATATCGTCAACAACTACAGCGAAGTTGTAGGTTGGGATGCCGTCACCGCGCATAATAACGAGGTCGTCCAACTCGGAATTGTTGATGGCGATTGGACCGTAGACGCCGTCATTCCATGTTACGGTTCCTTCATCCGGATTTCTGAAGCGGATGACCGGAGTAACGCCTTCAGGAATTGGTTTACCGACGCAGTTTTCAGGACGCCAGCGGCCGTCGTAGCGAGGCTTTTCACCTCTGGCCTTTTGGTCTTCTCTCATCTGTTCCAGCTCTTCTTTTGTGGCGTAGCATTTATATGCCAAACCTTTTTCCATGAGCTGATCGACAACTTCTTTATAACGGCCTAGACGGTTCATCTGATAAGTCACATGACCGGCGTTGTCGTAATCCAGATTGAGCCATTTCATCGCATCAAGAATGACCTGAGTAGCCTCCGGAGTGGAACGCTCTTGGTCAGTATCCTCGATTCTTAAAAGGAATTCACCGCCGAAATGGCGGGCAACGGCCCAACAATAAATGGCTGTACGTGCTGTACCCAAGTGCATCATCCCGGTAGGGCTCGGTGCAATTCTTGTACGAACTTTTTTAAACATAATTTTCCTAAGTTATTTTTATGTAAAAGAAAGGGCTTAGCCTTTCGGTCAAGCCCATTATTTTAAATCTTAAAACTTTGATTGTCAGACATACTGCCAGAGGATCAGAAGAACGAACTGGCCTGACAAGATTCTGAGGAACATCGCCAGAGGATAAACAGTGGAATAAGCGATGACGGAACTGTTCTTCTCAGACAAAGTTCCTGCATAGGCCAGAGTCGGAGGATCAGTTGTCGCCCCAGCCATCATACCGATCATGGCATGGTAGTTCATCTTGTACTTCTTACGAGCAATGGTACCGACGATCAGCAAAGGAATAATCGTAATAAACAAGCCCAAGAATGCATACAAGACGCCTTCCCCGTTGCCCAACGCTTCAACGAAAGGTTTTCCGGCATTTAATCCGACACTGGCAAGGAATAATGCAATACCCAGCTCTCTAAGCATAAGATTTGCAGACTCGGTCGTGTATGTAATCAGACGCAGGTTCGGACCATAATAAGCCAGCAAAATAGCAATAATAAGAGGGCCTCCTGCCAAACCTAGCTTTAATGGCACAGGCAAACCGGGAATGGCGATAGGAAGACTTCCGAAAATGATCCCGACAACAATGCCTAAGAAAATGGACACGAGATTCGGGTGATAAAGTTTCTTTTCTTGGTTGCCCAAAGTTTCGGCCAAACGTGCTACTGCCCTTTCCGGACCGACGCAGTAGACGCGGTCTCCGAGCTGCAGATGCAAATTGTTGTAAGGGAAAAGAGTTAAACCGGCACGGAAAATTCTTGTGATGTTGACGCCGTCATACTTGCTCAAATGCAAGTCGTGAACGGTCAAACCGTTTACTTTTGGTTTTGTGATGCGGATGGTTCTCGAAGTAATCGGAGAAGATTCCAATACCAAATCGATTTCCTTATCTTCCTTACCGCAAAAAGCAACTACCGGCTCTTTGTTTTCTTCGGCACTGACAATTCTTAAGACGTCTCCCGTGTGGAGTACGGTCTCGGCGGAAGGCGAGGTGATAACGCCGTTATGAAGAACACGGGAGCAGATAAATGGTCGACCCACGAAGTCTCTGACTTGATGAATCGTACGTCCCTCTAAGGCCGGATTGGTAATCCTGGCATGGAAGAAGATTGGTGCTTCGTTATTAGCCTTCTGGGCTTCTTCCCATTGTCTGTCTTCTTCCTTCAGATCGATCCTAAATACGATTCTTAATACGATAGCTGTGGCGATGATGGCAACAACGGCAAGCGGATACGCACAGGCATACGCAACTGCAATATCTTCTCCCGTGTATTCCATCATCTTCAGTGCCTCTTGAGTAGCACCAAGACCCGGAGTATTTGTTACGGCTCCGAAATAGACGCCAAGCATTGTCGCCAACGAGACCTTTGCTTTGAACATAAAGAAAAGGATGATGGTGACCACCAAGCTGAGAATAACCGTAAGCAAGGTCAGTAAATTTAATTGCAGTCCTCCGCTTTTAAACGACGAGAAAAAGGACGGTCCGACCTGAAGCCCAATAAAAAACACAAACAAAATAAGTCCGAAATCTCGGACGAATGACAATACCGTCGGATTGACAGTAAAGCCTACATATCCGCAAGCCAGTCCTACGAAGAGGATAAAGGTCACGCCCAGCGAGATACCGAAAATTTTAATTTGTCCTAACAACATCCCAACGCTGATCACCAAGGCATACACCATGAGGATATGAGCAATTGAGTTGGTGTCAGTCCAAAGATTGACGAGCCAGTCCATTGTTTTAAAAAAGTTTAAAGATTTGAGGTATGGAATATTTTCTAACAGTTAATTCCACATTGTGAACCGAACTTCCATAAAAAGAAAGAACTCTAAGACTCGGAAGAAGTTGTTCACACCAATATAACTAGTTGGTTTATTTGAAGAAATAAAATTCTAAAAGAAGAAATATTAAGTGAAAGTATCGATAGTAATTAACCTGACAAGCATTACAGAAAATTGCTTGTCAGAATGTTTTTGATTGCCCGCGCCCCACCCTCGCACAAAGGTCATTGTCAAAACATGGTAGTGATTCAAGAGCATTTCTTCATAAAATAACCCCCGTACAGAGAGAAGAGCTGTGAAGAAGTTCGTTTCCATCCTCAGAGGAAACCGCCGACGTTTGGACTGGCGGGGGTTACTCGAATGTTTTCGCCCAAGTGACTTTTGCGCTACACACAAATCAAATGTTACATTAATTCCGTATTCCAGTTGGTATATTGGATTTTTGCATCCAGCAAACGTGTTTCATGAGAAAGCTCATCCACCATTTTTTGATAAGGCTTCACGTCTACTGTTGATGTAATAATGATCTCATTGCGAGAGTACCTATCAACCTTGCTTGAGGCTTTTTCCAAAAACTCACGCATGATGGATATTCGCCTTATCATCAGATCTCTTCTTGTGATCATTTCCGACAAGCTCTTTCCATCAATAAGAGTGGCGGCGTTGGTTTTATTAATCCGGTCTATCAAGATCGACAATTCTTCGATCGTGGCTTCTACCATTTTAATCAGGCTCCGGGGATCCTCCAAGGGGGTATCTCCTTCCTGCACTAGAGCATTCGCCTGCAAACGTTGATTGAGTCGGCTCAGCCTGCTTTGCAAATCTTTTCTTTCTATTAATGCTTCAGCTAATTTCATCTTTAGGACTCTTTGTTAACCAATTTTTCCGATTGTCTATTAGTTTACTTAAGGCTCTAATCTACGAAAATTTTCCATCGCGCTCGATGCAATTCATAAATTCTGGCAAACAAGATTAATTTATAAGCACCATCTTAAAGATATACGCCCACTATTCATAATCCCATCGGATTTTCGTTTTAGATTTGTAATGCTAAAGTAGTTCAGTGTTCCAGTTGGCTCCTCGGATCTTTGCGTCAAGCAACCTGGCTTGGTGAGACAGCTCATCCAGTTTCTTTTGACAAGGCGTTACGGCTACTGAAAAGATCCGCCGAACCCTTACCGTTCGTCCATGAAGCAACTCTGAAGAACAATATCTATATTTAGTTTTATCCAAGAACTCACTCAGAATAAAAACCTCTCGGAGGATAAGATCCCTTTTGGTAATCATTTCCGACAACGAAATACCGTCCACGGAAACGCTCAGGTTTGTTGTTTCAATACGGCTGATCAACACCATTAAGTCATCTACTGCTCTTCTGAGCTCCTCGGTTAACTTAATGGGATCTTCAGCCGGATAGTGTCCTTCTTGCACTAAAGCATTTGCAAGCAAACGTCTTTTGAGAATTACAAGCAGTTCTTCGAGAGCTTTTCTTTTTATTAATGCTTCGGCTAGTTTCATCTTTTTATTCTCTTTACCAGGCCAATTTTTTGCATATGTAGAGTTTACAACAGCAACGCAAAAGAGGTTAAGTCTGAAAATTCTCCGTTTCAAGAGCTACATTGTTAGCAACTACTTACCTCGATGTAACAAGAGGTTACGAGTTATTGCAATTCTTGAGAAACGTATCATCCATGAAACATAAGTGACAACGATTAAGCAGTAATACTTATAATAGGTACTCCAGTTGGCTTAGGCCTTCTTTTTTTGTTTCAAAAAGGTATATGTATGACACCAACCGCATGGATTGCCATTGCTGTAATCGTGGTCACGGTTTATTGCTTAATTAAGCGTTATGAAACCCGCTTAGTGCTTTTCACCGCCGGCCTCTTCCTCTGCTGTATCGCCATGAGTCCAATGGCTGCGCTTGACCAGTTTGCTAAGAGCATGGCCAACGCATCCTTAATTATGGCTATTTGTTCGTCTATGGGTTTTGCTTATGTTGTGACGACTACCGGATGCGACAAGAACCTTGTTAAGTTCCTCGCCGCTCCGCTTCACAAACTCGGCATTCTCCTTATTCCGACAACTACCATCATCACCGCCTTCATTAATGTAGCTATTCCTTCCGCTTCCGGATGTGCTGCCGCTGTAGGTGCAACTTTCATTCCTGTCATGATTCGCGCAGGTATTCGTCCGGCCGCTGCCGGCGCCGCCGTCCTTATGGGCACTTTCGGTTCCAACATTTCTCCGGGAACCAGCCATAACAGTGTTGTTGCCAAAATTGCCAATATGGACATGATGGACCTCATCAGCCTTCACACCCCTTACTCTATCGGCATGGTACTTATCGGTGCAGTTGGTTTGACCATTGTTTGTTTGATTCTCCGCGACAACAAGCCAACTCAAAAAGAATTGGACGACTACTACACTACTGCCGATCAGTCTCAGGAAATTCAACACATTAATCCGCTTAAGGCGATTGCCCCGCTGGTTCCGTTAGTTATTCTTCTTCTCGGCAACTCCTATGTTCCGTTCATCAAAATGGGCGTAGCACAGGCCATGGTTATCGGTGCAATCTTTGCCTTGATTGTCTCCTGGGTCAATCCGCAGCAGTTCACCAAAGACTTCTTCAAAGGAATGGGTGAAGGCTACGGCTCCGTCATGGGCATCATCATTACCGCCGGCGTCTTCGCTGCCGGTCTTAAAGCCACAGGCTTGATCGATGCTTTCGTCGAAGTATTGAAGAGCTCAAACGAAATCGCTCGCTGGGGCGGTTCTTTCGGACCTTTCCTCATGGCTGCAATTACAGGTTCCGGCGATGCTGCTACTTTTGCCTTTAATGAAGCCGTTACACCTCACGCCGCATCCTTCGGCATGCCGATTCCTAACCTCGGTGCCATGGCCTTAATCTCCGGTCAGATGGGCCGTACGATGTCTCCGATTGCAGGTGTTGTAATTGTGCTCTCTGGCTTGGCAATGGTTCCTCCCATGCAGTTAGTAAAACGTACCTGCATTCCATTGATTATCGGCGTCATTGTTTTGGCGCTGACCATCGTCTAGCAGAACATTAGAACTTTGCAAAATGCCTCGCAAAATGCGGGGCTTTTTTTTCGGCTTGGAATTGCGGAACACGTCTTCTCCGGAAGCTCCTGCCTTCTGTCTCACTGCCTTGGGGGCTGCTCTGGAAGTTCAAAAATCCATCCTTGGGCTTTGGTTGGAAGCGTTCTCTGCCGGAAGCTGTAAAGAATACCGGCACCAAATTGAAAATGGATCCGTTCATTGAATTTGAAAAAGTATTATTATTTCAATAAATCCACTTCAACCTTTATCGAATCGAATCAATTATGACTACAACAATATCCGGCTCCCGGGGAGGAGCAAGAAAAGGCGCCGGACGCAAGAGTATTGGTAACACGAGACGCGTCACAGTATGTCTTACCGAAGAACTTTTGCCTATATTTAAAGAAAGAGGCGGCGCTAAATGGCTGCGCAGTGAACTTTCCCGAACGGAGAAAAAATCTGAACCGGCGCAGTTTGAATCCTTCTTTCTTCCCGTTGCTGAACCAACGTCTATGCGCCTGCCCCTTTATCAATCAGGGGTACAAGCAGGTTTTCCTTCTCCCGCAGAAAGTTATGTGGACAAGTCTCTTGATCTGAACGAGTATTTAGTGGCCAATCCGGCCGCCACATTCTTTGTGCACGTAGTAGGCGACTCCATGGACAGAGCAGGCATGGAAGACGGAGATCTGCTGGTCGTAGACCGTTCGCTTGACCCTAAGAACGGCGACATCGTCATCGTCAGCATCGATAACGAATTCACGGTAAAACGCTATATGAACGACGAAAACGGATTGCGCCTGCTGCCCGAGAGCTCAAATCCTATTTACAAAGCAATCCGGCCTAAAGAATTTGAAGAATGGCGGTTTATCGGAGTAGTTAAGTTCACCATTAAAAGCAATTAGCCATGTCTTCGGTATTTGCGCTCGTAGACGGGAACTCTTTCTTTGCGTCCTGTGAAAAAGTTTTTAGACCCGACTTAACCCATCGGCCCGTTATTGTTCTCAGCAATAACGACGGCTGCGTGGTTGCCCGTTCCAAAGAAGCTAAAAAACTCGGAATCAAGATGGGTCAGCCCTTCTTTCAGATTGCGCAATTCTGCTTGTACGAAGGGGTAGAAGTTTTTTCGAGCAATTACGAGCTGTATGCCGACTTATCGGGACGCATGATGTCGACCATTGCCTCTATGGTTGACTGCATCGATCCTTACAGCATTGACGAATGCTTTGCCAACATGAGCGGACACGAACGGCTGGGAACGGATCTAACCGCCCTCGGCCGAAAAATAAAAGACAAAGTTCTACAGGACGTAGGGATTCCAACGTGTGTTGGGATTGCGCCTACTAAAACTTTAGCTAAGTACTGCAATCATCTTGCTAAACACTATGCGGGACTCAAAGGTGTCTGCAGCTGGTTGGACCTTTCAGAAGAAAGACGCCTTCGTGCGCTTGCTTGTGAACCGGCATCTGAAGTATGGGGAGTGGGCAGAAGATATGCCGCGCGGCTGAAAATGCTCGGAGTCCACACGGCTCTTGATCTTGCGAACACCAATCCGGATCAAATCCGTAAAGAATTCGGGTTGCCGTTGGCTATGACGGTTAAAGAGCTCCAAGGAAGTTCATGTATCCCTTTAGAACTTATTAAGCCGAAACGTCAGCAGATTATGCGCAGCCGCAGTTTCAGCGAGCTGGTTTCCGATGAAAGTGATCTTCTCGGTGCTATTACATTTCATGCACAAGAGTGCGGACGCACATTGCGTAAAGAAGGAACCTGTGCTCACACGGTTGGGATTGTTTTGCAAACCAATCCGTTTCGAACCCAGGATGTACAGCATCATGCTTTTCCGTCTTTGGGCCTACCCTACGGAGTTGCCGATACCCAAACGATTATTCACTATGCGGCTGCATTGTTGAGACGAACCTTCCGCAAAGGTTGTCTCTATAAGAGAGCAGGTGTTTATGTCGGCGAAGTTGTCTCCCGTAAAGGCCAAGTCCAGGATCTTTTCGAGTATCAAGAGACAGCTCCCCGCGAAGAAATTTGCAGAATAATAGATACGCTTAACACGCGCTATGGAAAAAATACAGTGCACTTTGCCTCTTCTCGTTTAGGAGAAAAAGTTTGGTGTATGAATAGAGAACGGCTGAGCCCAGCCTATACGACCTGCTGGAATGATCTGCCGAAAGTCGGCGCTTTGTGCAAAGAGCGCATTCCGTCTTGACGATACTCAAAGTCTTGCCTAGAAGAGATTATTCAACTTGATAAAGATTGAAGCCGAACGTTGCCGACAGACTTACCAAAAGACTTTTTAAGAAGTTTCGAGAAACTGTTTCAACTGTTCCGCAATGGCCTGAGGATTATCCAGATGGTCCGGGAAAATCTTCATAATTGCGGTTTCTCTCTCATCTCTGTCGGGCGAAACAAACAAATCTTCGGAGTTAAAGGAAGTGGACAAATCTTGCCTGTATGTGAGAATGCTAATGGCTTTCGCAGCTGCCTCTGCGATTAGATTTGTAGGACAGTTTCTATTATTTAGAGCTTTAAGTTTCTGCAATTTAAAGGCTGTTAGCTCGAGAGCATCAATGATTACTCGGCTTTTTGGCTCCAAAGCTTGACAGTAAAGTTCCGTCAATTTTTTATGCTCATACGTTTTCGCGAAAACTGCAGACTTGAACCTATTGAGCACCAACCAAGTTGGCTTGCCGCTTTCATCAATCAAAGAGGACCGCTCATAGACCGGAAGTTTACGGATGAATTCCATCAGAGTTTCCTGCGTTGGAGAACCGTCCGAATAAGTCTCTATAGATTGAAATGAGATGAACCGCGCATCACTTTCTGCCTGTTCAGCTGCTGACCTTTGTTCCGCCTCAGGAACCATTTTCCTCCGCCAGAGTTCTGCGCTCACTTCCTTTGGCGGCAAGATTCGAACAAGAATAGGTGCTGTAATTTTGGAAATCGAGCCTCTATGGATTCCATGGTCCTCATCACAATACAAGTCCTCGAGATAATTGGTAGCAGTACCTTCTCGATAAGCTAACCGCAATGCATTTACTCTGGCATGACCTGCTAGGACACGAAACTTTGAGACATCTTCGGAAAAATAGTCCTCATCCGGCTTCCCATCCAAGTCATAGGCAGTTAATACTTTATCCGTCTCTACAACTGCATATTGAGCAGCGGACTTGGTTCCGTCTGGAAAAATTATCCAATCGATCTTTCCTAGCCGGCTTGGATCGATTTCACCGAAGGCTACGACCGGTGCTCCCGCCTCAAAATCTCTCTCACCGCTTAACCGAAGATAATCCGGATCGGCAGCAATACTAAGCATCTGCAGGCGTGACGCAACGCTTCCGCGAATTCTTTTAGGAGGAAGCATCTCAGGAGAAAGTTTGAGAGGATTTTCTAAATCCAACTTCTCAGGAAGTTTTTTTCGAGTCTTGAGGCGTTCCTCTCTTTTTTGATTTTCTTCTTGCGTCATTTATGCTATCGAACTAAATATTTGCCGTGTATTCTCCAGGGAATCAACAACAATTTTGCAGAAAATACAGTCCGAGATCCAGTATTAACTTTTGGAAAATGGCAGATGGTACGGAAGGAAGTTTGGTGCGCGGTGTTGGTTTCGAACCAGCGACCCCTGCCGTGTGAAGGCAGTGCTCTACCCCTGAGCTAACCGCGCGAAGAAGTCAGGATTGTACACTAGAGAATTCGAATTTGGCGAATATTATTTTCTCGCTTTTTTCAAAGCCTCTTCGACACCTCGGTTAGCGAGCATATCTGCCATCTCATTGCCCTCAATGCCTGCATGACCTTTGACCCATTTCCACTCGATTTCATGTTCGTGGGTTTCCCTCTCTAATTCTTTCCAGAGTTCCGCATTTTTTACCGGTTCTCCCGCTTTTGTTCTCCAGTTATTCTTTTTCCATCCGTGAATCCACATGGTGATTCCTTTCTGAACATACTGAGAATCGGTATGAAGAATAACTTTGCACGGCCTTTTCAAAAGCCTTAAAGCTTCCGTCGGGGCCGTCAATTCCATTTGGTTGTTGGTGCAGCTGATGTTGCCGCCGCAAAGCTCTTTTGTAAAGACTCGAGTCTTTCCCTGCCACTTCAAAAAAGCGCCCCAGCCTCCCGGGCCTGGGTTTCCTTTACTAGCACCGTCAGTCCAAATTTCAACCAGATCTTTTTCTTGTTCCATGTTATTCCTTTACCGCCTGTTTGTTGCTTTTGACGCCGGCTTTAGCTCCCGCAAAAAAATAATTCTTCTTTAATACTTTTCCGACAAAAACTCCGCTGTTAACGGTCTTCACTGCGCTCAGGGCAAATAAAGAACCGCACTGCGGCCACCACCGGTCACCGGCTTTTTCTACCCAAGCCGGGTGTCGAGCGCATTTATTCGTTTTATACCAACCGTACCGTCCGAAGGCTCCTCGGTCTACATTGAAAGACAGAAGCTGCAGCCAGTCTCTAATCTGGGGAACCGTCATAAAGTTGCGCGCCGGCAAAAACTGTGGAAGTCCGAATTTCTGCATCCCCACTCTTAATCCCCAAAGACTGGCTAAATTAAAGCCCGTCAAAATCACTCTTCCGCCCGGAATTAACACCCGTGCGGTTTCTCTGAGCACACTGTGAGGATCTTCAGCTAGTTCCAATGTATGGGGCAGCAAAACAAGATCAATAGACTCAGATTCAAACGGCAATGTTTCGGGTTGTAACCTCACTCTTGCCGAGGCTTCATCAGGAACATGAGTCAGATTTCTCATCTCTCTGTCCCCTGCTATCTTCAAGGCAATCCTGTTATTGCGCAGGAAGTCGATGCTGGAAGCGCCGAGCTGCAGGGCATTGTACCCAAAACAGTCGGAGACCAATTTGTCAAATTCGTTTTGTTCCCAGGCCAAGCAATACTGGCCGAGGGATGTCCGATAAAAACTATCTAAATCGTATATCGCATCCATACCTGCTGGTCTGACTAGTCGGTTATTCAAAAACTTTGCGTAATTTCCATTAAAGTAATCGCTATTCTAATGTGAGTCGATTTAAATAAGAATGTTCTCCCGGTTTAAGCTAACCCTTCTTGCGTTGTCTTTTATGACGGCCGCCGTCTGTCATGCCCAAGAGCCGAAGGTACCTGACGTTATCGAGACCGCTGCGGCCCAAGATGACGATTTTTATACGGTATGGAGCCGCATCCGCGACGGGTTCAAGATACCCAACATGGACAACCCTGTCGTTAAAGAAAATCTCCAGAAATACTTGAAGCGGCCGGACTACATTCATCGAATGGCAAACCGCTCTTCTCAGTACCTGTATCACATCATCGAAGAAGTCGATGCCAGAGGAATGCCGACTGAAATCGCATTGCTTCCGTTTGTAGAGAGCGCTTTCGTCTCCAATGCGAAATCCCGAGCAAAGGCAGCCGGACTGTGGCAGTTCATGCCGGCTACCGGACGCCACTACGACTTAGACCAGTCTTTGTGGAAGGACGAACGTTATGACGTTCTCGAAAGCACGGGCGCGGCACTGACTTACTTGCAAAGATTGTATGACGAATTCGGAGATTGGCAGTTGGCGTTAGCCGCCTACAACTGGGGTGAGGGCAATATCCGACGCCAGATTAAAAAGAATCAAGCCGCCGGGAAACCGACCGACTATATGTCGCTGAAAATGCCTGCAGAAACCAGAAACTACTATCCGAAACTGCAGGCAATTAAGGAAATCGTGATGAATCCCGACAAATACGGGATTAAGCTGCCGGTTATTTATAACGAACCTTCTTTCATTCAGATCTTCAAAGAGCAGGATATCGATGTTAAGAAGGCAGCTCATCTGGCCGGAATGAAAGAGCAGGAGTTCACGGAACTGAATCCTTCTTTCAACCGTCCCGTCATCGTGGCTTCTCACCACCACTCTATGCTGGTGCCTTCAGACAAAATCGACACCTTCGTTGAGAACTTGGTAGCCTTCCGTACTTCCGGCAAACCGCTTTCCAGCTGGACCACTTACCGTGTAGGTCCGAATGAGAGCTTAGCTGCAATTGCTCAGAAAGCTCACATGACCGAAGCCGAGCTGCGCGAAGCTAACCAAATTCCTGCAGGACGCCGTGTGAAGCCCGGTTCTCTCCTTTTGGTCAGCCGTGCAATCGGTATTGGGGATGCCGAAGATATTTCTTCTGATACCATCGGCGCAACTTTTAGTTTGGCGCAGGACTACCGAAGAGTCTCCTACCGTGTCCGTAAAGGCGATACTTTGGCCCGCGTTGCTAAACGTCTTGGTGTAAGTCCGACTGCTATCGTTAAGAGCAATAAACTGAAGTCCAGAAGATTGAGGGTCGGTCAAACATTGGTTGTCAATGTACCGATCAGAAATCGTCAAATGGCTGAACACCAGCCGTCAAAGCCGGTTGAGTCCGCCTCTCCAAGCTCAAATACTTCACGCTTTTATGTTGTCCGCAGAGGCGATACTCTCTATAGCATTGCCTCGAGGTTCGGAGTACCGGTTTCTGCCGTAAAAGCTGCGAATAACCTTACAAGCAATAATCTTTCTGTAGGCACGCGCCTTGCTATCAACCAGGAAGGTACCCCGACGAAACGAAATGTTGTTCTGGAAAAACTTCCTCCTTCCGTGAAGAAGACTGTTGCTCAACGGCCTTTGAGCAACCAGACTTATCATACGGTAAGAAAGGGAGATACGCTGTTTTCCATTGCAAGCTCGGCCAATATCTCGGTCAACCGGTTAAAAGCCTTAAACAACTTGCGTTCCAACAATTTAACTATTGGACAAAAATTAAGACTTAAGTAGACTGTGCTAATAACTATTCATACCAAGACTGCAAAAGTCGCTTAATATCTAATGATTGGTTTTATTTATCTTTTCCGACTATGACTTTATTAAAAGACAAAAAGATTCTTCTTACCGGCGTCCTTTCAAACCGTTCAATTGCTTACGGTATTGCCAAGGCTTGCCATAGAGAAGGAGCCCAATTAGCTTTCACTTATCAGAATGAAAGATTTTTGGACAGAATCACCGAATTTGCCAAAGAATTTGACAGCGACATCGTGATTCCGCTTGATGTGGCAGAAGACAGCCAATTGGAGCAGATGGCAGCGACCCTCAAAGAAAAATGGGGTTACATAGACGGTGCCGTTCACTCTATCGGTTTTGCACCGCGCGAAGCCATTCAAGGAGATTTCTTAGACGGTTTATCCAGAGAATCCTTCAAAATTGCCTTAGATATCTCTGCATATTCTTTCCCGGCGATGGCTAAGGCTCTCTTGCCGTTGATGGAAGGCCGCTCTTCTTCCCTGCTCGCTTTAACTTATATCGGCAGTGAAAGAGTCGTTCCTAACTACAACACCATGGGCGTTGCCAAAGCTGCTCTTGAAGCCTCTACCCGTTATTTGGCCGCTTCTTTAGGACCCAAAGGCATTCGTGCCAACGCAATCTCTTCGGGCCCGATTAAAACATTAGCTGCCAGCGGTATTAAAGATTTCGGCAAGCTTCTCAAAGAAATGGAACACATTGCTCCGCTCAAGAGAACCGTCACTATAGATGAAGTCGGCAATGCTGCTGCATTCCTTCTCTCTGACTATGCTTCCGGCATTACCGGCGATGTCCTCTACGTAGATGCCGGCTTCCATGCTATCGGCGTCGCTGTTGCTGGAGAGTAATATGAAACATTTTTGGTCTTTCATCGGTGCTTTAATGCTGGCTTCCGGAGTCGCTCTCGGAGCTTACGGGGCACACGGGCTGCATAACGTCGTCACGGTGCAGCGCTCCATCGATGCATTTGAATATGCCGTACTTTATCAATTAATCAGCGGCCTCGGCTTTTTTGCTATTGCTTGGGGCCTGAATCACTTCAGAGAAGGCCTCGTTAATCTGGCAGGACTTTGCCTTTTGATTGGTTCTTTAGGCTTTTCCGTCAGCCTTTACCTTCTCGTCCTGATTGAGTGGCGTCCGTTCCCGTTGATTACTCCAATCAGCGGCGGATTCATGATTGCGGCTTGGGTAATTTTTGCTATTGCCTCCCTGACTAGCCATCCAAGAAGAAGTATTTTTTAATTAGGCACTAAATGTCTGCTCTGCTGCCTCCGCCCATTATTTACGTTGCTGACTATACGGTCCCGGTACCGGAAGATGTCTCTCACAAGTATTTAACCCTTGATGTCGTTGAATATTCAGAGCTGCTTCCGGAAGAGGAGTCAAAGGCGTTCTTGTGGAGCAGACTTATTCTTCAGTCAGTCACTCAACAATTTCAGCCCTCAATGGGCCGAACTCTAAAGGTTGTTGAGAATTACACGAATTCTCTAACCCTCGAAGGCGGTTTCTACAACTATTGCTCCATCGACATCAGAGAAAAATATGTAGCTCTGGCCCTGTCAATTCTTCCGATCAATATTTGCCTGACTTTATTTAAAGATACGCATTTCTGGGAAGAACTCAGCACAGTCCGTTTTCCGCCGATTTTTCTTAATTGGATTGAAAGACAGCCTGATCCTCGTCTTGCTTTCAGCCAATTGTGGGCGGCAAAAATTTGTCTCTTT
>ERZ836441.2479-NODE-2479-length-14522-cov-2.460220_pt1 | contig 14522 bp, 10 predicted proteins | sample MGYA00519686_ERZ836441 | MGnify/ENA primary metagenome ERZ836441 (study PRJEB31850, sample SAMEA3708800) | human gut metagenome | biome: human gut; feature: human-associated habitat; material: faeces | place: China | collected 2014 ... | reverse complement strand
ATCCGATGCTCCTTGGAGAGGATCTTTCGGCTCGGCGTATTGTCCGCACCAATCTCCTATATGGGGTTTCGGGATATCTGCGTCCTTATACATATCCAGATAACGTTGAGGCGGATCATAAGGACTATGCGGGCGGGCGAATGATACCTTGAGGAATAAGGGCTTGTCGTTGTCGTAGTTCCGGATCAACTCGCAAGCGGTCTGTCCGGTCCAAGCCGTAGGATGAAGCCGTTCGTCTAACTTATAGACACCGGCGGCATGGTCGTTCCAGCCGATACCCGTAAGATCCGGGTCTTTGCCGGGTGCCTGCAATTGAAACCATTCCCGGTAATCGCTGATGAAATCGGGACTTTCCACCCGGCCACTCTCGTCGATCAAGGTCGCGTGGAATCCGTGAAGTGCTTTCTGCGGAAACCAATGCATCTTACCGATCCCGAAGGTATAATACCCCAGATTCCGCATCATCTGAGGCATCTCGTAACGATACTTCAAGGCCATGCGTCCGTATCCCAGCATACCATGATGCCAAGGAGACATCCCGGTCAATAAACCGGCCCGTCCCGGAGTACTACTTGGAGCGGAGGAATATCCGCTCACGAACAACGAGCCTTCTTGCGCCAGCCGGTCGATATTCGGTGAGATCACCGCCTTGTTTCCCATGCAGCCGAGGGCGTCGCCCCGTTGTTGATCGGTCATGATCAAGATGATATGCGGCTTACCGCTCTTTACGGGCATGGCGGGAGAGACGGCGGTCTCTGCCTCTTTCCCGCTTTTGCTATGCGTCATCCCCGGAAGTGTCGCACCCAGACCGATTCCGAGGGATGATTTAATGAAGTTTCTTCTTTCCATTATTTAGCCTTGATAGTGTGATCCCGAACTCCTTTTAAGATTCCCTGCAATTGGAAAACGATCTCCGGATGTTGCAAGGCCTTGTTTCCTTCCTCGTAGACCTTCGTCATGTCGTATAACTGAGGCTCGGGGGAATATCCGGTCTCAATCTTCTCATATTCCATGATAGCGGAACCTACGCTCGGCTCGATATATTTCCAATCTTTCGTACGGACGGAGAGTGCCTTATTAAGCGCTTGCTCGATTACCCACGGGCGGTCTTCCTTGCTTTTCCCGATCCAAGTATCCAGATAATCATAGCTATCCGGCGCGCTTCCTTCCGGAAGACGGGAATTCGTCAGTGAGGCAAGGGAGGCGAACCAGTCGATCTGGCTCACTAGCGCATCTGATACGGCGGCTTGCTTGATCTCCTTTGGCCAATGTACGATAGCCGGGATACGGGTTCCCCCTTCGAAGGCACTGTATTTATTACCTCTAAGCGGTCCGGCGGGTTTATGATCGCCTAATAGCTCCACGGCCCGGTCCGCGTAACCATCGTCTACGACAGGTCCGTTGTCGCTTGACAAGATGATCAAGGTGTTTTCCGTCAATCCCATCTCATCCAATGTTTTCATCAATTGGCCTACGCTCCAGTCGAATTGCTCGATAGCGTCGCCCCTCACGCCCATCGGGTTCTTTCCCCGGAAACGGTCGTGCGGGAAGCGGGGTACATGCACGTCGTTCGTGGCGAAATACATGAAGAAAGGCTTCTCTTTATTCTCCTTGATAAAATCGATGGCGTGTGTCACGATAGAATCGGCGATATTCTCGTCTTTCCAAAGCGCCTTGCCGCCACCTTTCATGTAACCGATACGGCTGATTCCGTTTACGATGGATTGGTCGTGCCCGAAACTAGGCTTCTGGTTGTATAATAATTCCGGATTATCTTTTCCGGTCGGCTCTCCGGGAAAGTTCTTCTGGTAACTGACATAGATCGGGGTGTCCGGATCGTAGTTCGCCACCTGCCCGTTCTCGATGAATACGCAGGGGACGCGGTCTGCCGTCGCCGCCATGATATAGGAATAATCAAATCCCAGATCGCCAAGGGCGGTGGGGAGTGGGGCGTTCCAGTCTTTCTCTCCCGCTTTGTCTCCTAGGCCAAGATGCCATTTGCCGATAGCGGCCGTGGCGTATCCCGCGTTCTTGAACATATCGGCTATCGTATAACGCTCCGGTCGTATGATCATTCCGGCGTTTCCCGCGGCGATGTCCGTTCCCGGGCGGCGCCATGCGTACTCTCCGGTTAGCATGGAATATCGGGAGGGCGTACTGGTAGAAGCGGTCGCGTGAGCATTGGTGAAGCGGATGCCGTTCTTGGCGAGTCGGTTGATATTCGGGGTTTTCACTTGCGTGCCGTCGTAGCATTCCAAGTCTCCATATCCCAAGTCATCCGCGTAGATGAACAATACGTTTGGCGTTCTAGGTGTAATGTCTTGTCTCTGTTGGGCTTTTGCGATACCGGCTGTAAGAAGCGAGGCACCGATCCCTACGATAAGTGTTGATTTCATGTTGTTTATTATTTAGATGTTCTATAAAGAGTTTGTATTATGACTCTATTTCGTTATCAAAATCAAGAAGGTTATCTGTCTGGTATTTATCAAAATCGGATTGGAATAGACGGTCTTGAATGATACGGTATTTCTCAAATCTTTTCTTATCAACGACATAGCCGCGAATGGCAAACTTGTAATATTTAGTTGCGTAGCTTTTGCCATCGGAAGCAGTTCGTCGGAATTTCCGACAGACTGAGTCTTCTTGTAATTCTTGGCTTTGAAATATATTTTGTAGATGTTCCGTGATAGTGGAACGGCTTTTATCGAACAATACGGCAATAGCATCCTGCGTCAGCCAAAGGCTTTCGTCTTGATATAAGACTTCTATACCTTCTTCTTTATTTTCTATTTGGAAAATCAAGAATTCAGCCGTGCTGTTGTGTATCTGCAATTTCTTATTCATGGCATGTTCTATGGACATTAATTATATACAAAAATAACCAAATTATTTCAGAATCAGGGTAACTACACCAAAATATCTATGAGATGGAGCTTAGGAAGAAATGCTTTTTGGCTCTGGTTAAAAGGGGGGCTTATCGTATATTTTCATGTACGCTCTTGCTCCTTATCGAATGATGCTGTAAAAAGTCGTACGTGTTTCCCGAAAAACATGTACGACTTTTTACAGAAACACGTACGTGTTTTTCAAAAATCACAATCGTGTTTTTAAGGTGTTGATATTAAACAATTTATATATTTGTGCCATTTGTATACCTTATTGTATATTATTATTACCAAGACGGAACACGCACTGCCTATACAAGAGTGGGTAATATTGATATTGAAGGGTATGCACATGACATGGGATTCACTTCCTACCCAAGTGGATGCCAGCAAACATTCTTGTAAATGAAGAAAAGTTCGGAGAGTGAGTTCGGAGACACTGCGGATAAGCCTAAAAATATAGGTAGAACAGCACAGAAGATCATCGACCTTGTCATTTCCGACCTTTCTATGTCAGCCGAAGCTATGGCTTATAAAATTAGGTATAAGTTCCCGTGCTGTAGAAAAACAAATCGCAAAATTGCGTTCTATGGGTATATTGTCTCGTGAAGGCGCAGACTTTGGTGGTTATTGGCGTATTATTTTAAGTTACCATTTTGAGGGGATGAGACGCAGCACGCTGCGTCTCTACAACTGGAGACAAAATTGGGCGAAAAAAGTAAGTTAGCTTGCTTTGGAAGTGAGGTATTGGAGTTTGAAAATCAAATAAAATATTATACATTTGCATGACTGGATAAGTCAAAGCGAATAATTGGTATCAAACAATGATAAACTAAAAAACATATGGATTATCTTAGGTTGAAATATTATTAATACGTATATTTGCGACAAGAAAAGGCTTTTTAATTAAGAGCCTCGTGTTGCGTGTGATATTTGTGCTGTAGGACGAAAATCGGCTAATTTTCTTAAATCTCCCTATGCACGAAGAAGGCCCCGCAACCCTTTACTGGATATACGTGTTATCTATGCTAATATAGTATGGATATATTTTGTATACAGATAAAGGGGGCGTGTGGCTGACTTTATTGGGAGTTGGGTCTTAGCCGAACCTTCGTCTACATAAATGTTCAGTCCTCGCCCTTCCTTTATTTTATAAGAAAGGACCACTACTTAACAAAAGCCATATAGCGCTCGTCTTTACGAAGGACATCTTTTCTAAAACATGTCCGGATCTTGTAAATCTAATAATTAATCATGTAAAGTGAATGGCTTATGGACGCTTGTAATATTGATGAGATCCAGAATCTCTTTATTTACTACTCCGCTTGTTTCAGCAAGTATTTTCCAGAGTTAGGGTTTTATTGTAATGAGAGGGAATTCCAGATACATGGTATCGTGCGGAGATATAGTGACATTACGGGAGTGTCCCATGATGGCTCTTATTTCTTAATTGAGATGCGAAAAGAATACCTGATCTACTTACCGTTATTGGTCGGTTCCAAATTCCGCATTTTAACTAAACAAAAACAACTTTATTCGTAATACAATCTTATGCTTATGCCAGAACTCATATCCATAGAAGAAGCCGCCCGTATTACCGGTTTCCCGTACGAGGAGATTGAAGATTGGGTAAAATCCCGAAAGATAACCTCTTTCCATACGAGAACCGGTACACGTATGGTAGATCCTGAGAACCTACGTGATTTCATTGCCCATATCGAACATCTAGGGATTCAAAAACTATACTTGCAACTGGTCATTCAAGACAAGGAGGAGGAAGCCGACGAGATTATCGCCCAGTACGACGATTACCTTTTCTGCCTACGATCCTTAAAGAACATAGTACTCCGCTTGCAGGAAAACACCGGATTCTTAGCCGAATATAAGAAAACGATCAGCTGTCAAGACCTAGAGATAGAGCGCCTGCGGCTTGAGAAGCGAAACATGGAATATGAGCTGAGAACGCTCTATAAAGCAGTCCTCAAAAGTGGCTTGAGTCTCGATGCTCCGAAATCGTCGTTCGACATCCCCACGGATGCGGCCAGACGGATCTCCCTACCGGTCACAAGCCTAACCCTGTCTCCCTACATCCGTAAATGCCTCCAAAAATTGGAGCTGGAAACTATGGAGGACCTATTGCGCTACGCTAGGAAGAAAGGGCTCGATTCTTTGTTGAAGATCCCGGGATTCGGCCCTCTCGGTTTAGACCAGTTAAAATTTCAGCTGGAAAAGCATAAGATCATGAATAAGGCCGGAGACTCGGATCTCTATCAATACATCATCAATGAACCGGATAGCTGAACACAAAAAGAGCCTCTCTTCACAGGGAGGCCCTTTTTATGTGATGCCGGAAATAACCAATAAAAACTTCCCGACACTACGGTGTTAATCATCTTATATGCTTACATAAAATTAGCAGAAGGCTTTGGTTTGCGATATACTAATAGTGTTACATTCTTTTTGACATTGCAAAGATACGTCGGCCTATAAGGGTGCGCAATACCTATATATATGTAAAAAAGGAGAGCTCATACCTATTAATTGTTATATATCTTTTCATGGAGATCGATTTTTAGAACTAATGATCTTCTCGCTTGTAATAACTAACGCTTACCTCTGAAATAATACAAAACCGTATTTTCCAAAATTAACTATCAAGTTGTCTTGCGGGTCAATAATGGGGCCTATTGGGTGTTACGTCCTGAAAATATTCTTCCGGGATACCTATGAGTAGGTAATTAGGGTCTCATTTTACCTACTTCGGGCGATTGTAGCAAATTCTCAGCCCCTGTAATTTTGCCAAAAATTATAAAACGCAATGAGAACGTTAACAAATTTATTAGCGATTGGATTACTTTCCTTTACCGCTCTACATGCTCAAGAGAGTAATATGAGCTCTACCGTAAAGGCATCGGAGATGTATGCCGACGGTTTTTCTAAATTCCGTTTTGGAGGATATGGTGAGATGGCTGCCAGTTATATGGATTATGACTGGAATTGGGTGACACCTCAAGGTACATCACATATGAATCGGGCTACTGTCTCTATCCCTCGTTTTATTTTAGCTTTTGATTATAAGTTCTCTCCCAAATGGGTACTGAGTTCCGAGATTGAGTTTGAGTATGGAGGAACAGGCGCCGCACGGGAAGTGGAGTGGTACGAGGAGAATGGAGAATATGAGACCGAGATCGAGAAAGGTGGCGAGGTCGCCTTGGAGCAGTTCCATATCTCTTATCTGATGAACAAGCATTTAAACTTCCGTTTTGGACATATGATCGTACCGGTAGGCTTGACCAACGCACATCATGAACCCTTGAACTTTTTTGGTGTATATCGTCCGGAAGGAGAGACTACCATATTACCTTCTACTTGGCATGAGACGGGTGTGGCTCTATTTGGTGATTTAGGAAATTTCGATTACGAGTTACAAGTCGTTTCCGGTCTGGACCCACAAGGTTTCCGTATGGAGAACTGGGTTGGCAAAGGTACGCAAGGCGCTTTCGAGGAAACTCAATTTACGCATCCTGCCTTTGTGGCTCGTGTCAACTATAATGGAGTGAAGAAATTTAAAGGCTTACGTGTGGGCGCTTCTTTTTATTATAACCAACCCTCTAAGAATAGTAGCAAACCGCTGCGTAACCAAGGTGAGAAATATCCGCTTACCATCGTGACGGCGGACGCTCAATATAAAAGTCCGAACAATAATTTGATCGCCAGAGGTAATATCGTTTACGGCCATCTGGGCAACAGCAACGCTTTGACGAAGGTAAACAATAACTCATCTTCAGCTTCCGGATATCCTAATTCAACCGTGGCGGAGACCGCTGTCAGTTATGCGGCTGAGGTTGGCTATAATGTAGGTTCCTTCTTTAGCCGGAAAGCCCCTAGAATTTATCCTTTCGTTCGCTACGAATATTATAATCCGATGCAATCCGTAGAAAAAGGCAGTAATAAACTGGCGGATAGACGTCTTCAAAAGAGCGTGATTACGGCAGGCCTTAACTATTACGCGTTGCCTAATCTGGTCGTAAAGGCGGATTATGCGCACCGTATTGTAGGTAAGGGTGATTATAATAGCCAGAATATGGTTTCTGTCGGTATCGCTTATATCGGCTGGTTCTTATCAAGATAATAGACTATTAACAAATATATATGTAAGAATATGAAAAAAGTACTTTTATTACCCATGATGTTGATGGGTGTGGCTTTGAGCTTCACTTCTTGTGGAGACGACGATGATCCGGGTAAGGACCCCGATGTTGTAACTTATGACTTTAAGAATCTTCCTGCGGATTCGGGTACGAAACCAACAGAAGATCAGATGAGTGCGGTTGTCGCTACTTTCGTTGATGAGGTAGCTTTGCCTACCTATAAAGACATGTTGACAAAGATGACTGCCTATAAAAATGCGGTAGACAAGTTCATCGCGTCTGGTTCTAAGAATGATTTAGCGGATGCCTGCGACGCTTGGCGTGCGGTTCGTGTACCTTGGGAACAAAGTGAGGCATTCTTGTTCGGTGTGGCGGATTTGGCACAGCTCGACCCGAGCTTGGATAGCTGGCCTTTGGATAAGAACGGTATAGAGGAGATTATAGCTACAGGAGAATTCAGCAAGATTTCAGGAGCTGTAGACGAAGACGCGGAAGATGGTCCTCAAAATTTACGTGGATTCCATACGGCGGAAAAGATGTTATTCTTAGACGGCGAGCCTCGTGATCTGGAAACAAGCCCGTTCGCAAAGAATGAATTGGAGTATTTGAAGTTAGTGTCCGAACGTATGTTATCTGATACTCAAGACTTATACAATGGTTGGTTGAAAGGCTTAGGAACTTCGGATGTTCCTTCTTCTTATGCGGAGGCTATGAAGAAACATGACGGTTCTGCCTATTCCATTGGTAATGTTTATCAGGCGATTGAGCTTATGCTGAATGGAAATAATGGTATGGCCGGAATCTCCAATGAAGTAGGTTCCGCTAAGATAACTGACCCGGTGACCGCATGGAATGGAAGTAATAAAGACGCTACTGACCCGAATAACCCCGGTGTCTTGGCTGTAGAGTCTTGGTATAGCTGGAATTCCTTGGACGACTATAAGAACAATATCGTAAGTATCAAGAACGCTTATTTCGGCGGTCGTGATTTGGATGAGGAATCCGCTTCCGAGAGTAGCTTGCATGCGTTGACTAAAATGATTAATCCTACGTTGGATAGTTTGATGGTAGTTCAAATTGATAAGACAATCGACGCTATCAATGCGATCGGCTATCCTTTCCGTAACAATCTAGGGGATACGGAGCATATCAATACGGCTACAGAAGCTTGCGCTGATTTAACGACAGGTTTGGGCGTTGTTAAGTCTAAGTTCACGAACTAATCGGACAAGCCGATACGATGAAACGAAGATTACTTCTATTATTCGCTTTATCCGGTAGTCTGCTGTGTAGTTGCGAATCCGAGGACTTGGAAAATTGGCAGGTTAAGAAACCCAATGGGCAGGTAGCTTCCGAGAAGGAGTTGTCCGCGGGTATCTCAACCATTTTCTCCAATGCCCCGGATGCGTACGATACGCAGGCAAACTGGGTTACGGGCGAATTAGAGACGCGATTTAATCGTGGTGATGGATTGTACGACGATGCTCGCGGTGTTGAGAATGTGGATGGTGGAGGACTAGGGCCGCTTTATGCCGGATATTCTTGCGGTTCCTGTCATAAAAGTACCGGGCGGACCCGTCCGGCTATAGCTGATGGAGGTTCCGGCCCCGGCTTCTCATCCATGCTTATTTATATATCACGTAAAAGTGGCGGCTATTTTCAAGATTACGGCCGGGTACTACATGATCAAGCGATATACGGAACGAAACCGGAGGGAAGGGTTAAGATTACTACTACTTCCCAAAAATATACGTTTCCCGATGGGGAGGAATATGAGTTGGTCACTCCTCATTATGAGATAAAAGAATGGTATGCCGATAGTATCCCGATGTCGGATTTACGGATTTCCGTACGTCAACCCTTACGGCATGTCGGAATGGGGCAGATGATGGCGCTCGACTTGGATATGCTAAAGCAGATCGCCGCTAAAAGCAATTATCCGGAATATGGTATTAGTGGACGTATAAACTATGTGACGGAAAAGGGAAAGAAACAGATCGGTATCTCTGGTAATAAGGCGAATCATGCCGACTTAACGGTGGAATTGGGATTCTCTTCCGACCTCGGTGTAACGAACGATCGTTTCCCGCATGAGGTAGGAGAAGGACAGGGTAATATGATGGGTTTTGCCATGACCGGGGCGCAGGTCTCTACGGAAGATATGGAAGATGTGGATTTATACCTCCAGACCTTGGGGGTACCCGCCCGTCGGAATGTGGATGATCCTACGGTTCTTCAAGGAGAGCAACTTTTCTATCAAGCGAAATGTCATTTATGCCATGTGACTTCCTTGAAGACACGCCCTCGCGGATCTGTCCTTTTGAATAATACGGAATTGCCTCAATTAGGTAATCAGGTGATCCATCCTTATTCGGACTTTTTATTGCATGATATGGGTGTTGAGCTAGGGGATGATTATCCCAGTGGCTTGGCCAACGGTAATGAATGGAGGACTACCCCGTTATGGGGATTGGGATTACAAGAGGTCGTAAACGGCCATACCTATTATTTACATGATGGCCGTGCCCGGAACCTGACGGAGGCTATTATGTGGCATGGTGGGGAAGGAGCTGCGTCGCGTACCCTATTCTCTCGCATGACAAAAGACGAGCGGGCCGCTCTGATTAAATTCCTACAAAGTTTATAAATAAATAACGCATAGAATCGAAATGAAAAAAATATATAGGACGTTGCTTGTGGTGCTTCTATCAGCAGGTGTTTTCTCCGTGAAAGCTCAAGATACAAAGAAAGAGATGGATGATAAATATGTAGAGAACGATGTGGTTTCACTAGCGGGAAAGAAGGGCTTTTCTTTTTCTACCAAGGCCGGTGATTTTTTGTTTAAGCCCTATGCGTTGGTACAGGTAAGCGCTTGCTACAACCGATATGACGACCAAGGGCTGGAAAGCCATTATGCCAAGAGCGTAGCGAACTCCGGTTTCGCGATCCCTAACGCTATTCTCGGTTTTACGGGTAAGGCTTTTGGACGGGTTACTTTCAATTTATCGCTGAATGCCGCTAAGAGTGGAGGTGCTTTATTGCAACAGGCTTGGTTCGACGTAGCGATCAAGGAGTCGTTTCGTATCCGTGTCGGTAAGTTCAAGACACCGTTTATGCATTGCTATTTAAGTACTTTGGGGGAGACGTTGTTTCCGGTACTGCCTTATTCCGCTTCCCAATCCGTATTGCTTCCTTACGACGTGAATTATGTCATACCGAATATGTCCACGGGATTCGACTTGGGTGTACAGGTACATGGTTTGATCCATGATAAATGGAATTATCAAGTCGGTATTTTTAATGGTACGGGTATCGACGTGAATTTGGCGACTAAGACAAACTGCGATGATCATAAATGGTTGCCTTCGCTGTTATATGCGGGTCGTCTGGCCTTTATGCCGAAGGGGGAGATGCCAACGTCTCAAGGCTCACCGGAGAATCTGAACGACGATAAGATGTCTATCGCCGTATCTGCCTCTTATAATGCGGAGGCCGAGTTCTTGACCAGTAGCGACACCCGTGTGGGCGTTGAGTTCGCATGGATCAAGAACCGCTGGTATGTGGCTGCCGAAGGTTACTATATGAATATGCATTTTACCAAGATCATGCAAAAACCGGATAAGAATTTCTGGGGAGCTTACGCTCAATTGGGCTATTTCATCACTCCGAAATTGCAGGGTGCTTTGCGATATGATTTCTATGATCGTAACGCTACGGATGAGGGTGGTTTGTTGAATATGCCCGCCGCTGGTTTGAATTATTATTTCTTTAATAATAATTTGAAGCTACAGGTTATGTATCAATATCTAGGTCGTAGCGGTCATGCTACGCAGAATGACCGGGATGAGGACGCTATTGGATTGGCTCGTCACTCCGCTACGGCTATGTTGCAGTTCACGTTCTAATCTTTGGGTATGAAACGATATAGTCAATATATAATGTATGCCTTATTCCTGTTATTCGGGCTGGGTTGTGATGAGGGTAAGATTTATCCGGATGAGACGGTTGATTCCGGGCGAACCGCTACCGTGTCACTTTCTTTCACTGGCCTGAAAGCTTGGCCGAAGGAGAATATGCTCTCGTTATGTGCTTTTGGCGAGGATAAGTCGAAACCTTTGCAAACCCAGCGTATCAGTAAGCCGGCGGAAGACGGCAAAAGACTAAAACTCCGATTGAATAATGTCACTCCGGATACGAGGAGTATAGAGGTCGCTGTGATTAGTAGGGGATTGCGGTTGGTTTACTCCTATTATACGTCTCCGGTGGATGATTCGGACGAACCGCTTGATTTGTCTGTCGGCGAATTGGATTTAGCGAGCTTCAAACGTATACAAGCGCAGGTGTTCGACTTGAATTGCTTGTCATGTCATGGAGGAGGATCGGGATTGGCCGGTCAGCTGGATCTTAGGGACGATGTGGCTTATAAATCTTTAGTGAACGTAAAGGCGCCCCTTTCGGAAGAGGGTAAGAACTACGTGACCCCGGGTAATATAAACAATAGTTTCTTGCTGGATATATTGGAGAATAATCCGGTACATAAGGATATGTTCAATAGTTCCGGGAAACAGGAGGTCCTTGCTTTGATCCAAGGTTGGATCTTAGGAGGGGCATTGGATAATTGATAAGAAAGAAAATGATGAATTATACGAGGAGGATAGATACGGATAAAGCGGTAGAAATGCAAATCTCTTCATTCACGGGTAAAGGTGGAACAACGGAATATCAGGTGATGGTATCGATCACGGACCCTTGTTTGTCTTTCGTGGAGCAATTGCAAAACCTTTTGCGGGTTTATGTGACTGTCGTGAAGGAAGAGCTATCGAATGACGCTACCGCCGTTTTCCGCCGTTATTTTTTAAGTGACGCAGCTAATCAGACGGATAGCGTGATGGAGTGGGAGTGCGAGAGCGCCTTTTGCCCGCTCTGTCTCTTCTTGCATGGTTTGTTCCGCCTGGCTCTGCAAAGCCGCCGCCTTTTGCCGGGCGGCCTCTTGAATGGTATCCAAGTAGCTGCTATGTGGCCCTATTTGCAAACGGGGATGTCGGTACAAACGTACGATTCCGGTTTACTGGAAGCGTCGCATAACGGTTATAGGCACCTCTGGGGGGGAGGTGCCTTCAATAAGGCGGCCAATTCGGAATATCAGACCCGGCTTTTATTGAATGACTATGTGATGCAATTGATGGGGCAGCGTTGTACGTTGGCCTCTCATTGTGTCCGTACTTGGTTCTTTGTGCAAAACGTAGACGTGAATTACGCCGGTGTGGTGAAAGCCCGGAAAGAAGTTTTTATCACGCAGAATCTTACGGAGAAGACGCATTATATTGCTAGCACGGGTATTGAGGGACGTCATGCCGATCCCTCGGTGTTGGTACAGATGGACAGTTATGCGGTGGATGGATTGGAGCCGGGACAGATTCAGTTCCTTTACGCTCCCACGCACTTGAATCCTACTTATGAATATGGAGTAACTTTCGAGCGGGGTACGGCTGTTACGTATGGGGATCGTAAACAGGTCTTTATCTCGGGTACGGCGAGTATCGATAACCGGGGAGAGATCGTGGCTCCGGAAGACATCGCGGGCCAGACCGTGCGGATGCTCGAAAACGTCGAAGCGTTGCTCGCCGAGGGGGAGGCGTCGGCGGACGACCTGGCTCAAATGATCGTCTATCTGCGCGATGCGACCGACTATCCGGCGGTGCGGAAGATATTCGACGACCGGTTCGGACCGGTTCCCAGGGTGTTCGTGCATGCTCCGGTCTGCCGCCCCGAAACGGAATGCATTGCCGTTCGGCAGGAGTGCAATCCGCAGTTCGCTCCGCTTTAGCCGATGAGAGCGCTTACCCAGTTCGCATTCGCGCTTTTCGTCGGCATGACGCTCTGTCTGGCCGCCGCGACTTTCGTCGAAAAAGCGGAAGGAACCGAATTCGCCGCCCGGACGATCTATCACAGCGGATGGTTCGTCCTGTGGTGGGCTTTACTGGCCGTTTCGGCCTTGACGGTCGTCGCGGGCCGGGCAGTTGCCGGCCGCCCGGCCGCCGCGGCGCTGCACTTTTCATTCGGTTTGATTTTACTCGGGGCGTTGCTGACCTTTATGACCGCGCGGAAAGGATACGTCCATCTGCGGGAGGGGAGAACCGTAAACGCTTATTTCTGCGAAACGTCCGCCGAGTCGCGGTCGCTTCCGTTCGGACTCCGGCTCGACCGGTTCGAAATTGCGTGCTATCCGGGAACGCAGGCTCCGGCGGACTACCTCAGCCGGGTGACGGTGGTCGACGGACAGGATACCCGCGCCGCCGTCGTGTCGATGAACCGCGTGCTGTCGTACCGGGGTTACCGTTTTTACCAAATGTCTTTCGACGAAGACCTGCGCGGGAGCATTCTGTCGGTCAACCGGGACCCGTACGGCATTCCGGTTACTTATGCCGGTTATCTGCTGCTCGGGTTTTCGATGATCGGTACGTTGTGCTCGAAACGGTCGGGGTTCCGCCGGCTGCTCCGTCATCCGTTGCTTCGGCGGACCGGTTGCCTGTTGTTTTTTGTATTCGGCGCATACGGAGCGGCGGCCGCTCCGGCGACACTGAGCCGTGAAACTGCCGATGCGCTGGGACGGCTGCGCATATTGTACGACGGGCGGATCGCGCCGGTACAGACGTTCGCCCGCGATTTTACGCTGAAAATCTACGGAAAACCGTCTTATCGGGGGTTCTCGGCCGAACAGGTGCTCGCCGGCTGGATTTTTTATCCGGAACAGTGGCAGTTCGAGCGGATGATCCGGGTCGGGCAAGACACTGTGCGCAGGTCGATCGGGTCGGGAAAAACGGCTGCTCTGGTCGATTTTTTCGGCACAGGAAGAGATTACCGGCTGGCCGGAATGCTCCGTCTTCCGGCCGATCGGAACGATTCTGCGCTGAAAGCGTTTGTCGAAGCGGACGAAAAGGTGCAATTGATAGCGATGCTCCAGTCCGGCCGGATGCTGAAGTTGTTCCCCGTCGTCGTCGGAGACGGTGTGCGTTGGTTCGCGCCGACCGATTCCGTCCGCGGTTTGCCGCGGGGCGATTCGGTTTTTATCAAAGGAATTTTCCCGTTGTTGTACGAGGCCGTGCAAAGCGGTCGTGATGCCGACATCCGGAAATTGATCGACAAAACGGACGCTTTTCAGCGGGAACGGGGCGGCGAACGGTTTCTGCCGGACGCGCGGCTTCGCGCCGAGTTGTGGTATAACCGGTTCGATCCGGTTTCGCTGCTTTGCAGAATCAACCTTTGTTTCGGCCTGCTGGCGTTCGTTCGTTTCGTGTGGAGCCTTGCTGCCGGAAGGCGGCGACGATGGGTCGAAAAGATATTTCTCGTTCCGCTGATTCTGTCGGCAGTGGCGCTGACCGCAACGCTCGCGCTGCGGGGCTATACGGCCGGACACCTGCCGCTGAGCAACGGATACGAGACGATGCTGTTCGTCGCCTGGTGCGTACTGCTGATTGCGCTCGGA
>ERZ836441.2455-NODE-2455-length-14624-cov-5.595991_pt1 | contig 14624 bp, 12 predicted proteins | sample MGYA00519686_ERZ836441 | MGnify/ENA primary metagenome ERZ836441 (study PRJEB31850, sample SAMEA3708800) | human gut metagenome | biome: human gut; feature: human-associated habitat; material: faeces | place: China | collected 2014 ... | reverse complement strand
GTAACGCAAAAATAAGATACTTTTTAGATAATCAAGATTTATATATAAATAATATTAACTCGCACTACAGTATCATAGCAGAGTTAGCCAAAGATTATTGTAATGAAAGTTCTGATGAAGATTTTAAAAAGCTATTTGAAAATAAAATTATCAAACTAATAGATGTTGATGGTTGTGCAAATAATAGTGGGTGCTTATATCTTAGTTCAGAATATTCACCAAAGTGTGATTTCTTGAGATATGGGGTAAAAACGCTTAAATATGTTAATAAAAAATATCTAGATTATGGTCAGTTAAATCATTTACGTCATTTCTTTTTGTCAGAATTATCAGTAATGCAAGATTTCTCCGAAAATAGTCTTAAAGCAATTGAGAATGAAGAATTTTCAAGGTTCTTTTGGAGCGATTACTTGCATAAAGCAAATACTTTAAATAGGGAGAAATCTTTACCTTATTCTGAATTGATAAATAGTGAGAAAATAGGAAAAATAAAGTGTATACCAACGAAATATGGGATGAAATCCCCTTTCCAGTTATATGATGCAAGAGAAAAAGAACTTTTAAAAATGGTAACAGCCATAGGGAAAAAGGATATTGCGACACCAGATGTAGAAATACCATCAAATTATATGATTGGTCTTAAAGGACGTTTGTCATTCGAAGATTGTTTGGAATATCTGAAGAAAAATCCTATTGCATATAGGGAGAAAGTATATTCATGGTTAGTGGAAACACCATCAGAACGTATTGAGATTTGTAAAAGTCAAGGTTGTATTGAAAGGTTCAGAGATGAATCAGAATGGTATTGTGGAGCTAAAAAATGGGTTCCATTAAAAAATCTAATTGCTTTAAAATGGTCTGGAGGAAAGAGTATTTTGAAAGATCATTTTGGAGGTAGTGAGTGTGTTATATCTAAAATGCCGGACAATCAGACAGAATATAATCAATTATGTAAAATTCTTGAAATTCCAATTATAACAAATGATGACTTCAAATTTACAGATGAAGAAACTGGTATTCAGGATTCAGAAGCAATTCGTGAATTTAATAAAAGACTATTGTATTTAGCTTTTAAGTCATATCCAAATAATTGGAAAGAAAAATATACTGAAGTAAATATAAAATTATCCCAAACTGATATTCGCAAATGTCAGAAGATTTTTTATTACTCTACGGTTAACAATACATTAAAGACTAATCTACGATGTTATTCGGAGGAGTCAAATATTCTATGGTATGTAGGTTCTTGGAATCAAGCGATGTTTGGGGATATTTTAAATTGGATTATTAGAGAATTCCCATTTTGTAATGAACGGGATTATGGATACCTTCAAAATTTATTTTTGACGCCTTTTAAGGATTTCATTCAAGAACATGAAGGTGGAAAATTACCAATAGAATTTCTTGAACTGTTAAGTGAGAATGATCGAAAAGAATTCGAAATAGATACAGATATAAATCAAGAATCCGACATGTTTGAAGATGTTCCACAATTAACAGAAGATAATTTAGGTACAGATAATAATGGAGAAGAGCTTGGAGATAAGGGCTCTTGTCAATCAGAAGTGAATATTTTGGTTAATGAACTAGGGCAATCGGATATAAACGATGTACCCCAGCCTAATGCACCTATAAATAATCAATATCCTGATAATACAATTACTATTGATAAAGATGAGAAAATAAACTCAGAGGAAACAATAATAAATGAGGACGATAATGAAGATGTCTCATTTGCTGAGAAAAGTCAAAGGAGATGGAAAGAAGAAGCTCAGAGAAAACCAAATCTTCCAACTTCTGTTCAGCCAGTATTTAATGATAAAACTGAGATATTTGATACAGAGGAACATCAGAATGAGCCATCAGAATATGGAAAAATCTACGATAAAAACATAAATATCTCTAAGTATGAGACAAGCAATAGAAGACGGAATAATTATGGTAGAGATGTAGATAATGCTGAAAAAGAAGTTGAAAAAGCAAAAGAACGTAAAAGTAGACGAGAAATGCTAAATGAAGTATCTCCTTTTTCATTAGAATGGTTTAACTATAGATTTGATGTTATACTTGAAGATTGCAAAAAGTCATATGGGCATGAGGTTACATTAGATTTCTTTGAGTGGTGTTTAATTGATGAAAAGAACTTGATATATCGTCTTGTAACTTCATCTGGTTATATTCCACAAAATTTTGCTGAATATAGTAATCAGACAATAAGCATAATAGGAAATGGAAGCTTAAATTGTATTGATGCAAAAATATTAGAATCAGATGAGTCTGGAATAGATTTAAAATGTCAACAAAAACTACCTACATCCAGAACAGGTTTACGTATAAGAATATCAGCAGTTTCTAATGATAGTTTTATGGAACACATGAAGTATCATTTTAGACAATTATTAAGCAAATATAATATAGGTACTATTTTATCAACTGTATTACCTGATAATATTAGTTTTATTTATGGTCCTCCTGGAACAGGTAAAACAACAGAAGTAGTAAATATAATATCAAGTGAAGTCAATAAAAATGAGAAAACGAATATATTAGTTCTTACTCCAACAAATAGAGCGGCAGATGAAGTATCTGAAAGGTTATGCAATAATAGTGTTACATTAGAATATACATACAGATATGGTATTACTGAGAGTCATTATTTAGTAAGTAACCATTTTGAAATTCTTAGGAATCGTCAAAATATGTATTTGGATAATGATAAAAATATTGTAGTTACAACAATAAATAGATATCCATATGATACTATGCATATAGGTCAATCAATTGAGGAAATATTTAATATTAACTGGGATTTAATTATAGTTGATGAAGCATCAATGATTGATATAATCCCAATAACCTTACTATTGCTGAATAATAAAGCTACTCGTTTTATCATTGCTGGAGACCCTAAGCAAATTAAGCCTGTTACGCCTATGGATATTGATGAATGTAATATATATGATATCGTAGGTTTGGATAGTTTTAAAGAAGCTAGAAGTGGATTTAATAAGTATCCAGTAATACTGTTGGATGTTCAACATCGTTCAATTCCGGCAATAGGAAATCTGGTTAGTGACTTTTGTTATAATGGCTTATTAAAGAATGATAAAAACAGAGAAAGACAGAAACCTCTAACATTGTCTAATATTGATGTAGATACAATAAACATGATAGGTTACAATGTTGAGGATTTTAGTTTACTATATGGTTGGAATAAGGTAGAACAGTCATCAGTTCATATATATTCTGCTATTTTTGCATATGAATTTGCTTCGTATATTTCCCGAGAGGTAAATATAAATAATTCTGACCATGAATATACAGTAGGCATTGTTTGTCCGTATGGTAAACAGGCTGATGCAATAAAACAGATGTTAGAACAAAGTATAATTGATACATCTAATTGTAAGGTCAAATGTGGAACTGCTCATAAATTTCAAGGTGGTGAATGTGACATAATGATTGTATTATTGAATTATCCATCATCGTCTGCAGGTTGGGAAGCAAACGTGAATAAAGAGTATATTATGAATGTCTGTATGAGTAGAGCAAGAGATTATTTGTTTTTCTTGATGCCAGAGAAGAAGTTCAATAATGATAGAAGTATATATTTAATGAATCAGAGAATAGGTAGAATACTTCCTCAAGAGGTACTTCAAATGCATGCCTTTGATTTAGAGGAAACAATGTTCGGAAATAAATCTTATATTGCTGAAAATACATCTCTACGTTGTCATATGCCAGTAAATGTATCTTCTGGTATTTTAAAAAGATACGAAGTACGATTGAGTGATTCAGCTCTTGACATCCAGATTAATAAGTCTTGATTATAATGTAAAAAAACATTATGGAAAAATGACTCTGTAAGTTTGGCTTGCAGAGTCATTATATATTAGTTTGGTATTTATGACTATAAAGTAGATTTTTTCTATATATAATTTATATTGTTTTTAATAAATAGAAATAATTGAACGTAACTCATGTTCTTGATCCTTAGGTGTCTCCTGAATAGATCCTGATTGCATGGAATAAAGCTAGGCTTTATTCTCCTTTTGCCCTTCCACTTCTGTGGACGACCAGAGCCAGCATTCACCCGGATTCAGATTAATCGTAAGCATCTGATAAAGTACACATTGTATTTTCATAAAATAGAAAACTCGATATCAACTTTAGTCAAAAGCTAATATCGAGTTTTTTTTATTCTTCAACATAAATATTTAAACTCCAATTGGATTCGTGTTGGATTTCTCTAACTTCCAAACATCCGGAAGAAGTTCACGAACATTTTTCCCGGAGTCCTTTTCCAGATAGTATGGAAGTTTGGCTATGACATCATTCAGCCATTCCCTTGGGTTAATTTCCTGTGCTTTACAGGTAGCTAATAGTGAGCATATGATTGCTGTATTTTCAGCAGCCTCGTGGTTACCACAAAAGAGGAAGTTCTTTCTGGACAAAGTAAGTGGTCTAATCGCATTTTCCGCCAGATTATTATCGATTTTCAGATTTCCATCTTTCAGGTAATTCTTCATTCTTGGCCAAAGAGGATAAGTATAGGTAATAGCTTGTCCCATGCGACTTCTTGGTGGTACTTTGCCATAAGTCTGTTCCATCCATTTTTCAAAGGAGTCAAGTATGGGAGTTGCCAAACGCTGGCGGAGTGCACATCGTCCCTGCGCATCGAGTTTCCGGGCATCTGCTATCTGCTCAATATGATATAGTTCCTGTATTTGTTTAAGAGCATATTCAGCAAGTGATCTATTTTCATCCAGTGCCAGCTCCATATGTCTTCTGATATGGGCCAGACAGGCAATAAGGCACACGTCCTTAGTGCCATCAAACGCATTGTAGGCACTGTATCCGTCACTTTGAAGATATCCTTTGAAGTCCTTTAATAAATTTCTGATTGTCTGTCCGGATCGGGAACCGTCATCATAATGGAAGATGACCTGTTTTTCCATAACTGCCCTGACCATCCATAAATACTCCTTATCGGTTTTTCCCTTTCCTTTGTTGATGACCCGTACTGTGGTTTCGTCGACCTGAACATATCCGCTGCCCGTTACGAGCTTTACTAATTCCGAATAAAGAGGACTTAATAACTCACATACCGGCTTAAACCACCCGCTTAAAGTACTTTCCGGCAGTCGTACACCCAAATGTCTGTATTCCTTTACCTGACGGTAAAAGGGAACATGATATTCATATTTCTGCAGAAGTATTTCGGCTAGCAAGGAAGGTCCTGCCAGACATTTGTATATAGGGGAAGGTGGAAGCGGTGCTATTATGACACCGCTTTCACCCTCTTTGGGAAGACTTAAATTATTTTTGAGTCCGTATTTGGGACGTACTGTCTCTTTGACATATAGCTTTCCCGGTTCAAATTCAAGCGTACGTGTGCGCTCTTCACCTATACGACGATATCGATTCAGATCCACATTATCAGGTTCGACAATGACTTCCACAACGGGCAGCCCCTCTAACAGTTCCCGATTACGGCGGGATTCTTTTTTCTTTCCGTCCGGTTTACATGTCCTAGTGCCTACGCCAGTCTCCACAAGATCCGTTTCCTCTTGCCTGGGATTAGCCAAGGTATCAAACAAGGCAAGCTGGTTGGGATCCAAGGATGCCAGCTTTTCACTCTTTCTGCCGAAAAGCTGTCTGTTTAACCAGGCTACTTGCGACAGGAGTTCCTGTACTTTTTGCTGCAGTTCTCCCGTCTGTTCCATAAGTTTCTGATTTGATTCTACAAGGGTACGATTTGTCTCCAGAAGCCCTTTTATTTGCTCCTGTTGATTCTTGATTATTAGTTCCATCGTATCTGTATGAATCATTCTTTTTAGTATCTTATTATAATGTAAAGATACTGAAAATCGTACAGCTATACAAGTTTAGGAAGCTCTTTTTAATCAATAAAATCCTTCTTTTCGACCGGCTTTAAGACGTTTGAGTCTATCACTCGGTTATCGGTTATGCCTTCCACCATCAGTACTAAATCACGCCATTCCATGGGATAGGAACGGCTTTCACTATCATAGGAAGGAAGTCTGAAGGTACCTTCCTCAAGGCGTTTTATGTATAAAACCATACCTCCGTCTTCGGCATGCAGAAGTTTCATGGTTGTTCTGCTTCGGTTGACAAAGATAAACACATCGCCAAGTCGAACGTCATATCCCATTTTATCATGAACAAGCCCACAAAGGGAATTTATTCCTTTGCGCATATCTGTCTTCCCGGGACACAGGAAGTAGCGCATCGTATCATTCAGGCAGAACATGGCTACATAATTTACTGATCAGGCCATAAATAATCTCCGGATTACTTAGGATGTTGAGGTGGATCTTTATGCCGGATGGAAGTTCTATGGTTACATGCCTGTCACCACATGATGAAGTGGGAATGGCAGGAGTATGATTAATATTAAGAGGGATAAACGAATCACCTGTAGGTTCGGTGTGTTTGGTATATGGGTGACTCAATCCATATTTCTTCTTCCAATAATGAAAACAGGAAGCAGGATACGATTCATTATCACAGAAATCCTTTATGGTTAGTCCGCTGGACTGTTGGCGCTGATATAGCGCTAAAAACTCTTCTTTACTCATTGATCGTTTCATAACTACGTTTTTGAACGCAAAGTAATAGAAGAGTTTTTAGGTCTACAATGTGTACTTTATCGGATGCTTACGATTAATCGGAGTTCCTCCGACTTGATTTATACACTCATTAATCTGATGCCGGACAGAAAATAGAAATGAGAGCTGCCGGACAGAAGGAATATAAGCCGATTGCCCATAACTCCACAAATCAAAAGATTTGATAGCCATTGGTGATTGGACTTCCTCATTATTGAACAAAGAATAGGTATTCTCATTTCCGTCCTCATCAGTCAATGATGCAGAAGTACCTTGGTCAATACCAAGACTGTCGGCAAAAGCCAGCGGTTCCATATCATGAATGTAAACTGCATAACCAAGATTGTCAGTTTCAGCACTACGGTTTACATGGAAAACTATGGCAACAGCTTCCTTGTTAGATTGCTTGAATTTGTTCATGGACAATATATTCCCGTCCGAACAAACCACATTGCCAACCTGAAGGGAAGATAACAGTTCAGTTACTTCTTCATGTTCACAATGACAGGAAGTGAGTATCAGCCCACTCCATGCCAATATCGGTAATAAAATTCTTTTCAGTTTCATAACAGTGGAATTTCAAATGACCTGATTACACATTGCGCTTCCTTGTCCATAATGAACCAGTATTCAGAACGGTATGGTTGTCCGTCAGAATCAATGGCTTCATACTCAACCTTCACTTTCCATCCGCTGAACGGCTTGCGTTCCTGCCTGGCTTCATCACCTGCAGGCTTCAGTTCTTCTGTAACCATCAGAGAGCGGAGTGCCGTCATGGCATCCATCTGACGTTTCATATGTCCGGACATCCCGTGACATTCTGAATCCGGATTATCAAAATCCGTATCCTCCATAAACCTGCGGCTGATTTTCATCATGGCCACAGAAAGAGCCATCTTCTCCTTCATTGTAACATACTCACGGCCAAATACAGAATCCGGTTTGCTGATACCGAAAATCTTTACTGATTCCGGATTGTCCACCGAAGCCATCAGTGCCCTTTTGGCCATATCCTGTGCTTTATTCTCGTTGTTGCCGGAACAGCCGGTTCCCATTCCGAGCAGAACTGCCACAGCAGGCAGTATCAGAAGTTTCTTTCCCTGTTTCATATCTTTACGATTTGAAGTTTGTCCGGAGCCAGACCGAGGCGTTTGCGGTAAATTGAACCGTCCTCCCGGTACATCTCCAGTTCGGATGAAGTAATGTTCTTCTCACAAAGCTCTTTCGCCTCTTCCAGTGTCAGCTGATGGCCGCCTATATTCCTCCATATGGCGAATGAACACGGTGCTTCCTGATTGCTGTAGTTGGAACAGTTGAAAGCCTTGGTACCCACACGTACCTCGCCACCGCAGTGCGGACACCTGCCGATTACAGACTGCATATTGACTGCACCGTCATCAGCAAGTTCCAGCACTGTCGGGAAAGTCTTTCCTTCCTTGGTGGAAAAGCCGTCCAGAAGGATACGGCGTTTCTCCAGAAACTCGGCAATCTCCCCGTCATTCATTTTCCGGTTACCGATGATGGCATTGATGTTGAGCACACAAGAAGGATGCTCACCTGTGTTGTTTTCGCAGCGATAGCCCTTGCATGTCTTCACCACGTTGCCGCCGCAGAACGGACAGCGTCCTATAATCTTCTTTTCTGAATCCATATTCCTGATAAGTTACATTGTTTGAATTAATTGAATGAGAACCCCCGGTTCCAGTCCGCAACGATTCCTCCTATGATGTTCTTGCCGGACATCACGCTTGCCCATCCTTCCGGGTCAAGAGAGAACCAGAGGTCGTTCCAAGAGAGTGTGCGTACCTGCCATGCCAGGATAAAGAGGTCGGTATTGACAGCCTCCAGTCTGGTCAGTACCTCGTTTGCAATGTAGTACCGCTCGGAAGAACTGAGCAGGTTTACCTTGTGCTTCTCCTTGCCTCCGTCAGAACCGCCTGTATCATAGCTTCCGGAAGTTACCAGCTGCTTCATGAACGGATAAAGCGCAGCCATCTGGGTTGCGGTATCAGCCAGCTCGTCCGAGACGATTGCAGCAATGGCCGTTCCCTTCAGGTTACTGCCGACCGATTTGAGCAGCAGGCCGCAGTTCTGAGGTATCTCCGTGGCCACCAGTTCCCCGGCACGCTTAATCTGATAGAGATTCTGCATGGCACCCTGTGCATTGGAAAGATATTCCAGCATTTTGTTCTCTACACTATGTACCCTGTCGAGTGCAACCGTTACGGCAGTCTCGGCAGCAATGATTTTCTCGTGTGCCTTCTGACGTTTGTCATAGATATTCTTCAGGGTGGAAGTCTGTGCAAAGACAGCACCCGTCAGCGTCGGGTCTGTCTGTTGTGCAAAAGTGTCCGTACCTTTCAGCAGAAAAACCGCCAAAGCAGTCACTACCGTTATTCTTAACTTGATTTTGTCCATATCATTCAGATTTTACGTCCTTTATTCCTTTGTTCGCTCAGATTCTGTTCACGTTCCTCTTTGTGTGGTGAAATCACCGGCTCCATCGGCCTGTTCAGCAGACAGTCGTTCCAGTCCTTGAAAGCCTTCGGCGGAAGCCACTGTCCCATGCGGTACCGGATGTTCAGCTGCCTGGCAACCTGGGCCAGTAGGGGATGCTCCATGTCAGGCTCGAATACCTTTCCCTTCGCTTCAATCCGGATGCCGCCGTCAGTCCTGCTTATCTTCATCTGAATACCTTCCTGCAGAGCCATCATGCGCAGTCCGTATATCCTCCCGGCCAGGTCGTTGTCAAAACAGTCGAAGGCACGTGCATTTGGAAAGCGCTCCATGACTCCGGTTATCTGCCTGTCAGAGAATGTGCCGCCCAGTGAAACCAGAGCCGCACTGCCCCCAATCTGTATCCGGTTCATCTGGTAGAAGGCCATGGCATCAAAAGCCGATTCACAGAAGAACACGCTTTTTACATTGTCCGGACTGATACCCGAAGGAACAGCCACCCATGCCGAAGATGACGAATCCGTACCGGCAGCTTTCGACTTGTAACCGCCATGTCCTCTGATTTCATACCCCCTGACTTCATTTCCCTTTCCGTCAGTATATGGGAATCCGATATTGTAACCTTCAAACTTCACGTTGTTCCTGTCCCTTATAAGGGAAATAAAAGGCGAAAGAGCTGTTACGGTTGCTTTGGACAGTCCGCGCCGGAAAAACAGTTCCGGTATTTTCTCGGTGTCAACCGGCTTTACCTCATATCTGGAAGGTTCAAACACGCCTGATGATTTTCCTGCCGATTTAACATACTCCCTGTTCTCCTTGTATTCAGGTTCAGGCATGTTGGCGAAACGTGCCATGACCTTGGCTATCTTCTGCCATTCATCCTTTCCTGATACCGTAAAGGAAGAAAGATTCTCACGGATGAGTGTCACCACATCGCCCTTGGAACCGTCACGCCGGAAGAACGTCTGTGCTGCCTTGTCGTTGGGATGGCTGACAATCAGCGTATCCCTCCTGTTACCGCCTTCACCGAGCACCAGCTCGATGTAACGTCCGACACCGGCCTTCCTGTCCAGACGGTATCCCAGGGCATATGCAATGTCATCAATCCCTACACGGGATTTCATTTCCCTGAAATTAACCTTGTAGTCACTCATGTTTTCCGATTTAAGATGTTATACAGAATTTCATATACCAAGTCCTGTACCGGCATTCCGTTTCCTGTCCATCATAGTAATCTCCGGTTCGTATGTCTTCCGTGCCGTCATGTTCAGGAAAGCCTCCTTGTCCTTCCAGTCCGTAAGCCGGAAGAATGTCCTGGCCGTTTCCTTGGAAACCTTCTTCAGTCCCAGCTCCACGCCATCGTATGACGCACGGATGGCATAGTCTCCGGAACGGGTCTTGACAATGGCCGCATTCTTGAAAGATTTCTCTTCGTCAGCACTCATTGAAGTCAGCGGGTCATTCTTTGCCAGATAAGGCTGTTCACCGAGAGCCAGACGCTGTTTGTCCACATGGTCAAGAATCAGGTCCGAAGCCTTGTTAACGTCAGCCATGACCGATACGATAAACTTGGGTTCCTGTTTCAGTACACCAATCCACGAGTCCAGATAGGCAGCCGAGTTATCCGTTATCCTGGAATCAAATCCCATGGAATGGCTGATCATGGCAGCCGTAAGTTCAGCCACCAGCTCCTCCTTGGCATATTTCGGGTCACCGAACCTGCCACCCATCTCCCTGTTCAGACGCTCCGGTGTCATGGTGGAGTGAGTCATTTCATGGAGCATGGTAGAATAATACTCCATTCCACCACGGTAGGTTTCTTCCGGAGAAGCACCGATATTGAACTGCGCCTTCATGGGCAGCACCACAATATCCTTTGAGGGAGAATAATAGGCACCGTTCTCACGTTTGTCGGCACGTATCGGACAAAGCCATTGCTGCGTCTCCACCATACGGTCGAGTGCGGCATGGGTGTACATACCTTCCGTATCCCGAAGTTCCGGAACCTTAAACCTGTCCATGAGCTTTTGCATCCTCTCCGGCTGTACTTCGGCAAGATTGGTCTGAGCCACATTGTACACCGGGAATGACTTGATGAAAGGAATGACATCCATATCCTTCTTCTCTTCCTTGCTCATTGCACGGTATTCCTCCGTGCTTATCCTCTTGCCGTGACTGTCCTTTATCATCATATCCCAGTACACCACCGGGAAGGCCTTTTCACCCTTCAGGACATGAGCCTTCAGGTTATGTGCCTGCTTGAAGGTCAGATATACCGGAAGCTGGTAGTTCATGGCTGCAGTATGCATCTGAAGAAAGAAGGAATTGGAACCGGAATAGTTTCGGCCACCCACATTCTGCGGCAGTCCGGCATAGCCCGATGCACCTCCAATCCATCCCTGTTTCCATCCGGTATCCTTCATCTGCTGCATACGCTCAATCATCATTGCAGCGAAGCGGTCTATGGCCGCCTGTCCGCTATTTCCCTGAGAGTCAGTTCCAGATGCCATAGCTGTCGTCATCCATTACCTGATGGTCCATCTGCTCGATGTCCGTCTGTTCCACATAGAACTCAGCTGATTCATCCGAAGGGTCAGTACCGTGTGAACGGCACCATTCCAGATAATCATCTGCATTCTCACTGTCCATAACAAAGCGGAGGAAACCGATTTTGCCCTCCTGCAGAAGCTCCACAAGCTCCTCATGATTCATTTTAGCTGACATATAACTTGTATTTTAGTTTTCTGATTATGTTACATTTTTATAGAAGCTGATTTCTCCACCTTTGCGGCGTTGGCTGCAAGCATACCTGTTATCTCCGTATTCAGATACTTTGCTGCAATCTGTTCCCTTGTGGCCGTCTTGGTCTTGAAAAGCGAATAACCGTCATCGAAGGAGATTTCATGTCGGGAAGTCTGTCCCTTCTCTCCGAGGTCAACCGACACCTTCCATTTGTTGTCGTTCCTGTCCTTGGCCACACGCACACCCTTGGGGTCAACACCTTCAGGAAGCTGATACTTCTCATATGCGGATTTCAGGTGCAGACGTTCCCCGAAGTTCTTTTCAATAAGCTGGTTCGGAGTGGCTACTCTGTCAAAGTAGGCATTCAGGTCCTGGCGTGAAGCCACGGCAGACATGTTCGTATCCCCAACCTGAACATAGAACTTGTATTTCCCAAAGTCAGGACGCTGCTCGTCTTTCTCCTTATAGACATTGAACTTGTTTACGGTTATAGAACCGTCCGGTCCTGCAATCTCCATTGGCATACGGAAGGCTTCCTCAGATACCTTTGGCATCAGCTTTGTCGGATAGTAGCGTTCCATGAGTTGCGGCACCGTCATTTCCTTGTTCTGATAGGCAGCAAGGTCTGCTGCATCCATCTTTTGCGGCTTGAGCTGCTGTCCGTCAATCTTTGCGGTAAAGTACCATTCGGCAGGATTAGTGGTACTCTGGTAGGCATGACCATGAGTCACCTTTTCACCGTTGGCAGTCACCATCTGCGGCTCACGGGGCTTTCGTTCCTGGGCTGTCTCCGTTTTCTGTTCGTCCTTCTTTTCGGTCTTTACCTCATTATCCGTCCCGGTCTCAGCTTTGGTTTCAGCTTTGGCCTTCGACTTCTTTTCCCTTGCAGGTTTTACGTCAACAGTGTTCTCTACTGTTCTGTCAGGAGCTTCCTGCGCACCCTGTTCCTTTTTCTTCTTTCCCATATCTGTATTGTTTTGAATGGTTCTATCATTATTCTCAGCCTTGTCCTGTCTGGCCTTCTTCTTCAAAGGACTGTCCAGTGCATCACAGATTGCAACCCTGATTCCGGAACGTATCAGTCTGGGCAGATAAATGTCCAGTGCTGATTGAGGGAATGATGCAACCTTTACCGGTCTCTTGTAATCAGGCAGAATCCTGTCTGCAGTCTCGATGGCAAGCACTGCGGTAGCCTTGACGGCATCCTGCTTATAGAGTTCATAGAAACTGTTCCGTCTGAACAGCAGTATGGCATCCGGATGCTTCTTCTTCAGTTCGTTGAACTGCCGTATGATACCGTTATCATTATCTGAATCTGTCTTTTGGACCATAGGAATCGAGTATTAGAGTTTAAGGCTGTTTGCTTTTGTTTCCTTCCGGGATGGAGAGAGGGAAATGGCACGCTCCACGGACTGTCTGTCCACCACCTTCTGATATTCCCAACGGTTCTTGTCAGTCATGACAAGGCCGAGATATTCAGGATGAATCTCGTCATAGCGGAGCTTCTGCTGTCTTTCCCATTCCTTCATGTCACCCTTGATAAGCTTGAATCCCTGCTGCTCCTTCAGGTCAATGCCGACTGAAACCTTTTCGCCGCCCACATTCAGTTCAACAGGTTTTCCCTCCCGTACCTGCTGCTTCTGCTGCATACCCAGTTCAATGTCGTTCACCTTCTCCATGTCCTTCAGACGCTGCTCCAGCTTTATATCTGTGACACGTCTGTGAATGACGGATTTTGTTTCCGGATCAAGCTGGAGATACTGCTGAGTCTTTTCACCGTTTACGTTGACCGCCTTCTGTATTACCTCACCTCTGGCTAGACGTTCAGCCTCCTGCTGAGTGAGGTTAAGAACCTTGTTTCGTTCCCGGTCTAGTTCGGCACGTACCGGATAGGCAATAAGAGCCGGAGCACCGTTCTTGTCTGTAGTCATCTGAAGCTTCATCGGCATGGTGATGATGCTGCCGTTCCTTGCGTTGATGGATACCTGCATGATGGGAGTCACTTCACCTGCCATCAGCTTCTCCTTCACTTCCATGGGTAAGCTGTCCGCTTTTTTACGGTCGATACCCAGTATTGCCAGTTTTTCGTATGGCAACAAATCGGACTGATTTCTGTTGTGCATTTCCATATTACTGTAATTAAGCTGTTATATTTGCGGTTCTAACCGCCTGAATGCCACAAATGTATTTACGGCAATCCCCTGAAAAAGAAATGCGCAACACTATTCTGATTTCACTGTTTCTGATGCTACTGCCGGTAAGCGTATCGGCACAGTTCTATACGATAACCAGAAATACGGAAATTCTGCCAACAGAAAGACGAAAAGAGTCTTATAACCGTGCTGGAAAGGATGTTACAGAAGGGAAAAAGAATAAGATGATGGTAAAGGATACCCTGACTGTCAGATCGGATAATCATAAAGAATCAGAAGGAAACAGCCAAAATAGTGACAGGAAAGCATCCCTGAAAAGAGAACAGCAAAAGAATGTAGATGACATTATAAAAGTAGAAAATCAACTCCCTGAACTTACTATCCCCAACCTTTATAAAGAAATCATAAGAAACGGAATCCTATATCCCAAAATAGTATTGGCCCAGGCTATACTGGAGACCGGATGGTTCCGTTCATCAGTATGCCGGAACAAGCATAATCTTTTCGGGCTTATCAATCCACGTACAGGAAAATACTATGAATTCAATCATTGGACGGAAAGTGTCCGGGCTTATTATACTAAAGTGCAATACAAGTATAAAGGGGGTAACTATCTGCTTTGGCTTGAAGAAATTGGGTA
>ERZ836441.2440-NODE-2440-length-14709-cov-18.465470_pt1 | contig 14709 bp, 14 predicted proteins | sample MGYA00519686_ERZ836441 | MGnify/ENA primary metagenome ERZ836441 (study PRJEB31850, sample SAMEA3708800) | human gut metagenome | biome: human gut; feature: human-associated habitat; material: faeces | place: China | collected 2014 ... | reverse complement strand
AATTATTAACTATTTTTATCAATAATCACTTCATTAATTTGTACTTTTTAATTTTGATTTATTTTTCGTGCATATTTTATATGAATTTAATTCTAATACATTTTAAATAAAAAATACGCAATTTTAATTGGCACTGACCCCCGTAAATGAGAATTAAATAAAAACACCTCCAAGTTGGATTTGGTACAATATAATCAAATGCTCATGGAGGTGTCTTTTTATGGTTAAAAAACGTGTGGAGACGGTGGTATTATTGTCAAGAAAATAGAATAACAAGCTATAAAACTGTCGAAATAGGTGGCTTTTAGGATTTTAACAGAAATCAGTTCTATAATAAATTAAAAATCGTGTTGGTAGAAAAATCGTCTACTTCTACTAACACGATTTTACAAAGAGCCATTACTTACATCTCTTTTTCTCCTGTAAAACTATTGTATCTTGATACTTTAAGGAGTTTCCATCATTCAATCTGTTAACCGTTATTTTTTGGATCTAAACGTAATAACATAGCATTAATGGCGACGATGACTGTTGACACAGACATTAGGATTGCTCCTAATGCAGGGCTTAATGTGATACCAATAGGAGCCAAAATTCCTGCAGCTAGAGGGATAGCTATAAAGTTATAACCAGCTCCCCAAAATAGGTTTTGTTTCATTTTACGAGTTGTTTTGTGTGCTAAATCAATGAATGATCCAATATCTCCTGGATCGGATTGAGTCAATATGACATCAGCTGAATCCAACGCAACTTGAGTTCCAGCACCTATAGCTATACCAACATCTGCTAAGGCAAGAGAAGGAGCATCATTTACACCATCACCTACCATGATAACTTTCTTTCCTTCATCTTTAAGTGTTTTAACTAACTCATATTTGTCTTGTGGAGATTGATTTGATCTATATTCAATCCCTAAATCTACTGCCGCGCCTTGAGCCGCTTTTTCATTATCACCTGTTGCCATAATTGGTCGAATATTGTTCTTTTTAAGAGCTTTAATTAACTCTTTACTCGTTGGTTTTAATTCGTCCCCTAAAGCTACAGCACCAATGGCATCATCATTTTCTACTAAGACACTAAGAGTTGCTCCTTTTGGAGTATCCATATCAAGATTACGTCCATAGGCTTTTTGACTGATTAATTGGTAACGGTGCCCACCTGCTTTACCCTCTACTCCAGAACCGGAAATCACATCAATCGAATCAAAAGATGCTGGACGTATATTTTGCTGCTCGGCGAAACTTATAATTGATTGAGCAATTGGGTGGCTAGATCCTCCTTCAATACCTGCCAATAAGGCAATGATTTCCTCTTTTGTATATTTGTCATTAAGAAGTTTTACATCTAATACTTTAAATTCACCAGTTGTTAAAGTACCCGTTTTATCTAAAATCATCACATCTGCATCTTGAGCTATTTCTAAGGCTTGGCGGTCTTTTACTAGTAAGCCACGGCTAGCTCCTAAGCTTGTGCTACGGGCGGTTACCAATGGAATAGCCAGACCCAATGCGTGCGGACAAGCAATAACTAATGTAGTAATAGTAAATATAACTGCCGTTGGTACATCTTCTATAACCATCCACACTACAAAAGCAATTAGCGCGACAATAACAGCAATATAGAAGAGCCACCCTGCAACCTTTTGCGCAATATTTTCTGCCCTGGAAGGCTGACTTTGAGCTTGGCTAATTAAAGTCTGTACTTGAGAGATAAAGGATTGATCACCTGTCTCAAGCACTTTAATATAAAGAACCCCTTCTCCATTTGTTGAGCCCCCGATTACTTCATCGCCAGGGCCTTTTTTTACTGCTTTTGACTCCCCAGTTAGAAGAGCTTCATTTAAACGTGATTCGCCACGCTCGATAATCCCGTCTGCTGGCACATTTTCTCCGGCTTGAACACGAATTAAATCACCTACCTGTAAGTCAGCAACTGGTCGTGTTTCAATTGAATCGTCTTCTAATACAACGTGAGCATCTTTCGGCACTAACTTAGCCAACTCTGCTTGTGCGTCTCCTGCTTCTCCAATAGCTTTCATCTCAATCCAGTGACCTAATAGCATGATTAATAGTAATGAAGCAAATTCAAAGAAAAAGTCCATCACGTGTTCACCCGTTACGTAGGTAATGATCACAGCATAAATACTGTATAAATATGAAACACTTATACCTAAAGAAACGAGTGCCATCATTCCAGGTTTTTTTTGTTTAAATTCGTCAACTGCACCTTGATAGAATGGACGTCCCCCATAAATAATTAATATAGTAGATAAAATAGCTACTACAATATCAGAATATGGAAAAGTAAACTGGAATGGTAGTTTAAATCCATGCAAAGGGGAAAAGAACATAATAATGATTCCTAGTGGCAATGACTTTAAGAAAAGTTCCTTAAAGCTTCCGTGATGATGGTGGGCATGCCCACTGTGTCCGCTGTGATTATGCCCACTGTGCCCGCTGTGATCATGTCCACTGTGCCCGCTGTGATCATGTCCACTGTGCCCGCAGTGATTATGGGACGAATATTTGTTGTCATTATTCATTTTAAATTCCTCCTTATGCTTAATGATGATGTAAATGACATTCGCATTGTCCTTCTGGACAATTGCAATCCACTTCTTCTACTGCGAAAGATTTTTTCATCTCTAATATTTTTTCTAGTCGATCTATATCATCGAAGCTTAAAACATGATCTTCAATGATGCTTCCTATTACATTTCCGACTTTCTTATTGCAAATCCGTTTAAAAATATCTTCTGCATAATCCCTTACGGCTTCTGTCTCTTCAATACTGGCAGTGTAAATAAACTTTCTACCTTCATGCTCTGTATTTAGTACGCCTTTTCCAACTAATCGACCTAAGATCGTTTTGATAGTGGATTGTGTCCAGTCCATTTTTTCTTGCAATACGGAAATGACTTTTTTACTAGTTACTCGATCATTTGCCCAAACTACACGCATGACTTCCCATTCTGCATCTGTGATATAAGTATTAAATTCTATTGTGCTCATTCTCCTTCCCCCTCTAGTTGTCTACAAATGTAAACAAATATGTTTAGAATAAGTTTACCATTGTAAACGAATAATGTCAAGTCTTTTTATTAAATTCTCACTTTTTGGGGTCAGTCCCTTAAAACATGCTATTTTTATCATTGATAAATATTAATAGCTAACTTTCCGAAAATTTATATTTTCCTGAAACTTTTTTATTTGGTTATAATAGACATTTCTAGATATTTCCATTATGTAGTGGTTGCCATCCAATCAAACATCGCTCTACTTGTTTTCTTGAGGCAACTGTGCATAGCATATCTCTATGCGACTAAAGTCGCTAGAGATAGCCTAATTGTGTATCGCCAGTTCTCATACAAAAAAAAATACCTTGCAAGTTGCAAAGTATTTTAGTTTGTATTGTGCTTCCCAGCAACGAATTAACGTTTTGAGAATTGTGATGCTTTACGAGCTTTTTTCAAGCCTGGTTTCACCATTTCTATTTTGAACTGGTACAAATGACCTGTATTTTCAGGTATTCTCGCCATTAATCTTTATCAATTATTCAACTAATTTCAAACAATTTCACTTGAATAAGGTGAACTTTTTTTGTGTCTTTAACATTTATTAAGGAGAAAACCATGATTAATTTAGATAACCATATCGACAATCTTTACAATGCTATTAGACTTCTTCAAAGTCAAATTACAAGAAATATTTTTAACGGGGAACAGAAGTTTTCCGTTTTTTATTTGGGAAATGATATTACTTCTATTATATATGAAACAGACTTCGATTTCAAAATTTCATCTAGTTTCAATAAATTTCATCCTAATAAGGTAAATTTTCTATAAAAATCAACGAAAATCGAACCAGAATATCAAAAGTTCACCTTGGATAGAAATCTCCGCACCTTCAACTAAAGTTAAGTTGTTTTTCTAAATTTTTTTATTTTCATTTGACACTAGTAGTTCTTCCAATGCATTTCTGCTATAACGAGTAAATTCTATATTTCTATAAGTGTTAAATGTTTCATTTGGACGATCAGGTAGACTAATATTAGACTGATCTAAAACTTCAATTGATATAAAATCAGGTCGATATATACCTGAATTCATAATAACTGGCTCAAAATACTTTTCCAATAAATTTTTTATTTCCAAAGGGATTTGTTGATAGAATACTCTTTTCAATTTAAGAAATACTTGATCTATAACTAATGACCACTTTTTAAATGAATCTAAAAGCGCAATCTCACCTTCAATCATCTCACTTATAAATGTATCATTTTGTTTGTTTGCACCTTTATTTCTTTCAAGCTCAGATTTTGATACATATATTTCAACTGATGTCTTATCTCTGATTATATCTGTTTGCAATTGTAAATTATCAACCGGTATTGAAAAATGTTGTCCAAAATCGCGTAATATTTTCAAGACTTTTATCTCTTTATTTTGTTCATACTTTTTTATTTGCTCATTCAGCTCCATCAACTTTAGTTGCAAAGTAAAAGATTTGCAATTATCAAAGAATAGTCTCCCCAACAGAATATTCGTTAACATGAGGAACTTCAATTCTGAGTATATTTTTTCCATATCTCCAGAATGTGTCTCCACGACACTAACATATTCTTCAATCATTAATCTAGATCTCAAAAAATTGTTATAGCAATCCACAACGTTCGAAAATTTAATGAAATCATCATTGAATCTCTTTAGAGTAGAATACTCCTGCTGGGTTATTCTATGAATTAATCTGTTCCCGGTTCTACTTCCAACAAAATAGAAAATTTCGTTTACCATTAAAATCCCCCATCCTTATAAGTTGATAAACAAGAAAATAACCTAGTTATATATCCAAACAAAAATCTTCTTATTATATCATATTAAGATGCTTGTTTATCTCAAAAATGAAAAAATAGTCATATATAAAATAGCTTAGTACTACCAAAACATACTTTCAAAAACCATTCAGCTTTTTTATACTTAATTTAAAATTTAACTTTCCGAAAAAGACTTATTTTCCCGAAAGTTTATTATTTGCTGTTATAATAGACATGCAAAACTTGTTCCAAGAATTTTTTAGACTTGTTATCATCATAAATACTGATTTTAAGGGATTTAACTACTAGTAAACTTAACAACTTCTATATATTTTACACTATATAGGACAGTAAATGGACAGTGACAGCATAATTGAAGAGTGAACAAAAATATGAGAATCTTGTTTCTTTATCCAATTAAGCTTTGTTTGCTGAACATAGTTGATTTATTTGCCATACTTCCCATTACACCGTAAAACGCTATATTTAAGATTTTAAACAACCATATTAATAAGAAGAGAACTTCATTATTCCTCTTGATTCTATAAAAAGTGTGGCTAATTTGAGGCAAAATATTAAATTAAATCTGCCACAAATCGTAAGACCTGGTTTGGAAAGTATGAGTTTCAGTTGAATGATAAATTGCAAGAATAAGTGCAACATTTACTATGACTCATCCTCTAGAGCTTTACAAGTTTTTTATTGCAATGTAGTTTTAGGTGAGCCGGAATTCATGATGTATATAATGTCCTTTGGCCAACTCTCTGGTATTATCATCCTCTTCTTTATGCCTTGGTTCTCTAAAAAATTTTCAAAATGAAACTTTATGCTTGGTAGTACGATTATTCTAATCATCGGGTTCATCATTCTAGGTTTCGCTGGCAAAAATCACACCCTTCTTTTATTAGGTACTATTCTCCGTTCTATTGGAGTAGGTCCAATATTTGCTGGAATTTACGCCCTCGTCGCAGATACTTGTGATTATGGCGAATGGAAAACCGGTATTCGTTCTGAAGGATTAATTTCATCTTCACAATCTATTGGATCAAAAATTGGAATCGGTTTTGGATCTGCCATCACAGGTTGGATCTTAGCTGCGGTTCACTATGATGCTACTGCCTTAACCCAATCCCAAGATGTCATTAGCGGTATTATCTTTGTTTTTTCTTGGCTCGGTGCAATTTTCAGCATCTTTCTCTTTATCTGTGTATTATTTATGGATGTTGAAAAATATCTTCCACAAATTCAGACAGATCTGTCTACATCCAAATCCTAAAGGAGTCTTTCATGCAATTCAATTCAGAAAATTATACAATCAAAGAAATAACATTAAATGGAAACACTTTAACTTATCGTGCTTTCAATGATATTCCATATGTTATGAACCCAATTAATCCGGAATTCCAAAAGTTGTCGATTTATGTTCCTGAAAACTATTACCACGACAAGTCAATAAACAGCTACACACTAAAGACTGCACCAATTTTTATGCCAAATGGAGTTGGTGGTTACATGCCTAGCGAAATCGAAGAACCTGGCTATGCGAGATTTGGTAAACCAGGCACCATTAATAGTCTCTTCTGGGCACTTCATCATGGTTATGTCGTGGTCAGTCCGGCAATTCGTGGACGGTCACAAAAGAATGAAGCGGGAAAATTTACAGGAAAAGCACCAGCTTGCCTAGTAGATTATAAGGCTGCCGTTCGCTATCTCCATGCGAATGCGCATCTAGTCCCAGGAGATACTAATAAAATTATTACTAACGGAACAAGTGCAGGTGGAGCCTTATCATCATTAATGGCAACTACCATTGATCATCCCGATTTTGAGCCTTTTCTGGAAGAAATTGAAGCTTTTAACAGCACTGACAAGATTTTTGCTGCTTCCTGCTATTGTCCTATTACCAATCTTGAACATGCGGACATGGCTTATGAATGGCAATTTAATAGCGTTCCACACTATTCTCGCAAAAAAATGGTGATGACAGATGGCGGACGTCCTTCATTTTCAGCAGAAGATGGTGAATTAACAGAACTACAGTTTGCTCTCTCTGGACAACTAAAGGCACTGTTTCCTGACTATCTTAACAATCTTCACTTAATGGATTCTAATGGAGATCCTCTACTGTTAGATGCGGATGGAAAAGGTAGCTTTGTTGATTATCTTGGCAAACTTTTGTTGGCTTCTGCTAAAAAAGAAAATGTCGATGTAGCATCAATCCCGTGGCTAGATGAATCTGGAAAATTGGATATTGATGGATTTGCTTGCGATATCACACGTATGAAAACACCACCAGCTTTTGACGATATTACAGGACATAGCCCTGAAAACGACTTGTTCGGTGATCAAACCATATCATGTAAGCATTTTACAACTTTTAGCTATGAACATAGTACAGGAGGAGTTGAACTAGCAGATATGGATGTGGTTAAAATGCTTAACCCAATGCATTATATTGACGATGAAAAAGCAACTACTGCTCAGCATATCCGTATCCGTCATGGACAGCGTGACAGAGATACTTCTCTTGCTATTTCAGCTATTCTTGCAGCCAAACTCCGTCAATCTGGAGCTGATGTAGATTATCAATCACCATGGGGCGTCGAACATGCAGGTGACTATGACTTAGAAGAACTATTTGACTGGATTGATCGTATTTCTAAATAATATAAAATGATAAAACAAAAAGACCGATTGAAAAACTCAAATGGTCTTTTCTTGTTCCAACAAGGGGCTTCTTTTGATGAATAACTATCATCACAAATAATAAAGTAAGCCTCTTATACATTCAGAGAGATTGTCAAAAAACTGATACTTAAGCAAGTATATATATAAAATACAAATTAGACTCCTCTTCTCACCAAAACGGATGAAAAGGACTTCCATTTTTTGAGTAATCTATTTCTATACTCGGTTATTATTAGGCTTCTTATTTTGGTATCTTGGATGGCTTATTGAACATTTTTCGTTTTTTAACCAAAAAGCAATCTTATGAGCCAATTCTTTAGTCATTTCAAAAGCACCAGTGATTTGCTCTTGACTAATACTATCAACATGTACACCTGATGTAATTACACAATTTTGAGGCAACAACTCTGCTATGCCTTCCAAAAGAATATCAGCTAAGACGTCATCTTTATGAAAACGTCCTGAATGACTCGGAAAACGCTCTACTTGTTTATCCGCAGTCTCTTTACAATAAGTTGTCACCGTCCCAATATGTGGATGACTCCCACCTGTCAATTGAATAAATAAGTCAGCACCAATATACTGAACCTGTGCCTGAATAGAATAACCATAGTCAGTTACTTCAAATCTTATCATTTAATCACCATCCCAACGTCCAGCATAATCATTGCGAATATGCAGAGCATCTAAAAGCTTAGCAGTATTATGGTTGATGATATCTTGTAATGTCTTCGGATGATTATAAAAAGCTGGAACAGGAGGAATAATTTGCACTCCCATCCGAGATAATTTTGTCAAATTTTCCAAATGAATTGTATTTAACGGTGTCTCAGGAAACAAAAGGAAAACAATTGGCAGGGCTATAGTGATGACCATACATTCGCTCGATGATGTCACTAATTTCTCGAGTCGTTACGCCGGTTTGATAGAGTTTGATAACCATCTCTTCCAAGTGGTCATCACGACGTCCATAAGCAGGGATCAAAGCTGGGGTAAAGTTTCCATTACGCTCTAGGAATGCTCAACTGAACAGTCCCATATTTGGTTTCAAATTTCCGTGAATAGGTTCCGTTACGACTATTACCAGAATTATAGCCTACTTTTTCGTAAGGCTCATACCCTAAAAAGGCTGATAACTCTGCTTGAAGCAGATCATTCATAGCTGTTTCAAGAGAAGTACGGAAAAATTCATCAATATCTTGCTTTTGGACTAGGAAGTTAAGTAGTTCTGTGGTAAACTGAGTCATAGGAATAAATCTCTTTCTAGTAATGTTTCGCAACTCTACTATAACGGATTTATTCCTTTTTGTGTTTACACAACTTATTGTACACTACCCGTAAAGATTCAAAACAGTTAAATTTCAGTTTATGATATTTAATTAACCTTACGTTGATCAAAAAAGGTGTAAATAAACTCAAATATCGCAAGAATCACAAATCCGATACCACACATTGTCAACACTCCTGCAGCAGTTGTGAAACCAAATAAACCTGCAATATAGTTGATAATAATCGCTGAAAAAGCTGCTCCAAAATTGATTCCCATTAAAACAACTGATGTTGCTAAAGTACCACCATTTCTAGGAGCTACTTGAGATACTCGTAGGAAAGCTTGTGGGAATACCCATCCAAAGAATAATCCTGCAATTACTACACCTGCTGTAAGCATACCCACATTTTTAGCATGCGATACAATAAAGAAAGCTAATGCAATTCCACTAAAGGAGATTGGAAGGATAAAATTCCCAAAGAATTTACTTAACTTACCAAAGAATGGGGCGGCAATCATTGATGATAAACCTAATGAGGCAAGAATTGAAGCGGCTGTTGAAGGAGTAATAAGGCCTGTTTCTTCACCTAGTAATGCCATTTTAATAGTCATCATCAAGAACATCGCAAAGACAGCCATAAACAACAATGCTAGTAAAATAATATGTGTATTGATTGAATCTTTTAGTCTTGTCTTAGATTGAACTTGTCCACTGTCTCTTTCCTTCGGTTTATCTTCTGGTATCATGACAAAAGCTCCAAAGAGAATTAAGGGAATAAGGCCAATCGCAAACCCCATGTAAGCCACGTTCCATCCAGCAATAATTAAAGCAGAAAGTAAGAAACCAAATCCTGCATTTCCAAGATTCTGACTCGTATTTTGATAGCCCAACATATCAGTCAGTTCTTGATCTTTATAAAAGCGATACATCAACGATACTGAGAATGGATTAAAAAGACCAATACCAAACCCCATAAGTAAACGTAAAACAACAAATGCATAGTAGTTGGGAATAAACGCAGGAAGGATACCACCAATAAGGTACATGGTTAGCCCTGCCATTATTGTACGCTTAATTCCAAAACGCTTAGCAATTGATTCTGAAAATAAAATCAAAAGTAAAACACCGAAATTTGGCAATGTTGAAATCAATTCAATAGCTGATGTTGACTGTTCTGGGAATAAATGTGCTAGTTGAGTATTTGCAATAGAAACTGATGGGGCTGTTTGTGCCAAAATAGATAAAGATAGTAAAGATATCTTAAACGTCCAAGAACTCGGGTTTATATTGTTTTTCATATTCATCTTTTTTCTCCTAGTAGATATTGTTTTTAATATCCTTTACAGCAGCAAGTCCCGCTAAGTAGCCTGAGGTCCAAGAGAAGCCTGAAGCTAGCCCCTCGTAGGCAGGGTAATTTTTTGGTGCATAATAGCCTCCTGCATTTGCACCACCTGTATAAAGACCTGGAATCACCTTATTATAGGCGTCAAGGACTCGCAAATCTTTATCGACACGAACTCCTCCCACTGTTCCCAAATAAACAACCTGAGCGATAAAAGCATAGTAAGGGCCGTCCTCGATACTATATTTCAAAGATGCTTCAGATTTGCTAAAGCTCGTATCTTCTTTCTTAGCCACCATTTGATTATATTCTGAAACGGTATCCACGAAAGTTTCTAAATCCATACCTGCATTTTCTGCAAGTTCTTCTAGTGTAGCACCTTTAAATGCAATTCCTTGACTAACTGCTTCGTCCGCTAAGGCAACGAAGTCACCCTTAGCATCGCTTGCACCAGGACCTGATTTAGAAATCAATAGGTCAGTTCCTTTTGAATAATCTTCTAGTGTAGCACGGTCCATCACATAGTAATATTTACCACCTACTCCATATCCTGCATTAGACCATTCAACTGTATCATAGACAGCATCCTCATTTGTAAATCGTGCACCTTGTGGGTCTACCCATAATAGAGGTGATAATAATAATTGAGTAAGCGGAGAGTCATTAAACCCTGCCAATTGTTTTCCTTTTGTTTCCTGAGACACCACAGATTCAGCCATTTGTGCAGCATGGATGAGAGCGGCACCATCAATATTAACACCACCTACTTGTTCCATAGAGGTAAGACCTTCACCCATACTTGGAACACCTAAGGTTCTTAAGTTAATTGTTCGCATTACTTGAGCAACTCGTCGTTTATCACCACCAAAACCACCAGTTGTAATGATGCTTGCCTTCGCATGAACATGCACTTCTTGACCAGTTTCTGTTACTGCTTGGAGTCCTATAACACGTCCACTTTCATCCTGAATAAGACTTTTCATCGTTACACCGAATTCCACTTGTACGCCTTGTTTTTCTAAGCTTTCCTGAATCCGTCCATAAGATTCGTTCTTATTCATATACATATGATAAGACCCACCACGATAAGGGTTCCCTAAATGAGCAAATTGTGTTGTGTTCTCATTTCTATTCAACTCGATCTCCATTCCTAAAGACTTAATTTCTTCAAGAGTTTCTTTGGCATGCTCAATAATATTTTTAAGTAAAGCTCCATTTGACAAATAATGATTATGACGTTGAAGCTCATCAATTGCTTCCTTTGTTGATAGTTTTAATCCCAAAGCTCTTTGTTCTTCTGTGTCTACTGCAAAAAAACCAGAGGAAATTTTAGTATTTCCACCAATTTGAGGAAGTTTCTCAAGCAATAAGACCGAAAGACCATTTTTAGAAGCAGCGTGAGCAGCGGCTAATCCAGCTCCTCCTGCACCAGCGACAACAACATCTACCTTATATTCTTTAACCATGTGAAATGTCTCACTTTCTTTTTATGCTATAATTATACTTGATAAAAACGACTAAAAAAATGGTTCTAATTGTCCTCTTTTGTGACGAAATATATCCTTTGGAGATTCTATGTTCACTATTTCAAATTGCTTGCACCGAACCCTTGAATTCCCTAAATCTAGCTTAAAAGATAAACAAAAACAGGTTTATATTATTGAAACACTTTCTAATATCACTTTATATTATCAAGAAAAAGTTACTCACCACAAGCCTTACGATATTATCCTATTCAACCAATCAACCACACTACGAGTCGAGTCACTAGATCAAACGCCTCTACTCTTACGTGTCCACCATGCTATTTTCGATATTCCTAATCCCATTTCTCAATTTACCGTAGGAGATAACGCACTCATTCATGACTTTATGAATCCTATAGATGACCAAACTTCAATGATTGTGTTCACCCATTTAGACAGCGAAGTTTGTCACGCCTACTTAAATGTCATCGAAAAACTAGAAGAAACGACAGACAATGATCAATATGTTCAATTTCAAAGTCAAAAAATCTGTGGGCTTCTATTTACTGAGCTTTTGCGTGAACATGAGAGTAAAGTCTCCAAATTGAACTCTCTTTTCCCAGATTCAAAGATTAAACATGCATCAAAAGAAAGCCAATCTGGGATGATTATGAAATACATCTCAGAACACTTACAAACAGTGACACAAAAGGAAGTTGCACATCACTTCTCCTATCAACCTAATTATTTTTCAAGACTCTGCCAAGAGTTATTTGAACTCTCTTTTGTTGAACTACGTACCACTATCCGGTTAGAATACGCAAAAGAACAGCTTAGTCTAACTACCAAATCTATCGAAGTGATTAGTGAAGAGCTAGGCTACAAAGCGGTCTCTAATTTCCATCGAAACTTTAAGGCCTATACCGGAAAAACGCCGGCAGAATACAGGGAAACAAGTCAAGTCAATCCATTATAAAAGATAAAAAAAGTCATGAATTTAGATATGACTTTTTTATTTTTATATGGCAACCTTAGAGTATAATACAATTAACAAAAACTTCTTAGGTACTGGAGAATTATATGTTAAATATCATAACAATAGTCGGCGCAGAGCATCCAAGTTCTACAAACCATAAATTAGCCGTTTACCTTTCAAAAAGATTCAAAAATCAAGCTAGTTTTACCTTTTTTGATATTGAAAAACTCCCTCAGTTCTCTAAAGACTTGCTAGAGGAAAAAAATACTAAAGTTGATGCATTTAGACAACTAATACTTGAGGCAGATGCCGTTTTATTTGTTACACCTGAATACGATCATTCTGTTCCTGCACAACTTCTAAATGCACTAGAATGGCTAGCATTCGAACCTTTTCCACTCTTAGAAAAACCAACCATGATTGTAGGAGCCTCATACGGAAATTTAGGGACCAGTCGTGCACAAGATCATCTACTAGATGTTCTACGCTCGCCTCAGTTGCAGGCAGCAGTTCAAGCAGACAGTGGTTTTTTACTCTCTCGTTCACTTGAAGCTTTTGATGAAAATAATGAATTACTTAACTCCCAGGTTCGTGAAAACCTTGATAAAAAGATGTCTCATTTTCTTCTTTTTGTAAATGTTTCAAAGCAAAATCCTGACTTACGTCTAAAAAACATAAATAAAGTACGTACTTATCGCTATCAATCAGAGAAATAGGAGTTGAATATGATAAAACTTGTTGGTTTAGTCGGTTCAAACGCTAAACACTCATATAACCGTATATTACTTCAATGGATAAAGAGAAACTACCAGCAACAATTCCATTTAGAAATTATCGAACTTGCTTCATTTCCTCTTTTTAGTCAGAATAAAAAAACAAGTTCTTACCCAATCATTCAAGAAGTCAGCCAAAAAATACAGTCAGCCGATGGTGTTCTTATTGCCTGTCCTGAACATAATTACACTATCACTTCATGTTTAAAATCTGCCCTTGAATGGTTATCGTATGATTTACATCCTTTTTTAAAAAAGCCTGTTTATATTATTGGTGCCTCTTATTCTCCACTAGGAACTGGACGATCACAACTCCATCTCAAAGAGATTCTTCAGTCTCCGGGTCTAGATGCTTGGGTATTGCCTGGCAATGAGTTTCTCCTAGGTTATGCACGCGAAGCATTCGACGAGGCAGGAAATATCAAAGATATAGCGACAAAAGATTATTTTAATACTTGTCTGATGCATTTTCTACAGTTTACATCTGCTGTGAATGGTATTAATTCCTCAGTTACCTCTCAGGTGGATGCAACATCTGGTGCTTCGGAAAACTATTCGTCACCTTCACATCCTTCACAAACTAATAACATATCACTTATAGAAAACACTAAAACTCCTTTTGATGATATCTTAGATAATATATTTGGTACACCACGTACACAATTCAATCACACAGCCTTCGATAATGTCCTCGATGGGCTTTATCCTATAAAGAAAAAAGCTCATCAAGCCTTCGAAGAAGTGCTTGATCAAGTTTATGGTAAAGTGACTACTAAAAATCCTAATGATGCCATTCTAGTCGCATGGAACAATCAGTAAAAATCACACAATTGAAGTGAACAGTTTCGCAAGCTAAAGTATCTTTACAATAATAAGTTCATCACCTAATTGATTGATACTCTGATTAGTTCATGTTATTATCAACCAATCGCGATTTATGCGATATTTTCTCCAACTAGGGTTTCAACCCTGGTTTTTTTTACTCCAGAACAAATTTGATTTCAAGAATAAGCTTTCAAGTGTGTCAGAACATTGTCCAAACCCTTAATGGATTCGTTGACTTTGCTTGAAATTATAATCTTCAAACAGAGTAACTAAATAACGTTCCATAGCCTCCTCATTAGGGAAAAGAACCTTCTTTTTCGTTTGACGTTTGATTTCTTTCTTAAGTTATATCATAATTTCTGGCCAAATTCTAACTCTTATTTACCCAATTTGTAAAATTAAGCCAGAAAAAAGCATCTCGTATTAGACGAAATGCTTTCAATAAGTGTAAATAAGTTTTAACGTTTACTAAATTGTGATGCTTTACGAGCTTTTTTCAAGCCTGGTTTCTTACGTTCAACCATACGTGCATCACGAGTAAGAAGTCCAGCGCGTT
>ERZ836441.2433-NODE-2433-length-14740-cov-8.458223_pt1 | contig 14740 bp, 5 predicted proteins | sample MGYA00519686_ERZ836441 | MGnify/ENA primary metagenome ERZ836441 (study PRJEB31850, sample SAMEA3708800) | human gut metagenome | biome: human gut; feature: human-associated habitat; material: faeces | place: China | collected 2014 ... | reverse complement strand
AATCCAAATCAATAATAAATATCCATCATATAACAAGATGTATCTCGAGACATAAAATACGAATTATATCCCGAGACAATCCTACATAGAATAATGATGAGAATCAGCCTTTAGTTTCCAAATAAACCAGCTGCGTCTGTAAATACTCTTCCAGCCCATGTTTACCATCCGCGCCACCGATACCAGATTTACGCCATCCGGCATGGAATCCCTGCATCGCCTCAAAATTCTCACGATTCACATAAGTTTCACCAAATTTCAACGCACGAATCAATTTGAATGTCATATCCAGGTTCTGGGTATAAATAGAAGAAGTCAGCCCATATTCACAATCATTAGCCCAGGCAATGGCGTCTTCCACCTCTGTAAACTCAACAACCGGAAGTACCGGTCCAAAAGTTTCTTCCTGAATAATATCCATCTTTTGGGTACAATTAATCAAAATCGTCGGTTCAAAGAAATATCCTTTAGTACCGATACGATGACCACCGCATAGCAACTCAGCTCCCTGCTCAATAGCTTTTTTCACTTTCTCTTCTACTGATTTCAGTGCATTGGCATCAATCAACGGACCCATATTGAGGTCTGTATACTGATTCGGATCACCCACTTTCACCTGCTTGAATCCTGCCAACAGTTTCTCAAGGAAAGCCTCTTTTATACTAGAATGTACATACACGCGCTCACAGCAATTACATACCTGTCCTGTATTAATAACACGCGAAGCAATAATGGATTTTACAGCTAAATCCAAATCTGCATCCGGCATTACAATACCGGGAGCCTTCCCTCCCAATTCCAAAGAAACCTTCGTCACATTGGCAGAAGCGGCTGCCATGGTCTGTATTCCAGCCTCCACACTTCCGGTCAGACTAACCATACCTACTTTAGGGTTAGCAGCCAGTTCATGTCCAATCACCGAACCACGACCGTTCACCAGATTGAATACACCTTTAGGCAACCCAACTTCATCTACAATCTGTGCGAAAACATACGCGTTTTCCGGTGTCAGCTGACTCGGCTTTACCACAATTGTATTCCCCGTCAACAGAGCAGGAGCGGCCTTACGGGCAATCAAGAAAAAAGGAAAATTCCAAGGCAGGATGCCTGTTGTCACCCCAATAGGTTTCTTAAAGACAAATATATTTTCGTGAGGACGGTCACTAGGAATGATTTCCCCTTCATAGCGACGGGCCCATCCAGCCATATAATCAAGGTAATCAGCCGTAAATAACACCTCTACATTAGCTAATCCTCTTGTTTTTCCACCCTCCCGGATAATAATATCAGTCAATTCCTGTTCCCGCTTGCGGATACCTTGTGCAATCCGAGTTAAATAGCCGGCACGTTCAATAGAGGTAAGACTCTCCCAAGAAAGCTGTGCCTTCACGGCAGCATTTATAGCAGCACGTGCATCTTCCGGTGTGCCATCAGGCATTTTAGATATCACTTCTTCCGTAGAAGGGTTCAATACATCAATCCACTTATCGGATTGGTTTTCGATGAATCGCCCATCGATGTACATCTTTAGTTCTTTCATGGTCTTAAATGTAAAATGAGTACCTTATTTCTTTCAATCTGAAATATCCAAGCAGCATTTTACAAATATATCATTATTTATAAAGCCCAAAAATGTATTTTTGTTCATTAACATGGAAATTTATACACTTTAATTGAACTTTATGAATCATATTTATAATTATTCCTCTATCAACTGCCACAAAAGCCATCTCCTTCTTATCACTAAAACATCACTTATTATATTGTGTAGGCAACACCCCAAACAGTTTCTTGAATGATTTTGTGAAATAACTAGGCGTATTAAAACCAACCTGATCAGCTATCTCAGCAATGGAAAGCCCTCCTTCTTTCAATAATTCGGCAGCTTTACGAAGACGTACATTCTTCACGAAATCAGAAGGCGAACTTCCGGTGATAGATGTAATCTTCCGGTAAAGAGTAGCACGACTCATGCACATATCCCTACTTAAATCTTCTATGGAATATTCAGGATTACTAAGGTTCTTCTCAACCATATCCAATGCCTTCCTTATTAATTGCTCATCAGATGCTGAAATAGAATTCGCTTCTACTTTTCCTTCTTCCGGCAATGGATCTATCTCATGCCTTTGCTCCGGATTTTGTTCCAGTGGCAGAACAGTCTGTGCAATAATGGGCTTCCGTAATTTCATATACATCCGGCCCAATCCCCACACCACCGATAAAACAACAAGTATATAAAACAAATACGCCCAACCTGTTTCATACCAAGCAGGCAGACACTGGATCATAACCGTCAATGTACTCTTACTCCACAGCCCATTCTCATCTGTAGCACGGACTTCCAGTTCAAATTCCCCCTTTGACAAATCAGACAAGCCGATACTATTTTCCCCTGCCGGTAAAGCCACCCAATTATCGTTTCTTTGTTTATAACGATAAGCATATCTTACCTTATTCGTATTCAAATGGTCAAAAGTAGAAAAAAACAATTTCACATTTCTCTCATGAGGAGACAGGCTTATTTTCTTTTGATTATCCACCCCGATTTCAGAGGTGTTATTCATTTCGACGGATGTCAAACGCACCGTTGGCTCAGGTATCCTTCTCTTTTTTTCATTATAGTGAGGAAAAGTCACAATTCCACCTCGTCCACCCACACTCATTTCTCCCCGAGGACCTTTATACAATGACTGGAAATCTTCCAGATTTATCCAAGAATCAGTACAAGACATCATAGTAAAGATATGTGTTCCGGGATGATAGACCATCACCCGCTGTGATGTAAGAATCCAAAGATTCCCATCGTCATCCGACTTTATATCCAACACAGCATCCCCTGTCAATCCACAATCTTTTGTCCGGGAAATAAAATCATTCGTATCCGGAGAATAACTATACACATTGCCCTGTTTAGTACCCACCCAAAGATTGTTGTCCGGTGCGACAGTCAATACCGAATAATTTTCTCCAGTATCCTTTATTTGCAACCGGCTTTCTCCGGAAATTCTCCACAACCCTCTACTTTCAGTTGCAAAATAAACAACTCCTTCATTAGACGAAACGATAGCATTTATAAAACTAACATCATCACAAACTGTAGTCAATCGGTCTTCCTCCAAGCTATACCGAAATAAATGGTAAGTAGTCCCTATCCAAAGATTTCCATGGTGGTCATCATGCAAAGCACGGATACGCTCACCTTGTTTAATGGGTATGGCACATACGATGGATTCAAAAAGCCGGTTCTCCTTATACCGAATTAAAATTACCGAATGATCCCTTACCATATAGAGTCCCTCTCTATCCGATGGCCTCTCAAAGAAAAAAGAAAGCTCCCTGTCATTCTTAACAACAGACATACGATCTCTTTGGGGATCATAAGCATACAGCCCCAATTTTTTTTGCCTGATCCAATAATAATTTTTCTCTTGAGAAAACTGCATAGGAGACGCGATTACCCCCAAATTTTGCTTTACCCCTTCCATAGACAAAGGAAGCACTTCATTAGGAAGAAAAGAAATAATGAAAGAAGAAGGATAATAACCTGTCACCCATAAGTTTCCGGATTGATCGGAAAGAATCTTTGTGAGGATTTTCCTGTCAGCTGATAATAAACGGGAGAGATCTACCTTATCCAAAGATGCATCGGCCGTTATTTTATAGGCATATAAATTATCTGCCGCAATCACCCACAAATATCCCTTAACAGAATCTTGTATGATATGATGAAGCTTTCGGGTATCGGAGTTAGAAGACGCATTATCCACTGTTTGCAATCCAAACATTTTGTCTGTATCCTGTGCCTTGGGATCAAAACGTACAATACCTTTTCCCCAAGTAGTAACCCAATAATACGGGGTGTTATGATCTTCCGTCATGCTTGTGGGATACTCATCATAGGGCCAAGGATATGAAATAAAAGAGTCCTTTACCTTATCATAGCAAAAAAGCCCGCCTTTTGCTTGAGTTACCCAAACAGTCTGTTTCTTATCCTCATAAATAGAATTGACGGTATTCTCCCGTCCTTTCCATTTAAGAATGTATTTTCCAGTTCTTTCCCCTGACTCATTGTATCGAAACAAATGCCTGTTAGTCGAAATCCAGATCGTACCATCAGACGTCGCTGTCATTGTAGTTATAGTCCAGCTCTTTATCGTTTCATCAGCAAGCGCCCTTATCTCATAATCTGTTTTTGACAAAATATAGGCGCCACGCTTCGTTCCAAACCATATTTTCCCTTCACCGTCTTCAGTAATACACGTCACACTGTTGTTTTCCAAGATTCCCGGGTTCTTGAAATCAGAACGGAATACTTTCACCGTATATCCATCATCACGGCACAAGCCTCCCCCTTCAGTGCCATACCACATATATCCTTCCGAATCCTGGAAAATACAAAGCAATTCTTTGGTCGGCAACTGTTCCGAATTAGGAAGGTTTCTTACTATCATATCAAATGCTTTGACCGGAACGGCATTTATCCGCACAGTCAATAACAAAATAATGATTGGTAATACTATCCTTCCTATGTTTTTCATATTCTTCACGCAAGTACTCCTGTTGAAAACAAACGAATACAAAGCTAGGAAGAAATTCAAGAACTTGCAACTTGTCGGTTTAATCAAGTACATTAAGAATGACTTAATAAAGAATATGGCTATTGAACAGACACTTTTTTCTATTCAACGCTCAGTCCTTCAACCGGAAGCTGTACCCGCCCTGTTCTCTCAGTACCAGTGGCTTCTTTCCGATCTTTTTTATAATTCTGACTGTACATCCTGCCGGAATGTCAATAGTGCTCTCCCCCTCGGCATTCAGTTTCAAGACAATATATCCTTCCTTTACCGGAATTCTGGAATGAATCCACTTCAAATGGAGTAACTCCGGTTTAATGGTATATTCATTCGTCTTCATCGAAGACTGGCTGAAACCGATAAGACCGTTCAATGCGCCTACCACTACCGGGACTCCATTCGCCCCATGACAAAGACTCAGGCCGTACGGACGATTATAAAACACCAGTTGACGGGCGCGGGAAGCATTCATCATAAAGTTCTCCGGGAAACGGGTATGTCCCTGATCCATCCAGTCGCCGAACACACCATAAATATGATCCCATAACTCTTTTATCCGCCCGGCTTTGGCATAAGCCAGAAACTCATAACCCTTCTCATAACTGACCACCTCATAATAGTTAGGCAAATTCGGCAGAATATTTTCAAAGAGGTTGTCATAATGTTCTTCGGGAAAGATATCGGCCAGTATTCCCCAATATTGGGCATGATGCGAAATACGCTTGTCCACAGTCACATTGTCATTCATTGTACCGTTGATGAAGACCTTCCGGTCATCATCCCAAAAATGTTCAAAAATCTTCTTTTTTAGATTCCGGGCCAACTTGCGGTATCTGTCCGCCAATGCACTCTCCTTCCACAGATCCGCGAAATAAGCTCCGGTCACATAATTATAATAGAGCATGATCTGGGCATAGGCCGCCACCCCTTTCCGGACAGGACCGTTATAGGTGGACCATCCGGGGGTATAACCGAACTGCCTGTCTCCATAATTGCCGTGTACAAAACCATTCTCATCCACGATGGAGGCATAAAAATCAAGCAACTGGATGATGCGGTCTTTGTATTGAAGGGAAGTGGCCAAGTCACCGAAACGCAGATAGTTCTGTTTCAGGCCGAACAGGGCATGCAACGGATAATCAGGAATCCCTATATCTGATTTCTGCGGATCAAGCGGCATCAGTGCTATGGAAATTCCGTTTTTTGACACCTGCTGGTCACCGAAAAGATAATCCCCCGCCAGGGTGCTGACCAGCGCATCCATGGACCAGGGAAGAAAATCACGCTTCACCCCGTCCAGATAAAAGCGGTGCATACTAGTATGCAATGTCGCACTGCTCATTTTGAACAGGTTGTTCACATAATCATCATCCGTTTCAAACTGCATCTGGTGCTCTACCGGCCACAATGACGCATCAAAACGAAGGGAGGTAATCTCAGCCCCCTTGTCGCATTCCAGTGAAACATATCGGAGAGCGCGTTCCGGCAAAGTGATGGTGCCTCCTTCTTCTGACAAGGTAACAGGAGCCAATGGATATTGTTCCAGTTTCTTATCATCCCGTTCCAGTGCTTCTTCGGGAGTTTCGCCAACGCGTACGGTTATAGTTCCCTTTCCTTTCGCTTGAAAGGTCAGTGTTCCAATCTCAAGATGGAAAAAGTCGATGAGGACATAACCATTCTTTCCGATACTAATTCCGTCTTTACCTTGCATCTCAGCATTGCGCATGGGGAGTATTTGTGAAGGTTTAATCCGGGCTGTCATATCTTGCGGAGCATCCGGCAGCACGCCCGGTTTATTATACATGACGGCACTCTCGGGTATTGTCCAATGCTCTTTATCCATGCTGACTTGCCATTCATCCGGATTTTCCAGTCCCGCCCCTTTCAGAATGATACAAGGTAATGAGTCATCCGTTGTCACCTCAAACAATAAAGAGGATCTGCCCACGGGTAAAATAACCTGTTTACCGGAAACAGACTGTTTTACACCATTTATATAAAGAATAATATCCGACGGACCCTCCCAGCAAAGACTACTTTCCTTTTTCAATCTTACCTCTTTTCTGAACCAGGCATGATTGTTCTTTGCAAAAAATTTACCCGGATATCCTACATTAACGCAACGCTCTTTTGAGATACGGGCACATTGTTGCTGGTAGAAAGCAGCCAGTTGTCCCGGATACCACATATAGCGACTGTTCCATTCCTCCTGAGATTGCCGGCTCACGATGGTTACATTAGGATCCAGAGAAGGATCGAACTCTTTTGTCTGGGCATAACAACATAAAGATGCTGTTATAAAGATGCCAAGTAATTTTAATCTTTTATTCATATATTTCCTTTCATTCTTTTATCGTTTTCAACCGAAGTGTGCCTTTCAATCCAGCTGAGGATATTTTGACCGTAACATTCCCAGCCTCCTGATCGCTTCGGAGAATAATTTGCATCCTTCCCTGATACATTCGTTTGGAAGTTATGCCATGAAAGAGCTCATCCGTATAATGATCCCCGTTATCCAATGCCACCAATCGTGCCGCACCTTCCATTTGTAAAGTAAGTGGCTCGTTGTAGTCCCATACCGGACGACCTTTTTTGTCTATGACCGTCACGTTTATATATTGCAAGTCCATACCGTCTGCCTTCCAGTCCGTCGGTGTTTCCGCCTCAATCCGGAGTGCCACGGCTTTTCCGGCAGTTTCAATACGATGACGCGCCACTTCTTTGCCCGACTTGTCACGGGCTATTGCCACCACAGAGCCACCGTTGCCATAAGGAACATCCTTCCAATAAATCATATTACGCAGGTTTGCCCGTGTCGTATCGTTTTTTTGAATTCCCATGCTCTGACCGTTTACCAACAACTCTACAGAATGTGCATTAGTGAAGGTGAAGAGTGACCGTCTGCTGCCCGGAGTATGATTCCAGCACTCGTTCAGCGCCATGCGCCCCACTATCACATCATTCCAACTGACGCTTTCCGCTCCCGCCGCATCGACCACTCCGATATGTACTTCAGGAATCTCCGGCATGAAAGCCGTTTTAATAAGATAGGCCTGGGGATAGGGGCGCATGGTATGCTCAAAGAAGGAGTAGTTCCACCCTTTCTTAGGCCATTTATTGGATTCCCCCCAATACTCGACCGAACCCCAATAGGCGATACCGACCATCCGCTCTTTATCCATATTATAATAAGGCTGCAACAAGTTGCTGGTTTCAGCCTCACTCTGGAACAGGATAAGGTCCGGCCGGTATTTCAAATAAGCGTCATATTTGTCCGACTGGTAATTGAACGATGCGACTTCTGTGGCGCAAGCCAGTTCGGGTGGTACCAAATAGTCGTTGAACTCCTTGTCGTGCCGGGTTATAGCTCCCGCACGGGCGGGGAACATGGCTACAGTGGTGAGACGTGTATGATCCCATCTCTTTACCAGCTGGTTGAATATGTTATAGGTAGTGATTCCCCAGTCGTTGGTTCCTTCGAAACCTGCCCATCCTTCACGAATCTGAAGTTCGTTTCCCAAGCTCCACAAAATGATGGACGGACGGTTACGGTCGCGTTTGATCCATTCTGTAATCAGTTTGTGCCAGATATGGGTGAATGGCTGGCGTCCGCCCCAATAATCATTGTCACTCCATTTGTCCGTCAGTTCGTCCACCACCAGTATCCCCACACGGTCTGCAATGCGGGCAAAACTGTCACTGTACGGATTATGTGAGCAGCGGATACAGTTGTAACCGAAGGATTTGAGTTGCAGCATCATGCGTTCGATGGCCTTGTCGTAACAGGTGGCTCCCAGTGCACCCAGATCATGATGGTTGGCATTGCCCTGCAGGAATATCTTCTTCCCGTTGAGTTTGAAGCCGAACTCCGGTGAGAATTCCAGACTGCGGATACCGAACTGTTCGGTCAGGCTGTCCACCACCATACCGTCTGCCGTCACCACCACTTCGGCATTGTAGAGCTGTGGGGACTCACATGACCAAAGTTGCGGATTCTCCAGAGTAAGCGCCGGTAACCTCACTTCCGTGCAGGTCTGGTGCGTATGTTCGGGCATACCGGATTGCACGGAGCCCACTATGACACCTTTCGGATTGCGGAGGGTGGTCCGTATCCGTACATCATGCTTCTGCCAGCCGTCCACCTCAACCTGTACGGCTACCGTTGCTCGGGAGGAGGAAACTTCGGGGGTGGTGATATACACCCCGTGGCGGGCGATGTGTGTGGGATTCTGCACCTGCAGATACACATCACGGAACAGACCGCCTCCCGTGTACCAGCGTGAGCCTTTCTTGGGACCGGTGGAGGCATAAACGGCTACCACGTTTTCTCCGTCGTGACGTAGAAAAGGGGTAAGGTCCGCTTCAAGCCCCACATATCCATAATCTGTCGAGGCTATTTTTGTACCGTTCAGATAAACATCGCCCAGATAAATGATACCTCCGAAATCCAGAACCACCCGTTTCCCTTTCCACGACGGATCGGTAGGGAAAGACTTGCGGTACCATCCTTCGCACATGGGTTTAAATCCGCGTGCACCTCCACCATTTTCAGTCCAAGGTTGTTCGAACTGGAAATCATGAGGAAGGTCCAATGTACGCCAGGAAGAGTCATCCAAGGCAGGTGAGGCGAAATCGGTATTTTTATTCTCGTTTGTAACCAACTGGAATTTCCAGCCAAAGTTAAAAAGGACTTTCTGCTGTGATGCAAAATTTTCCAAAGGTACATTGACCAAAGGGGCTTTTTCCTGTGCTTTCTGATATTGGGCTGTTACTCCGACAGGAACAAGCATCAAGAAAAAAATGATAACGATGTTTTTTATTTGATACATTATTATAAAGAATGAACACCGATTTGTATCGGCTTGTGTGTATTCACAAATATCGGAATTATAAAGAGTTGCAGACATAGAATTTAGTTACGATTCCTGTATCATCGTACAAGTAGTACATATGATGGCTACTCTTTTCTTATCAATCATATGATATCGAGTTGTCATTAGGGCACTCCAATATTTTATAATTGGAATGCCCTAAAACTTATCTTTCAGCAGGCATATCCGGTACTATGGGCCAATATGGATTTTGATAGATAGGAGAATTTTCTACTGTTTTGTTATCGGGGGCGGTAATCAAAAACTGCTTGACCATAATGGGATGTAGATAATGAGCCATACGCCAAGTAAAACCATTATAACAGGTCTGTTTAGAATTCTTCTGGTAAGGGCGCAAGTATTCGCTGACATTAGGTGAAGAAACATTGGAAGCGTCTGATCCGTCATATAGCAAATCTGCATACCAAGTCTGCATAGGAGTGTTCCATAAATGGAAACCTTCCGGTATATAAGGTTGTTCAATCAACTGGTCCATAGCACGCCAACGGCATAAGTCCATATAACGAAGCCCATCCGCCATAAATTCACATCGGCGCTCACGACGTATATTATAGAGAGTTGCGTCTATTAACTTACCACCGGAATACGCTCCCCAATCATTTTCAGCCTCTTTACTCATATCCGTTAAAGCAATAGTCTTTTGAAAATCCTCATCTACATGAGAACGACGGCGGATAATTTTCCAATATTCGGTCGCTGCTCCGTCCAAGGTACCATTCTTTTCATAACTGGCTTCCATGTAATTCAACAAGGCTTCTGTCGCACGATAAGCAATAGAGGCGGTATATCCTTTTGAATTGGAATAATATTTCTGATGGAAAGCTCCTCCTTTGCGTAAGGCATACCCAGTTACATAACGGCGTGCTCCGTCTGTAATGGTAATCAATGGATAAGTTTCTTCAACATTGGCAGTCTCACCAACCACATCTTTTATTAAGATGTTATGTTGTCCGGGTTCTTTCAGAAAGATAACCAATCGGCTATCTCTGTTTTGACGAACGTCGTGTATGGTTTTGTCTCCCATATAATATCCATCTCCGTTCATATAATCACCGTGGGTATAAACAGGAGTGCCGTCAGCCATCAAAAAGTTATTCACAAAGCTGCGAGTGACACCCACGCCATTGTTTCCCCAGCTGGCATATACATTTACGTTGTGGTGCACTAAGTTATAAGCGTATCTACGCCATAACAGAACTTCGTCGACTGAAGATAAATCTTCTTGAGCAAACATGTCAAAATAAGGGTTAGCATCTTCGTTAGTTGACTGCTGCAGAACGCCTGTATTTTCTGTAAGTCTGTTTTTATAGCGTTCTGCGATATCTTTAGAGGCAGTCATGGCGATTTCCAAGAAATAATCTATCTCACTGTCAATATTCCCACTGGGATACTGATAAGTGGAATTATAATCTTTTGTCTTGCCAGGCCAACCGTCACCATTGGGTACAAAAGCCGTATTCTTAAAATATTTCAACCAAGTACCTTCAAATAGAGCCACACGCGACTTTAATAAAATAGCAGCATCCGCATTTATTCTGGTTGTCGGCATATTTTTAGCTTTTAACAAAGTAATAGCTTTATCCAAATCACTTAGAATAAAGCGAGCCACTTCATTGCGTGGTGATCGTTTACTGGCTTCACTCAATGCTTCTTTGTCGTCCAGCAATGGGTGGGTAATTATGGGAAAATCTCCAAACAGCTGATAACGTTTAAAATATTCACAAGCACGTAAAAAAAATAATTCACCAATATAATGTTTTATGCTGTTAAGATCACCATTGATGGTATTGGCATTGCCGCTCAAGTCGTTTCCATCAGCATTTTTATCTCCAAAATTAGGCAACACATTCGATAATACAAAATTGATTTTGTATATTTTATCAAAGTTCCAATTGCTGGTTTCCGCATTGTCCACTTTCCACAAGGTGGAAGTAAAACGATTGGGGGCTGTAACCTCTATTTGATTGTCCGTTGTTGCATCATCTTTGTAGATGCCATATGTATTTCCTGTTCCGTGAGAGGGAAGAATATCAGAGTACAAATTATCTGCAGAGGCTTGAATATGGGTTGCCTCTGTAAAATATACTTCTGGGGAAATAGATGCCTCAGGTACTTCATCCAAATAGTTATCGCAAGCAGTAAATATAAATCCTGATGAAGCGATTAGTACAGATAAGAATATATGTTTTATTTTCATTGTATATGTATATTAAAGTGTTAAACTTAAGCCAAAAGACCAGGTGCTTGATAACGGATAAGCATTACCACCATTACCTCCACTAATTGTTTCCGGATCAAACAAAGAAGACAATGATGTTCCAGTCCAAAGATTTTCTCCGGAAACAAACACACGGCATTTGGTCAAACCCATACTTTTCATCCATTTTGCTGGGAAAGTATAACCTAATTGGAAATTTTTTAAACGGATATAGGATGCATCTTGCAAATAACGTGTCTGAATTTCTTGGTTCTTACCTCCTTCGGAGAAAATAGGACGAGGATAATAAGCGTCAAGATTTGCAGGAATGGTATGACCTGACAATCCTATATCCTCTGCACGAAAATAATCCTCATGTTCCTTAAGTCCACGAGCCCCCCACATACTTTGAGTTCCATAAGCACCAAACAAATAACCACAGAAATTATTTGTACCCCAAAAATCACGCTTCATTACACCTTGAAAGAATAAACGTATGTCGAATCCTTTCCAATCAGCATTCAAGTCAATACCAAAGAAATATCTAGGAGTACTATTGCCTATTACTTTCAAATCTCCATGATCATCCAATGTACCCGCACTTTTAGATATTTTTCCATCTTCATTCAAATCACGATACATAATATCACCGGCAGACCATTTGGAACCAATCGCATCCTGTCCTCCATTAGGAAGGGAAAGGAGATGGGCTTGCATTTCATTTTCAGATTTTGCTATTCCTATTGTTTCCAATCCCCAAATCTCGCCCACTTCGCGTCCTTCAACGTATTTGTTCAAACCGATAGTATTTGTTGCGTTGCTCGGATAGCTGGTAACAATTGTTTTAGCATCGGAAAGAGTTAAATTAGCACTATATCCAAACCCGTTTTTCAAACGGTCTCTCCATCCAATAGATAGTTCCCATCCATTCGTTCTTAAATTACAATTGTTGGTTTTAGGAGCAGATGTACCCAAAATAGATGGGAGTTCAGGTGCAGGCCCTACCATACCATCCGTATAACGAATATAGTAATCAAAACTACCTGTCAAACGATTACTGAGAAAGCCATAATCAAAACCGATATCCCAAGTACGAACCTTTTCCCAAGTCAAAGAATTGCTGACCAAATTTCCCGGCTCTGCTGTATTAGGCTTCACTCCATCTTGCAACCATGTTCCATTAGAAGACTTCAGTATCATATCACGATAGGTAGGATACCATGCTGTAGTATTCTGGTTGCCCAATTCACCGTAAGAAACACGCAATTTTAATGTGTTGGCTATATCTGTCAGCGACTCCCAGAATTTTTCCTGAGCGATGTTCCAGCCTAAAGAGAATGAAGGAGACCATTGCCAGCGACTTCCTCGACGGAAACGGGAAGAACCGTCATATCGCATATTGATTTCCGCCAAATAACGTCCCAGGTAATCGTAATTCAAGCGACCGAAGAAACCTGCCGTTTTCCATCTTTTCCCATTTCCACCCGCTTCTGTCGCTTTGGGGTTACCTTGTCCGTCCAATCCGGTTGTGACATCAAAATAAGGCATCCCCCCCATCATTACACCATACTTTTTTGTAGAAGAAAATTCCTGTTTCATATCTTCTGTCTGGAAGCCAAGCATAACTTTTGCATTATGGGCATTATTAAAAGATTGGGAATACTCACTATAAATATTTAGGTTCAGATAGTTCTCTTTAGTCTGATCTTGATAAAGATAAGACGTACCATGAGTATCTATTAAATTGCCTTCCACATCATGATTATAAGTAGGAATTGAAGTTTCTTTTACCGATGAGTTCATTATACTGTAATTAAACTCCACATGTGTAATCCAATTTTTGATCGGTTCAATTACTAAAGACGCTTGTTGATAAAGACGGTCTGTTTGTGCATTACGTTTTCCACCTTCAACAAGATTTTGGACTGGATTAGTCCAACCATTATTGGTATAATAGCCATTGGGATCTTTTACGGGCATATTGGGCCAAGTAGCTCTTCCTAACTGGTCATAAAAAGAACTGTTGAAACTGGTAGGACGCCATACATCATTACGAGTAAAACGGGTACTGTAATTGAATTTTAACCATTGAGTCAAATCAGCATTGATTTTAGCTGTTACATTGTAACGATGAAGTCCATCGTCACCAGCTTTCAAAAGTCCTCCTTGATCCAAATAATTGAAAGAAGCATAATAAGCTACAATATCACTTCCTCCATTTAGACTAACGTTATGTTCTTGAGAAAAACTTGAAGATTTGTAAACTTCATCATACCAATTTGTATTAGCCCAAGCTGTTGTAAATGGATCATAGTCTGGTTTACCCCATTGACCGTTGGATGAAGCTTTTACTCCCCCCGTGCTTCCACCTCCGGCAGCTTGCCAATCCAGCATATCCTGCATCAGGTCTTCTGTAAAGATAAGCCCACCACCCTGATTAAGCGAACCGGCGTTCATAAAGTTTGCAAAAGTGTAGGAATCCATCATCTTCGGCATATTTACAGGAGTAGATATACGGAAGCTATTGTTATAGTTTACAGAAGTCTTTCCTTTTTTGCCCGATTTGGTAGTCACCAGAATTACGCCGAAGGGGGCACGGGAACCATAGATGGATGATGCGGCAGCATCTTTCAATACAGAAATATTTTCTATGTCTTGAGGATTGACTGTATTCAAATCTCCTTCCATTCCATCAATTAGAATAAGAGGTGCACCGCTGGAACCCTCACCAATAGTTCCTGTACCACGGATACTGATATCTGCGGTCTTGTCCAGTTCACCCGTACTTGTTGATATCTGCAAACCAGGTACCAATCCTTGTAAGGCTTGTGTAGCTGAAGTCACAGGACGAGATTCTAATTCTTTAGCAGTAGCAAGTCCTACAGCTCCTGTCAGATTCACTTTCTTTTGCGTACCAAATCCAACCACCACCACTTCATCAAGAGTTTCTGTATCCTCCTTCAATACTACATTAAGTTCTTTCTTTCCAAAAACTTTCACTTCTTGAGAAACATACCCGATATACGTAATCTGTAAAACGGCATCTTTCGGGGCATCCAACACAAACCGCCCAT
>ERZ836441.2427-NODE-2427-length-14765-cov-3.459007_pt1 | contig 14765 bp, 13 predicted proteins | sample MGYA00519686_ERZ836441 | MGnify/ENA primary metagenome ERZ836441 (study PRJEB31850, sample SAMEA3708800) | human gut metagenome | biome: human gut; feature: human-associated habitat; material: faeces | place: China | collected 2014 ... | reverse complement strand
ACTGGAACAGCCCAGTGGGCTGTTCCACCAAGCGAGCCATTGCTTGAGCACGGGTAGTCCCGCCTCGGTAACGGCCGGACCAGCAGGTTACTCCCCTTCCAGCAAAATATCCAGCGCGCGCAGGTAGCCCTCCTTGCCGAGGCCCTTCACCTGGGCGACGCAGGCCGGCGCGATCACCGAGTGGCGGCGGAACTCCTCGCGCTTGCTAATGTCCGAGATGTGAATCTCCACCACCGGCACGTCGATACATTCCACAGCGTCGTGCAAAGCGTAAGAATAGTGCGTGTGCGCCCCGGGGTTGTACACGATACCGTCGTAGTTGCCATGGGCCGCATGCAGCCGATCGATGAGCGCGCCCTCATGGTTCGACTGGAAGCAGTCGACCTCGCAGCCATGCTCGGCCCCGTAGGCACGCACCATCTCCTCGATGGCCTCAAGCGTGTCCGTGCCATAAATAGCCGGATCACGCACCCCCAACATATTCAAGTTAGGCCCATTCATGAGCAGTATCTTCTTCAACAAAGTTCGCCTCTCTCCGATCGGTCGGGGAAGGTGCTCCGCAGACCTCTGCGCGCCCCCTGGAGAACGCGGCCGTTAAGAAACAGCTTCCACTTCAGCAGCAACGATGCCGGGATGGTACCGGCTTATGTGCGTCATCTTCGCTGTTTCTTTTGCCGCGTTCGGAAGGGGATCAAGCGCGCAGCGGGCTGCGGAGCACCTTCCCCGACCGATCGCCGTCAACGTCACAAACTCTTGGAAGCCTCCCACCGGCGCAGATGCTCCAAAATCACGTCGTCAGGCACGGCCACCAGTTCCCAGTCGCCGATGTCGCGGGGCAGCACGAAGCGCACCTCGCCGGCACGGGTCTTCTTGTCGCGCTTCATGGCGGCCAGCATCTCATCGGCCGGCGCCGACCAGTCAAGCGCCGGCAGCCCGAGCCCGTCCAAAAGCTCGTCCTGGGCATCCACCAGCTCGGCCGACGTGCCCACCACATCCACGCCGAGGCGCGCCGCGAAGCGCATGCCCTCGGCCACGGCGGCCCCATGGGAGAACGTCCCATAGCCCGCGAGCGCCTCCACCGCATGTCCCAGAGTGTGCCCGTAGTTCAGGCACTCGCGCACCCCGCGGCTCTCCGTCTTATCCTCGGCCACGACGTTGGCCTTGAACACCACCGAGCGGGCGATAGCCTCGGCAACCACCACCGCATCGCGGTCGGCGAGGGCAGCGGCATGATCCATCATCCAGAAGAAGAACTCGTCGGAATCGATCACCGACGCCTTGGCGATCTCGGCGCAGCCGCAGGCCCATTCGCGGTCGTCCAGCGTGGCGAGCACCGCCGTGGAGGCGCACACGTAGACCGGCTGCTTGAACGTGCCCACGAGGTTCTTCCCCTCGGGAAGGTTCACGCCGGTCTTGCCGCCGACCGAGGAGTCCACCATGGCCAGAAGCGAGGTGGGCACCTGCACAAACGGGATGCCCCGCATGTAGGTAGAGGCGACGAACCCGGCCAAGTCGCCCACGACACCGCCGCCGAGGGCCACCACGGCGCAGTCGCGCGTGAGCCCGAGCGATGCCATGGCCGACCAGATCTCCCCGGCCACCGCGAGCGACTTCGAGTCCTCCCCCGCGGGCACGACGATATCGCTCACGCGGAAGCCCGCCGCCTTCAGCGACGACTTGGCCTCTTCCAGATACAGCGACCCCACGTTGGAATCGGTGAGGACGAGCAGGTGCGGCGCGTCTCCCACGCCATCGAGCCGCCGCACCGACTCGCCGAGGCCGGCGAGCACCGTGGCGCCGATACGCACGTCGTAGGGCGCCTCGCCGGGGATGTTGACCACTATCTTTGTTGCGGGCACAGGATTCCCTCCTTTTCCAAAATGCGCTGCACTTCCCGCGTGATGGCCGGCACCGATTTGCCGGCGGTGCTCACGCGCACGTCGGCCACCGCCTCGTACAGCGGCAGGCGCTCCTCGCAGCGGGCCCGGGCCGCTTCCAGGTTCTGGAACAAGGGCCGGGTGGACGTATCGCTGATGCGGCTGGCGGCCTCGTCGGCGGTCACTTCCAGATACACCACGAAGCCGGCCTCGCGGAAGACGTCGTGGTTGGCCGGCGTGACCACCACGCCGCCGCCGCAGGAGATGAGCAAAGGGTCGGGCTTGGCGCCCAGCTCGCGCAGCACGTCCGTCTCGATGACGCGGAAGCCCTCCTCCCCGCCCTCAGCGAAGATCTCCTTCACCTTCTTGCCCTCGCGGCGCTCGATGTAGGTATCCATGTCCACCGAGGCCACGCCGCACGTGCGGGCGAGGCGCCGGGCCACCGACGTCTTGCCGGCGCCCATGAACCCGACGAAAAAGACCGGGCGAGTCAGCTCCATGCGTTCCGCCATCTTAGCGCCCCATGGTGCGCAGCCGCGCCTTGTAGGCCTTGATGTTCGCCTTGATGTCGGCCATGCAGGTGTCGCCGAAGGCCTCCAAGTAGGCGTTCGCCAGCGCGAAGGCCACCTCTCCCTCGGCCACCACGGCCGCCGCCGGCACCGCGCACACGTCCGAGCGCTCCTTCGACGCCTCCTCCACGCAGAGCGTGTCCAGGTTCACCGTTTCCAGCGGCGTCATGAGCGTCGGGATGGGCTTCATGGCCGCCGTGATCACGAGCGGCATTCCCGTGGTCATGCCGCCTTCTAAGCCGCCGGCGTTGTTCGACGTACGGCGGAACTCGCCGTCGGCGAGCACGATGGGGTCGTGCACCTGCGACCCAGGACGCGCGGCTGCCTGAAAACCGAGGCCGAATTCCACGCCCTTGATGGCGGGGATGGAAAAGAGCGCCGCGCCCAGCCGCGAGGTGAGCCGATCGGCGCCCGTGGCGTAGGTGCCGAGCCCCGGCGCAAGCCCGCAGACTACGATGCGGAAGGTGCCGCCCAAGCTCTCGCCGTCGGACTTCGCGCGGTCGATGGCCTTCTTCATGGCGATGGTCGCCTTCGCGTCCGGGCAGCGCATCTCCGAAAGCTCGATGTCGAGCGGCTTGTGCTCGGCGGCGTCGGCCATCGTCTCCTCGGACATGGCCGCATCTCCCACCGACACCACGTACGACAACACTTCCACGCCGAGCGCCGCCAGAAACTCGCGCGCCACGCCGGCCGCGGCCACCCGGGCCGCCGTCTCCCGGGCGCTCGCGCGCTCCAGGATGTTGCGGCAGTCATCGGTGTTCGTGCGCAGGGCGCCCACCAGGTCGGCATGCCCCGGCCGGGGCGTCACCTCGCGCACCAAGTCGCGCGGCGCCTCGCCGAAGGCGGCCATACGCTCCGTCCAGTTCTCCCAATCGCGGTTGGCCACCTCAAGCGCGATGGGACTGCCGATGGTGCGACCGAAGCGGATGCCGCTCGTGACGCGCCCGTAGCCGGCCTGGCGGCGAGCCAGATCGGAGTTGATGTGATCGACGGACACGGGCAGGCCGGCCGGCACGCCCGTCACGATGGCCGTAAGATTCGGCCCGTGACTTTCTCCGGCAGTGATGTATTCCATAGACGCAGCTTTCTCGCAGGGCGCGCCGACAGAGGGCGCCCGAGACAGATCGGCACCCATTGTAGCGCACGCAGAGGCACCCGACCGTTTCGGGACGGTAAAGTGCGGGCGGAAGCGGCCCCTGAGCCCTCTTAGAACTCGGCGTTGCCCACCGTGCGCGGGTGCGGGATGACGTCGCGGATATTGCTCACGCCCGTGAGGTACATCACCAAGCGCTCGAACCCGAGCCCGAAGCCCGCGTGCTGGCAGGTGCCGAAACGGCGCAAGTCCAGATACGCCCGGTACTGCTCGGCGTCCATGTCCAGCTCGGCGATGCGCCGCTCGAGCACTTCCAGGCGCTCCTCGCGCTGGGAGCCGCCCACAATCTCGCCGATGCCCGGCACGAGGCAGTCCATGGCGGCCACGGTGCGCCCGTCGTCGTTCAGGCGCATGTAGAAGGCCTTGATGCCGACGGGATAGTCGATCACGAACGTCGGGCGGCCGAAGTGCTCCTCGGTGAGGAACCGCTCGTGCTCGGTCTGCAAGTCGATGCCCCATTCAACGGGATACTCGAAGGCGCGCCCCGCCGCTTGCGCCGCGAGCAGGATATCGATGGCCTCGGTGTAGGTGACACGCGCGAAATCGGAGGAGGCCACATGATCCAGGCGCTCGAGAAGCCCCTTGTCGACGAACTTGTTCAACATGGCCAGCTCGTCGGGGCAGCGCTCCATCACGTCGCGGATGACGTACTTGAGCATGCTCTCGGCCAGTTCCATATCGTCCTCAAGGTCGGCGAAGGCAATCTCGGGCTCCACCATCCAGAACTCGGCGGCATGGCGCGCCGTGTTGGAGTTCTCCGCGCGGAAGGTGGGGCCGAACGTGTACACATCCCCGAAGGCCATGGCGAAGTTCTCGGCGTTCAGCTGGCCGGACACGGTGAGCGAGGCGGGCTTGCCGAAGAAGTCGGCGCTCCAATCCACCTCGCCGGCCACAAGCGCGCCGTCCGAGGCCGCGGCAGCCTCCTCGCTCACGAGCGGTACCTGGGCCGGGTCGATGGTGGTCACGCGGAACATCTCGCCGGCCCCTTCGCAGTCGCTCGCCGTGATGATGGGCGTGTGCACATAGACGAACCCGCGGTCTTGGAAGAAGCGGTGGATGGAGGCGGCGGCCACCGAGCGGATGCGGAACACGGCGCGGAACAGGTTCGTGCGCGGCCGCAGATGCTGCTGGGTGCGCAGGAACTCCGGCGTGGCGCGCTTCTTCTGCAGCGGGTAGTCGGGAGCCGAGGCGCCCTCGACGCGAATGCTCTCGGCGGCAAGCTCGAAGGGCTGCGGGGCGTCCGGCGTCAGCTTCAACACGCCTTCGCACACGAGAGCCGCCGACACGTTCTGGTGCGCAATCTCGTCGTAGTTTTCCAGCGTCGCGCGGTCCATGACCACTTGCAAGTCCTTGAAGCAACTGCCGTCGTTCAACGTGACGAAGCCGAAGTTCTTCATATCGCGGACTGACTTGACCCAACCGGCAACGGTGACGGTCTTCCCGGCGAAGGCGTCGGCATCGGCGTAGAGCTGGGCGATCTTAGTGCGGTTCATTATGGCGCGACCTTTCGAGCTAGGGTGTTTTCCATTGCCGCTATGATAGCAGGACAGCGCCGCGCCGCCTATGGGGCCAAAGGCATCTCGGCCGCCAAATCCCCGCGCGCCCGAAGGGCCTTAGGCGAGATTAAACCCGGCCGCCTGCGCCATAAGGGCGAACAGCTCGTCCTCGGGGATGTCGAGGGCCGCCTCGCCGGTGATGTCGCGCAGGATGCCCACCGTGACCACGGCCTGGCCGACGAGCATGCCGGCACCGTCGAAAAACCGGCACCCCGCCGCCCGGGCCGCCCGGGCCAGCGCCGTCTCGCCGTGGCCGTACACCACGTCGAACACCGTCTGGTCCGCGCTCAGAAGCGCCGTGTCGAAGGGGGCAGGGTCGCCCGCCTTCATGCCGAGCGGCGTGGCGTCGATGATGATGTCCGCGCCCGCGATGGCCTGCCGCGACGTGGCGTAGCTGCCGAACTTGAAGCCCACCTGCTTGTACACCTCGGAAAAGCTCAGGTGCCCTTCCTTGAAGGCGGGCATGTCCACCACCCGTCCGACCATCGCCCCCAGCTCGTCGGCGTAGGTGCGCATGACGTTGCGGGCCTTGGCCTTGTCGCGGCCGATGAGGATCACTTCATCCGGCCCCGCCTGGGCCACGGCGTGCAGGATGGAGAGGGAGGTCGGCCCCGTGCCGCAAACGACGACGGACGCGCCGCGAAAATCGACGCCGGCCCGTTCCAAATAGGCCACGCAGCCCTGGCCGTCGGTGTTGTAGGCGATAAGGGCCCCGTCCTTGTTCACGAGCACGTTGGCCCCGTGGGCGAGCGTGGCCGAGGCGGCCCGCACATCGGCGGCAGCGAACGCCTCGGGCTTATAGGGCGTGGTGATGTTGATGGAAAGGAAGTCGCGAGCCGCAAGGAACGCCTCGGCCTCGGGCGCCGTCGGCACATCCATGAGACCGTAATGCCAGGGCAGCCCCGCCTTCTCGTAGACGGCATTGTACATGACCGGCGACTTCGAATGGCTCACCGGGTGCCCCAGCACATACAGCTTCTCGCTCACAGCGATTCCCTTCCCGTTTCGCGCGAGGCCCCTTCGACCCCGCGCTGCGCGCCCTGCCCGAAGCGGCGCGGGGCGCTTCCTTGTCCGCGGCGCGCCGCGGAACGGCTCGCCTCGCATTCCGCGATATTGATCGCCGGCTCCGGCTTGCGATCTCCCAAAATAGCCCGCTCGACGTTGCGCAGCAGCAGCGTGTGGGGCAGATCCTGCTCGACCAACGGCTGCAGCATATAGGCCTTCATGCCCGTCAGATGGGCTCCCAGCACATCGGTCGCCAGCTGATCGCCAACAACGACCGTGTCGGCGGCGGCTCCCCCGATCTTCCGCCGAGCCGCGAGAAACGCCGGCGGCAGCGGCTTTAAGGCCTTGGCCACGATGGGCAGCTCCAGCTCGCCGGCGAATCGGTACACGTCGGCATGCCAGTTGTTCGAGAGCAAACAGAAGCTCACCCCGGCCTCCCGCGCCCGACCGAGCCACATCCCCACATCGCGCGGCACGCATCCCGTATCCCGGGCGCGCACGGTATTGTCGATATCGAGCAGCACATGAGTCAGGCCGCACCCGAGCAAATCGCGCTCGATATCGATGGCGCTGATGCGCGAGAAATAGCGATCGGGGGTGAGAAGCGCCATGGGTCGCACCTGAAGACCGAAAGGGCGCCCTTAGGCGGCCGCGCCTTCACCGGCTGCAGCATCGCCCGACCCGTCGGCGCCACCAGCGTTGGAATTATCGGCGATGGCCTGCTGATGCTCCTCGTAGGTCTTGCTGAACGCCGCCTGCATGTTGCCGTCGGCATCGGGATAGAAGTAGAAGAACATGTCCTCGGTTTGGGTCGGCTCGCACACGGCGGTGAGGCTCTCGAGGCCCGGCGAGCAGATGGGCGTCGGAGGCAGGCCCGCATTCGCGTAGGTGCTGTAGGGCGTCTCGGCGTGCACCTCCTCGGCCGTGGGCTCGCGGCCCACCTCGTAGGCCGTGGTGGCGTCGGATTCCAGGTAGGGCCGATCGGAGGCGAGGCGGTTGTAGAACACCCCGGCCACATGATCGCGCACCTCCTGGTCGCCGGTGGATTCCTTGGCGACGATGGAGGCCAGGTTCACCGCCTGGTACAGCGTGAGCCCCTGGCTCGCCGGGTAGCTGTTGGCGAAGTCGCCGAAGATGCTGGCGGTCTCCGTGCCGAACTGGTCGAGCATCATGCGCACGACGGCCTCGGCATCCATGTCCTCGGTCACGGCGTAGGTCTTGGGGAACAGGAAGCCCTCCAGCGAGTTCTCGCCGGCGCTTTCCAGAAACGCGTAGTCGGCCGCATAGGCGCTCGCGTTCTCGGAAGCGGCGAGGAAGGCCTCGGCGGTGATGCGGCCGCCCGTGACGCTCGCCACCAGCTCGGACAGCTCCGCACGGGTGATGTCCTCGGGCACGGCGAGCGTGTCGCCCACCTGGGCGGGGCCGGCCATGATGGCGCGCACCAGCTCCTCGGGGGTGCTGCCGCCCTGGAAAGTGTAGGTGCCGGGAATGAGCGCCGAGGCGGCTTCCAGGCGCGTGACCTCGTCGGTGAACTCCCGCGAGCTGCCGATGAGGCGCGCGGCCACGAGCGCGTCGCCGATGGAGGAGGCGGTCTCCCCTTCCGTGATGGTCACCTCCGCCGACTGGCCCGGCGCGAGCAGCTCCACTTGCGAGCCGGCGCAGCCGCGGAAGGCGAAGAAGCACACGGCCGCAATGACGACGACGGCCACGATGCCCAAGCAAATGAAGGGCGCCGGCGACTTCTTCGGCATGATGGCGCTCGTGTCGTAGGTACGGAACTCCCGATCCCCCTTGGCGTGCGCCGCCCGGGCGGCGCGAGAGGAGTGGGACGAATAGGTGACCTTCTTGCCATGGAGAGCCAAGGTGCGGCCTTTCTCTACGAAACGGCCCGGCGATTAGCCCCGCGAATACCTCAAGCGCGGGCACGCTCGTCGAGCCAAGATTGCAAAAACAGACTTGCGGCTATCATATCAACCTTGCCGCGCATCTCCTTCTCAGTCAGACCCTTTTCACGCAAACTCCGCTTGGCCTCGGCCGAGCTGAGCCGTTCATCTGCGAAAACGTGGGGAATGCCGCAGGCGTCGCTGATGCGCGCGGCCTCCTTGCGAATGCGGGCCGCCTGGGGGCCCTCATCGCCGGCGAGCGTGCGGGGCAGCCCGCAGACGAGCAGCTCCGGCTCCCAGTCTTCCAGAAGCCGGCGGAAGGGCTTGGCGCAACCGGTCACCTCGGCGGCGGGCATCACGCACACCGGACTTGCCACGCGCTCGCCCGGGTCGCTCACCGCCACCCCCACGCGCACTTCCCCGATATCCAGCGCCATCACGCGCACGGGCTACTTCACCTCCAGCAGTTTCTGGCGCAGCTCGGCTTCCATGCGGCGCATCTCCGCCTCGGCCTCGGCGCGCTTGGCGCGGCCCTCGGCCTGGATCTTCATTACCTCATCGAAGGTCTGGATGAGGTTCTCGTTGGTGGCCTTCAACGTCTCGATGTCCACAATGCCGCGCTCGGACTCGCGGGCCACCTCCACGGTGGAAGCTTTCAACTTCTCGGCGTTCTTGCGCAGAAGCTCGTTGGTCATGTCGGTGACGGCCGACTGGGCTTTGAGCGCCGCCTCGTTGTTGGCGAGCCCCAGCGCCAGCAGCATCTGGCTCTTCCACAGAGGAATGGTGTTCACGAGCGTCGTCTGGATCTTCTCGATCATGAGCATCTCGTTGTTCTGCACGAGACGGATCTGCGGTGCCATCTGCATGGCCACAGTGCGGGACAAATCCAAGTCCGACAGCTTCTTCTCGAAGCGGTTGCACGCAGCGGCGAGCTTCTGCACCGCCTCGGCGTCCTCGGTGGAACCGGAGGCCTGAGCCTTGGCGGACAGTTCGGCCAGCTCGCCCTCGCGCACCTCGGCCAGGCGCTGACGGCCGGCCAGAAGGTACATGGTCAGCTCCTTGAAGTAGGTGAGGTTCAGCTCGTAGAGCTTGTCGAGCGTGGCCGCGTCCTTCATGAGCTGCACCTGATGGCCCTCGAGGGTCTTGGCGATCTTGTCGACGTTGGCCTCGGCGGTGTCGTAGCGGGCCTTGAGCGACGTGATTTTGTTCGCCGACTTCTTGAACAGGCCGAAGAAGCCCTTGTCGTCGTCATCCACGTCGAAGTTCTTGAGCTCGGTCACTACCCCGGCGATAAGATCGCCCGCCTCGCCCAAATCCTGGGTGCGCACCTTCGCGAGCGCCGTCTCGGAGAACGACGCCATCTTCTTCTGGGCGCCGGCGCCGAAGGTGAGCACCTGCTGGGAGTTCGCGATGTCGATCTGCTGGGCGAAGGCGTCCACCTGGGCCAGCTCTTCGGCGGAAAGCGAGTCGGCGAGGCTGGGCGCGGCGGGTGGGTCCACCTCGATGATGGAGGCCTCGGCCACCTCGCCGTCGCTTACGGGATCGAGCGTGAGCGTCGGGGCGGGAATGTTCGTGAGGTCGGTCAGTTCGTTGGTCATGGCATATCCTTTCACGGGCACGGTACGGATGGATCGGAAACTGCGAGGGGGCCTTGCGGACCTCGCGCTCAAGAGCGTCCGGGGTTAGGCGCTCGAAGCCATTGCTTACGGCTTCACATCGAAGGGGCCTTCCGTGAGTCCCTCTTGGGCGAGCATGGCGTGCAGCACCGAGATGTCGGTGGACACATCGAGGGAGAGGTCTTGGTACGTGTCGTCGAAGAGCTTCTCGAAAGCGCTGTGCAGCACTTCCAACGTATGCTCGATCTCGCTGCGCGAGCTGGAGATGTTCTCGCCCTGAATAGGTTCCTCCTCCAACCGGTCGTAGGCATCGAGCAGCTTCACCGTGGTGGGCAGGTAGTACGCGGTCAGGCGGTCGAGCCCGGCGATGACGGCCGGCTCTTCCTCGGCGCGGGCGAGAATGCGGCCCACCACGTCCTGAATGGCCGTAATGCGCTCGCTCACCGCGACGTCGTCGATGGCGGCGTTCAGCTCATCCATCTGGCGCACGTAGTCGCGGCCGCGGGCGACAAAGGCGCGCTGCTCGGGCGTCAGGCGCTCGGAGATATCCTGCTCGTGGGCCGCTCGCGCCGTCTCCTCGGCCGCCCGGGCCGCCGCGGCCGCCTGCTCGTTCTCCTTCGTCTGGCGCTGAGCCATCTGCAGCTGACGATACTGGTGAAAGGCCCCGTCAGTCACCATGAGGCAGGTCTGCTCGTCATCGATGCGTCCCTGGGGAATAAGGCCCTGCTTCAAAAGCTTGCGCGTGCGAGCTACGACGCGCGAACGCTTGACCTGGGAGCGGCTCGCCAATTCGTCGAAGGTGCACACCTCGCGCTCCCCCATGATGCGGCGCACCGATTTCAGTTGCGAGGCAGTGCGGAGGCGCCCGATGCCGTTCGCGAGCAAGCCGGCAGCGCCAACGGTGAGGGCCCCGAACAGCACAGCCGTGATGATGCCTCCCGGCCCTACCGCCAATCCCGTAGCAACGCCCACGACGGTAAACGTTCCGAAAGCGAACGTGCATGCTCCCCCGATTGCCGTCATGACAACGCCTGCCGCCGTTAAACCGCCCGATGAGCGGAAGCGCTTCTTCGCCTTCGAAAGCGGCGCCCATTGCTGGCCGTAAGGCTGTTGCCCGCAAGCCTGCTGCGCCGCACGACGTCGGGCCTCCTCTTCGGCCTTGCGCGCCTTCTTCTCGCGCTTGCGTTTCTCCTGCAGCTCCTTGTGGGCCTTCAAGTTCTTCTCGGGCGACTGCCCCAGCGCCTCGGCCGCCTCGCTTACCCCCGCATCAACAATGCGAGCGAACTGCGAGAAGGCCTTGTCCACCGACCGGCACATCTTCTGGAAGTCCTTGGCCGACATGCCGGGAATAGGGCTGCCCGAGGGGCCAGCCGACCAAGCGCCCGCCCCAGAGGCCTCGCGATATACCCCGGGGGGCCCGCCGACCCAGAACCAGTCCCCGACGTGCCCGACGCGGGGCCGCCGCCCTGGGGATGCCCATTCGCATTCCCGCTGACGCCGCTCTGCCAGGCACTCTGTTGCCCTTGAAAATCTTCGGGCACCTCATAGACATAATCGGGCCCGGGCTGCTGCGGCCCGGGCTGCTGCGGCCGGGACTGCTGCGGCTGCCACGGGCCGGATTGCTGCGACGCAGATTGCCAGGCCGCGCTCCGAGGAGCGCCCCAACCATCGCGCGACCCTTGGCCGCCCACACCCGGACTCTGCGAATTCATGCAAACCCCTAACACATCCACGCGATCGCTCAACCGCGCATTTCTCATTTCTGCGTCATCTTACCACGGCGCCCCGAGCCTCCGTCCAACCGCACGGAATGCGCACCACCTTTAATTCTTTCCAAAAGCAACCACACACGGCAAATCGCCGTATGCTAAGCGAACCTTCATCAGCGTGAGCCTTCAAACGAACCAAAAAACGCAGAAAGGAAACCCAGTAATGCTCAACGAACTCACGCCCAACGACACGTTCTGCGACTACTATCGGCAGTGGGTGGCTATGTACAAGGAGGGAGCCGTGCGCGATGTCACACTCAGCAAGTACCGGCTCACCTGCGCGTGGCTGCAACGACTCATTCCCCTGTTGACCCTCGCGGAGCTCAACCGCATCACCTATCAGAAGCTGCTGAACGATTACGCCGTCAGCCACGAACGGCAGACCACCATGGACTTCCATCACCAGCTGAAAGGCGCCGTCCTCGACGCCGTCGACGAGGGCCTCGTGGAACGCGACCCAACGCGTAAGGCCATTATCAAGGGAAAGTCTCCGCGCGCCAAGAAGCAGAAGTACCTCAACCAGTTCGAACTGCACCGCCTTCTGAACGACCTCGATCTGGGGCCGGAGGTGAGCTGGGACTGGCTGATCCTTCTCATTGCAAAGACGGGGCTGAGGTTTTCCGAGGCCATTGCGCTGACGCCCGACGACTTCGAATTCAGTCGCCAGGTTGTCTCGGTCAACAACACCTGGGACTATAAAACAGGAACGGGGTTCGTTCCCACCAAGAACCGCTCCTCAGTACGTAAGGTGCAACTTGACTGGCAGCTAGTCATCCAGTTTTCCGAACTCACCAAGAGACTTCCCCATGATGAGCCAATCTTTGTGGAAGGGAAGGTCTACAACTCCACCGCGAACAGCGTGCTGGAACGCCACTGCAAGCGCGCCGGCATTCCCGTCATCTCCGTGCACGGGCTGCGCCACACCCACGCATCGCTGCTCCTGTTCGCCGGCGTCTCCATCGCCAGCGTCGCCAAGCGTCTTGGACACGCCAGCATGAACACCACCCAGAAGACCTACCTGCACATTATTCAAGAACTCGAGAACCAGGACGTCGATCTCGTGATGCGCTCGATCTCTAGCCTCATTTAGTCGGCAATCGCTCACGCTGATGAAGGGCGATGAGCGAGTCGATCTTGGCGAAGAGGGCGCCGATGCGGACTTGTTCACCCGATCTTGGGGTCAAAAGCCGGGTATTGTTGATCGCACTTTTCGACAAACTGGGCAACCCGGTTGATTCATCTTTCGCCTTCCAGTTGATTCTCTGAAAGCAGCACAGAACGAATTCGATATCATTTCCAGCTTTTGGAACAGCATAAAACAGCGTGTCAACCGTCCAAAACGGGGCACGCAGCTTGTAGGGCTGGTCGATCGTCCCCTTTCGCCCGACGCCGACGGCGTCTTCGTTTTTCGAAAGAGCATCGTCAACGTAGGTCATCAAGCCACCGGTTCCGTAAACAGGAATCGAGCCTGGTTTCAAATGCTTGTAGTCTTTCCCGTTGTGAACGTCAACGACTTCCCCCAGCTTACGCTGTTCCCAAGGATCAGTAAAACCCTCGAAACGAAGCTCGGGGACATCTTCGCCTTCTTTTGGGAACATCTTCTCAAGCAGCGATTGTTTTACTGTTTTCAGCTTCTCGTACTTACGCTGATGAAGGGCGATGAGGGAATCGAGCCCACGGAAAAAGGAACCCACGAGATCCGCCTCCTCGCAACACGGGACGGCCATCTGAAAGCCCTTTACCTTTTCTGCATTTAGATTCGCCTGTGTCCCCGTAGAGATTAGGGGCTCCCATTCGGCATTCGCATCAGCCTTGTCTAGTCGTGCGTATACATAATCACGCAGCGCTTGGCTATCAAAGACCATGTTGTAAAAGGCCTGGCTAGTAGCCAAATCAAGTTCGCAAATCCCCACTTTTCCAACGCTTGCATACATGGCTAGACAGATTGCCCCACTAGGCACAACCCACGCAGCACTATTGTTGAGACCATCCTCTGTCAAAGACTTCGCGGTTGAATCTATGTACCGGTCTTCGATGTCCGCAATCCCAAGAAAAGGTATTTCTCCGTTGTAATAGGATGGCTCTGTAGCAGTTGGAGTCCCTCCCGATCCTCCTTTTGCGAATAGCTCCCCCAGCTTACGCTGTTCCCAAGGGTCGGTAAATCCCTCGAAGCGCAAGGCGGGAACGAGCTCGCTTTCGGACTTACGCTGCTCGTCCATGCTACTCACCGCCCAAAAGCTTACGCAGCTCTGCGATGCCGAGCATGTCGAACTCATCGCCTACGAGTTGACCGAGCATAGCGCCAAGCTCCCGTTCGGTCTCGCTAATCTGCTCCGCCACATTGGCGTACGTATCCCGGTACTTCTCTTCGAGGGCGTTCACTTTCTTGATCAGGCGCTCGATGGACGACTGCGGCAGTGCGTTCAAGTTGTCCATGAGAGGCGCTACCCACTTTGCCTCAAGCAGCTCGTACACCTGCTCGTTAGTCAAAGCCCCAATAAGTTCGCGAGTCCTCTCCTCGATCGACAGCTCCCGCTCCTTGATCTGCTTTTTCAGGCTCTTCAACTTCTTCTGGAGAGAAGCGAGCTCCTTCTGTTTCGCGGCGATTTCCTCATCGGTCAACTCGCACGGCTCTTCCGCCTCACCTTCCTCCGAGTCTTCCTTGGGCAGCTCCTCTTTCAAGCTCTCACACTCGCCGTTCACCCGGCTCAACTCATCTTGCAAATCGCGCAACTGCGAGGCCTCGTCGCCCAGAAGGACATCCTGTACAAGGGCAAATGGCAGGACGTGACCCTTCCAACCGTCCTGAACCTCAACATCCTTGCCGCCCTTCTTCTTGAGGACGTATTCCGGATCGACCTTCCTCGCGGCATCGAATCCTTCCGCTTGAAGCATTTCCAAATCGGCAGCAATAACACTCCAAGCATCGTCGAGCGCCTGATAGGCATCGTATTTGTCAACCAGGGCAAACGGCTCTATCAGATCGAACACTTCGTTGGCCACCGAGGTTTCCGCACTGAGGGCATCCACCCTTTCCCAATCGCCGATAAGCGTCGCGACGAGCTGGCGCCGCAAAACCGAGAAGGCATCCTTGTAACGGCTCACATAGTTCACAACCGACTCGTGCCCCCAAACGACATCGGCAATGCAGCTACACCGAGGCTGGACGCAATGCCCGTTGGCCGCGTCAAACAGCTCCCCACGAAGGCCTGGAAGCGCTTCCCAGTATTTGCTGAGAGCATCGATCTCCTGAACTGGAACACCGCCGAACATCGATGCGTACAAATCCCACGTTTCCGCAGGCTCGGAAGAGTCCACATAGCGCGGGATGTTCAGG
>ERZ836441.2419-NODE-2419-length-14794-cov-4.044643_pt1 | contig 14794 bp, 13 predicted proteins | sample MGYA00519686_ERZ836441 | MGnify/ENA primary metagenome ERZ836441 (study PRJEB31850, sample SAMEA3708800) | human gut metagenome | biome: human gut; feature: human-associated habitat; material: faeces | place: China | collected 2014 ... | reverse complement strand
ATTGGGCTATAGCAGACAGTGCCATCATTATTATATGTGGACCTATTATTGAAAAATATCCCAAAACAATCGGAAAGAATAAAGTCGTAGTCCCTCAAAAGTTTTTTAAAGTAGTCCTTTCTCCTTTTGTCAAGCCGATGCGAGCTATCGGTTTCTTATTTAATAATGAGCAGGCAGTAGAACCTCTATCATCCTATGCAGTAACAATAGATAGCATCGAGAACCTGACTAACATGGATTTCTTCGCACCTCTGCCCGATGAGATAGAAAACAAAATAGAAGCAGATATTAATTACTCCCTGTGGCCTAATTAAGTAGCAAAACTCGTTTCTCTGAAATGAATTCATTTCCTTGTGCCAATGGCATTCTAGTTACAAACAGACTCGCACTTCAATAAAAGGGAGTTGTTGTATTACTCTCAAGGTTTCCCATTGTAACGTCAAGAGATTGTCTTATTCCCACATATTGTGGGAAAGTATTCCCTTATTTTATGAGAAAACATTCCCATATATTGCGGGAAAATAGTCCCACAATATATGGGAATAATGGAACTACTCTGGAAACAAAAAGATAATCACAATGAAAACAAAGAGACACAATAAGCAGCTGAATAAATCAAGCAAGGCAGACGTAACGTGAAAGAATGAATTCACAATCGCACCGAAAGAAATATACTTTTGATGTAGTCGCCTTATGATTCATCCTAAAAAGAGAACACTCCTATCCAAATTCTTTTTATCTTTGACGAACTTTTTAAATACACCTCAAAAGATGAAGAAAAAAAAGAGAAATATTCTACTATCAATTCTAATCGGAGCATTCCTCCTTTGTGCAGTTGCCGGAGGCACCTTTTATTATTATCTGTTTGCCCCCCAATTTCACCCATCTAAAACCGTATATATTTATGTAGACCGGGATGATACTGCCGATTCTATCTACCATAAAATAAAAGAATTCGGGCATGTCAATAAGTTCACCGGATTCCAGTGGATGGCAAAATACAAGGATTTCAATCAGAATATCCATACCGGTCGTTATGCCATTCGCCCCAATGACAACGTCTATCATGTATATAGCCGTTTTTCCAGAGGTTATCAGGAACCTATGAACCTTACTATCGGAAGCGTCCGGACATTAGACCGATTGGCACGAAGCATCGGCAAGCAGCTCATGATAGACTCTGCCGAAATCGCGAGCCAACTATTCGACTCTACTTTCCTAGCTCAAATGGGATATACCAACATAACACTCCCCAGCCTTTTCATACCGGAAACCTATCAGGTATATTGGGATATGAGCGTAGACGAATTCTTTAAACGAATAAAGGACGAACACAAACGCTTCTGGAATAAAGATCGCCTGTCACAAGCTACCGCCATCGGCATGACACCGGAAGAAGTCAGCACACTTGCTTCCATCGTTGAAGAAGAAACCAACAACAACGAAGAAAAGCCAATAGTAGCCGGATTGTATATCAACCGGTTACATCAAGATATGCCCTTACAAGCAGATCCCACCATCAAATTTGCCCTGCAGGATTTTGGCCTGCGCCGAATTACCAACGAGCATTTAAAAGTCAATTCTCCCTATAATACCTATATAAATACCGGATTACCTCCGGGTCCCATCCGTATTCCCTCTAAAAAGGGAATAGACAGCGTGTTGAACTATACCAAACATAACTATATCTACATGTGCGCCAAAGAAGATTTCTCGGGCACGCACAATTTCGCCGCTACCTTTGCTGAACATCAGGCCAATGCCCGCCGCTACCAGCAGGCACTGAACAAGAGAAACATCCGTTAGAGAATGGACTAACGGACTGATTTCCAGAATTGCATAAAACTGGAATAGGCTCCGTAGCACACCAGTCCATCGCCTTTCTGGAGTGCATAATCCTCAGGGAATGTATTGGCCACTTCTTTCTCAAAGACAGATATACCCAGGAAGTTTTTCACCTGTTTACCTTGTACCAGAGAAATCAGTTTCAGGCCGAATTCTTGTTCCAGGTTCAGCTCATTGATGTGATAGCCCACCAGTTTCTCCGGAATTTCCAGCTTGAACACGTAGGTATTGCCGTCTATCTGGAAAAATTCGGCCCCACCATCCAGTTCCAACTGCTGTGCCAGCAAACGTGCCGCATCCTGTTCCGGTGTCAGAATACGGTCTATCGAGAAGGCTTCGAGCACACCCTTGTGTACCTCGTCTACCGCCCGTGCATAAATCCGTTTCACCTTCAGCTTTTTCAGCAATGACACAATCCGGACCGAAGCGCCGAAGTTATCGCCTATGGCTACAATTACCGCATCCACACTCTTCAGCGGAAGCACGGAAAGTGCCATTTCATCCGTGGCATCCAGCACAAACGAAGTGGCCATACGGTCCTTCACACTGTCTACGTGCAATCCGTTTCCGTCCACACCTACCACTTCATGCCCCATGGCGGCCAGTTCCGTAGCCAGTGTGGCTCCATAATGTCCTAAACCAATAATCAAATATTTCATACATCAGTTGATGATAATGTTATCACTCGGATACCTGTAATTTCTCTTTTTCTCCTGACGTACCAGTCCGGTCAGCAAAGTGAACGCACCGACACGTCCGATATACATCAGCAAAATGACCAGCAGCTTGCTGTCATTGCCCAACGTAGGAGTCAGGTCAAGGCTCGAACCTACCGTACTCAGCGCCGACACGCATTCGAACGTAACGGCCAGCAGCCCGACCTCCGGCTCCAGCATACTCAGCAGGAATATGGCCAGAAAAGCCAGTAGCAGATACAATATCAATGCCGCGTTCGAACGACGGATAGAATCGTGCGAGAGTTCACGACGTAAAATCGCCACACGGTCGGCTCCACGAACCACAGCCCACAAATTAATCAAGACCACCGCAAATACGTTGACCTTTACACCACCGGCCGTAGACTGAGTGCCCCCTCCTATCATCATCAGCACCACCATGAGCAACAAGGTTTGAGTAGACAAGGAGGTCAGCCCCACGCTGGCAAAACCGGCCGTCCGCGGACAGGAGGAGTTGAAGAAAGCATGCACCCACTTGTCGGCCACCGGCATTCCGGCAAAAGAACGGTTCCACTCCAGGATGGCAATGAGCAACGTGCCGCCTATCAGCAGGAAGACGGTAGCCACCAATACTATCTTCGTATTCAGGTTATACAGATGTACCTTTTTCCGGAATCTTCCGGAACGATGCAGAAGCCAGTGCTTTCCGGCTTGCAGATAATAGGCCACCGTTTCATATAAGTTCACCAATATCGGGAAACCGATGCCACCCAACGCAATCAGCAGCCCTAACGTGATATAAAGCAAATTATGGTTCTGCATGACGGCCGGATTTCCCATCCCTCCAGGCAGGGTGGAAAAACCCGCATTGCAAAAGGCTGAAACAGAATGGAAAGCCGAAAAGAAAAGCTCTTCCTGCAAGGTCATTCCCAGCGTGCCGTGCACACTGAACCAGATAACGGCCATCCCGATACCTTCTATTGCCAGCGTAAAGCCCAATATATATAATAAGGTAGAGAGCAACGAATTCAGGGAGTTGGAACTAATCATGTCCCCCACCATCAACTGATTATAAAGCGAGGTGTTTCCCATGAAGAACATGGCAAAAAAACTGGTCAGCGTCATGACTCCCAGTCCGCCAATCTGAATCAGCAAGATGATGAGTATCTGCCCTTCCAGCGTGAAGGTGGAAGGCACATCCACGGTGACAAGCCCCGTGACACACGTCGCACTCGTGGCAGTGAACAGCGCATCCATGAAAGAAATGCCATGGTAAGTGGCACGGGGAAGCATCAGCAGGCCGGTTCCCACCAGAATGAAAATCAGGAAACTTCCTGCCAGAATCAACGACGGATTGGTGCGTTTGCCCAACAGACGGACTACGATGCCCGACAATTGCGAAAAAGAAAGCAGGACGAGAATAGCCCCCTTGTAGTAATTGTGATGAAAAAACACCCACACCCAATACACCCCCGTGTTCTCTTCCGGCTGCTTGAACACCACGGGCAGCAAGGTCAGGTAGAGCAGAATGGTGAGAATCCAGGTCCAGGGCGTGAACTTAAACGCCGAGTCTTCCTGACGGAACACAATCTGCAACGTGGTAGTACACAAAAAGAGAATCCAGATTGTATGATACACCGTATGCACCACCTCGTAACTGGAAGCCGGAAGGCTGAACCCGTATTCATATACGATGGTCAGCAAGAAAACCACGCCGCACAGGAAATTAATCCCCATCACCCAGTTAAGCAGCCGGTTCACACGCGGCACAAGCAGTTTCTTGTTATATAAAAAAAGTCGTTCCCAATAATCCATACCTATAACGAATGAATACGTTCACAAATGTATGGAAAAATCCATATACTCATGCAACAAAGAAGCTGGAAATATGAAACAAGATTCAAATTAACGGAAAAGCCGATGAGAAAAAAGCAAAATGAGTTGTTTGTTATCATTTATTTCCATATTTTTGACGAAAACTTAAAAATAGTAAGCAATTATGAGTAATAGACAGAAAAGATTCATCTTACCTGAAGATGAAATACCAAAATACTGGTATAACATTCAAGCCGACATGGTCAACAAACCCATGCCTCCACTGAACCCGGCTACAAAAGAACCGTTAAAACCGGAAGACCTCTACCCTATCTTCGCCAAGGAACTCTGCCATCAGGAATTGAACCAGACTGATGCGTGGATTGAAATTCCGGAAGAAGTACGGGAAATGTACAAATACTACCGCAGCACCCCGCTGGTACGTGCTTACGGACTGGAGAAAGCACTGGGCACACCGGCACACATCTATTTCAAGAATGAAAGTGTCAGCCCTATCGGTTCACACAAACTGAACTCTGCACTGGCACAGGCTTACTACTGCAAGAAAGAAGGCGTAACGAACATCACTACTGAAACGGGTGCCGGACAATGGGGAGCTGCCTTGTCGTATGCCGCGAAGGTGTTCGGACTGGAAGCTGCCGTATATCAGGTAAAAATCAGCTACGAACAGAAACCTTATCGCCGCAGCATCATGCAGACCTTCGGCGCACAGGTAACTCCTTCTCCTTCCATGTCTACCCGTGCCGGAAAAAATATCCTGACCAAATATCCGAACCATCAGGGTTCACTGGGTACTGCCATCTCGGAAGCTATCGAACTGGCACGCACCACACCGAACTGTAAATATACACTGGGGTCTGTGCTGAGCCACGTAACCCTGCACCAGACTGTCATCGGACTGGAAGCTGAAAAACAGATGGAAATGGCCGGTGAATATCCTGACATGATTATCGGATGCTTCGGAGGAGGTTCCAACTTCGGCGGAATCTGTTTCCCGTTCATGCGTCACACCATTCTGGAAGGAAAGAAAACACGTTATATCGCAGCCGAACCGGCATCTTGTCCGAAACTGACCAGAGGTAAATTTGAATATGACTTCGGTGATGAAGCCGGCTACACCCCGCTGCTGCCGATGTTTACCTTAGGACACAACTTTACACCTGCCAATATCCATGCCGGTGGTCTGCGCTACCACGGTGCTGGCGTCATCGTTTCGCAGCTGTTAAAAGACAATTTGATGGAAGCGGTAGACATACAGCAGCTTGACACTTTCAAGGCCGGCTGTCTGTTTGCCCGCGCTGAAGGCATCATTCCGGCTCCGGAATCTTGCCATGCCATTGCTGCCGCTATTCAGGAAGCAGAAAAATGCAAGGAAACGGGTGAAGAAAAAGTAATTCTGTTCAACTTGTCCGGTCATGGTCTGATAGACATGAGTGCGTACGACCAGTACCTGTCGGGCAACCTGACCAACTATTCACTGAGCGAAGAAGACATAGCAAACAGCTTGCAGGACGTGCCTCAAGTGTAATTTTTGACACGCGTCCAAAACGCAAGTGCGTTTGAGAGAAAACGCAAGGACGTTTTACCCTAAACGCAAGTACGTTTTGATTCAAACGCAAAGGCGTTTTAGTACGAACGTACTTGCGTTTTTCCGTAAGCGAAAAAACGTTTAGAATATACCAAAAAAAGGGTGCCGGAAAGAGATTTTTCATCTTCCTCCGGCACCCTTTATTTATTTCATCAACTTATCTAATCCAATTATAACAGACGATTTGTTGCCGTATCCGGGAATACCACGGTCGGCTTGAAAGTCTTAGCCTCCTCAAAATCCATCAAAGCATACGACATGATAATCACCACATCGCCCACCTGCACCTTGCGGGCTGCCGCTCCGTTCAGACAAATACAACCTGAGCCGCGTTCACCCTTAATGATATAGGTTTCAAAACGTTCACCGTTGTTATTGTCTACAATCTGTACCTTCTCACCGGCAATCATGTTAGCCGCATCCATCAAATCTTCATCAATCGTAATGCTGCCCATGTAGTTCAGGTTCGCTTCTGTCACCGTTACGCAATGAAGCTTCGACTTCAACACTTCAATCATCATCATCCGTTATCCTTTATATTTAATGTTATCAATCAGACGTACTTCACCGCAATACACTGTGATACAACCTACAATGTAATTGCTTTCGTCCCATGCTTTCACGGGCTGAAGCGTATTGCCATCCACAATCTCGAAATATTCCAGTTCCAGCCCCGGTGCGCGACGGATACAGTCTTCTACAAACTGCTTGGTTTCAAGCAAAACACGTGACTTACTGAAATCTACACTGGCAAACAGAGCCTTAGAAATCTGCAAAGCTTCCTTCCGCTGTTCTGCCGTAAGACGTGCGTTGCGGCTGCTCAGCGCCAGGCCGTCTTCTTCACGCACAATCGGGCATCCCACAATCTGAATATTGAAAGGATACTTGCGTACCATTTCACGGATAATGGCCAGCTGCTGGAAGTCCTTCTCGCCAAAGTAGGCACGGTGCGGTTCCACCATCAAGAATAATTTGCTGACAATCTGACAAACCCCGTTGAAATGTCCCGGACGGTATTTTCCTTCCATCACCGTATCCAGCGGCGCATAGCTGAACTGGCGGGTATCGGGTTCAGGATAAACTTCTTCTACAGAAGGAGCAAAAACCAACGTTGCTCCACATTTCTCCAATAAAGCACAATCCGCCTCCCGTGTGCGCGGATATTTTAAAAGGTCATTCTGGTCGTTAAACTGTGTAGGGTTCACAAAGTCACTGACTACCACTACATCATTCTCAGCTACGGCACGATTCACCAACGAAGCGTGTCCCGCATGCAAAGCTCCCATCGTCGGAACCAGTCCGATAGTCTTTCCTTCTTTGCGGAAAGCATCGAGTTCGGCGCGAAGCTCACTGATTGTTTGAATTAACTTCATCTCTTATTCCTGTTTTTAATCATAAATTCAGAAAACGGCTGCAAAGTAACTATTTATTTAGCACATAAAGAAACGGAAACGGAAAATTCTTTTGATATTTAGCGAATTTATCCTATTTAGAACGTACAACAAACACTATTATAGCCTACTGTTTATCAATACATTAACATACTATAAGGATTTATAAACGGCTGTCGATTCGCTTCATTGGCGTATTTTTTGTATCTTTGCCAGTCGTTAAGAGCAACTATAATACAATGAGCGCGAAAAAAGTTTTATTCATTACACAAGAAATTACTCCCTACGTACCCGAAAGTAACCTGGCATTAATCGGCCAGAATTTACCGCAAGCCATACAAGACAAAGGCCGCGAAATCAGAACATTCATGCCGAAATGGGGCATCGTGAACGAACGCAGAAACCAATTGCATGAGGTAATCCGTCTGTCTGGAATGAATCTGATTATCGACGACACGGATCATCCGCTGATTATCAAGGTGGCATCTATTCAGGCTGCACGCAGACAAGTGTACTTTATTGATAATGATGATTATTTCCAGCACCGCCAGATGACATGCGATGAAAACGGAAAGGAATATGAAGACAATGGCGAACGTGCCATCTTCTATGCCCGTGGTGTGCTGGAAACTGTCAAGAAACTGCGCTGGTGTCCGGACGTGATTCACTGTCACGGATGGATGAGTGCGATGGTTCCTCTTTATATTAAGAAAGCATATTACGATGAACCTTCTTTCCGTGACTCAAAGGTGATTTTCTCACTTTATCAGGAAGGATTTAATTCGAATTTAGCTCCCAACTTTGCTGAACAAGTGCTGTTCAAGGAAGTAACTCCGGAAGATGTCAGCATGATGAAGTCGCCGGCAAACTATGAGGAACTCTGCAAGTTAGCAGTAGCCTACTCTGACGGAGTGATTCAAAATGACGAAACTGTAAACCAGAATGTACTTGACTACGCACGAAGCCTGAACATTCCGGTGCTTGAATACGCTTCGGGCGATGCCTATGCAGATGCGTGTGACGCATTCTATGACAAGGTATTCGTTTCCGAATAAATATGAATACATAAAAAAGGACGAAAATGAAACTTAAGTTCTTGGCAGCAGTCGGACTTGCAGCCACACTCTACAGTTGTGATGATACCACTACAGGTGTCGGTGAATTCGTGGCAGATGCAGATGAAATTACTGCATCGGCTCAAACTTTTGAGGCCACTACCAAAACCCTGAAATATACAGACTTGAACCCGGATGGAGTATTCTCCCGTACAAGCAGCGCATACTTGGGTAAATTCACCGATCCGGATTTTGGTACGTATACCACCGATTTCATCACACAAATTAATTGCACGGAAGGTTTCGAATTTCCGGAAACAACTCAAGAAATTGTAGCAACAACATTGGAGTTATCGTATGCAAGTTTCTTCGGTGATTCACTAGCCCCCATGCGTGTAAGAGTGGACATGCTTGATAAAGCAATTGATGATACAGGCGAAGACTTAAATTTATATTACACGTCTTATGATCCGATAGAAGAAGGATACTATAATCCTGAGAAGCCAGAATTAGCAGAACAGGATTACGCTGTACGCGACAATTCTTGGACAGATGAAGAAATTGACTCTATAAAAAGTGAAAATGGATATTATCCACCATTGGTTATTGATTTGGATAAAAAGAAAAGTTCAGGCATAAAAGAAGATGAAGCAGGAGCTTTTAGCAAATATCTCTGGAATAAATATCAAGAAAATAAGGACTATTTCAAAGATGCTTATTCATTTATCCATAATGTACTCCCTGGATTTTACGTTCATACCACAAGTGGAGAAGGGGCTATTCTATACATTGGAGATATTTGGCTGCGCATGAAAGTTAAATATTTAGTCGAAAGACCTTCTACTGGGGCTATGGATTCTGTCGTGTATACTTCCATTCCTTTTGCAGCAACCAACGAAGTGTTCATGTCTACTCGCTTGAGTAATTCTGAAGAGACATTAAATAGCTTGGCTGGAGAAAAGGAACACACCTATCTGAAAACTCCTGCCGGACTTTGTACAGAAGTGAAACTTCCTTTACAAGAAATGTATGATGCGTTAGGTACAGACACGCTGAACTCCGTATCTATGGCATTTACTAAATACAAGAACGTCAGCGATAATTCTGAAAATAGCCCGTACAAAATGGGTACTCCGCAGAACTTACTGCTTATTCGTAAAAACGAAGTAAAAGACTTCTTTGAACAAAGAAAGAATTACGATAGTAAAACTACCTTCTTAGGTACTTACAGCAGTACAACCAACTCCTATTCGTTCTCACAGGTAAACCGACTGATAAGCCAGATTTTCAGCGATATGAGAACCAAAGAAGAACCTACTGAAGGATGGGATGAATATAATACCATGGTATTGATTCCGGTAAAAACCGAAACAGACTCACAAGGAAACACCATCGGTTTGTCGCACGACCTGGAAGTAAACTCAGCTAAACTTATAGGTGGCGAGGGCGAGGAAGGAAAGAAAATCAAGATGGAAGTCATCTATACCAAACCGAAGTTCAATAAATAAGAAATAAGGGCATAAAAAAATCCGGAAGTAAAAACTTCCGGATTTTTTTATGCCTGTATCTCAAGCTTTATTTCTTTGCTGTACTAGTCTTTTTGGTAGCAGTTGTTTTCTTTGCTGGAGCTTTTTTAGCGGGAGCCTTCTCTGGCTGTTCTTTCACCAAAGACTGCAAATGTTTCACCTGGTCATTCAACTGTACCAGCTCTTCTTCCTGGTTACGAATGGTTGTCAACAAAGAATTCAATTCTTCATCTTCCATATCTACCGGATACAATGAATTTACACGAGAAATAAAGTCTCCAAGAATATTCATGTAGTTAGTAAAAGCATCATACGGTGAATCATAAATACCACGATCCAACGATACGCCCATCTGCTTAGTAGTCATGAAGCGGAAGTTATTACTTGCCTGCAGGTAGTCCCAATCCTGTTTGATTCGGCGGTCAGAGCACAAATGTACACGTTCTGCCACGCTATACAACTTATCAAATGCTTCACGCTGCATTACATTTCCTAACCACGGACTAATATCACGTTCTTCGTCTACCCAAGACATCGGATAAGGTACGTCAATCATATCAACTGATTTCAGCTTCGTTACGATTTCCGACGGAGTAGAGAAGGTAATGCCTTTCTGCTTAGCACATTCTGGCAATGCTTTCAGGAATTCCAGAATATTGGAAGACAGCGGCTGGAAGATACCCAAAGCAGACAATTCCATAAAGATATTGATAACCTGTTCGTTTTCCGGCAGAGAAGCAATCCAGCCAATATATTTATCTGCAAACAACGGATATTCGCTCCATTCTGTATTAGAGAAACGTAAGCTAATATCATCAGACAACTTAAAGTCACGCAGCAACAGCTTCAGACTCGGATTTTCAGCACAATGATACAAATAGTGAGGACTCTTCCATCCTAACACATGTTTAGCACCTTCTGCCAGCATACCCTTGAATCCCATTCCTGCTACGATACCGCCAATTTCATTGTCATAAATCAAGCTGGAGTTACGGAATACCTTAGGATCTTGTCCGAAATAGTCTTTAATCTTCACACGCATGCGTTCTACCTCTTCGCAGAAACAAGTCTCATTCTTCAATGAAGACAATCCATGTGAATAAGGCTCGCAAAGGAATTCGCAGCAACCTGTGGCATTCAACTCATGCAACAATTCTATTACGGCCGGAGCGTGGATTTCCAACTGTTCCAAAGCCACACCTGAAATAGACAAGGCAACTTTAAATGCGCCATTATTTGCTTTTGCCATATCAATCAGGGTTCTCAAGGCCGGTATATAGGAACGTTCGGCTACTTCATTCATACCCTGCTCATTGGCATAATCATCGTAGTAATAATGTTCTGAACCGATTTCAAAGAAACGATAGCGTTTCAAATGAATAATCTGGTGTATTTCAAAGTAAAGACAAATTGTTTTCATATTGTTTTGCAGTTTTATTTACCATAATTTTTTAAGACTTGCTCATAAAGTGCGCGAATCTTCACGCCGACTTTCTCCCATACAATACCATCCACTTCTTTCTTTCCTTCATCGCGGAGATATTCATAAAGAGAATCGTTGGTACAGATAGAATGAATGGCATCTGCCATTGCATGTATATCCCAATAATCCGTCTTAATACATTTCGATAGAATTTCGGCACAACCGGATTGCTTAGAGATAATCGTCGGTACGCAGCATTGCATAGCTTCCAATGGTGAAATACCAAATGGCTCAGACACTGACGGCATGATATACACATCACTCATCTTCAACACTTCATACACCTGCTTGCCTTTCATGAATCCCGGGAAATGGAAACGGTCGGCAATACCTCTTTCCGCAGCCAGACGAATCATGGCATTCATCATATCACCGCTACCAGCCATCACAAAACGAATGTTACGTGTACGATTCAATACCATAGCAGCAGCTTCCACAAAGTATTCCGGACCTTTCTGCATGGTGATACGTCCTAAGAAAGTAACAATCTTTTCTTTCGGATTCTTCTTGACCTGAATATCCTGTATTTCTTTTGGAAGCGGAGACACTGCATTATGCATGGTGAACACTTTGCGAGGATCCTGATAGTACTTATGAATAACTGTCTGACGTGTCAACTCACTTACACACATGATACAGTCAGCATGGTCCATACCATTCTTTTCAATAGAATAAACGGTAGGGTTCACATTACCACGGCTTCGGTCAAAGTCTGTGGCATGCACATGGATAACCAACGGTTTTCCTGAAACCTGCTTGGCATGAATACCTGCCGGATAAGTCAACCAGTCGTGTGAGTGAATAATATCAAACTGCTGCTGACGAGCTACCACACCGGCTACAATAGAATAGTTGTTGATTTCTTCATGCAGATTATCAGGATATCTTCCTGAGAATTCCATGCAACCCAAATCATTGGTATGCATATAATTGAAGTCTGCATAAATATGGTCACGCAAGTCATAATAAAGCTGCGGATCCATATAATGTCCTACTCTATCTTTTACATAATCCCACTGTACGTCACGCCATACAATGGGCACACTGTTCATTCCTATGATACGCAAAAAACTCTGGTCTTCGTCTCCCCAAGGTTTCGGAATACAGAAGGTAATTTCCATATCCTCCTGCTGAGCAAGTCCATGAGTCAATCCATAACTGGCTGTACCTAATCCTCCTAAGATATGAGGAGGAAATTCCCAACCAAACATCAAAACTTTCATATAAACCCCTCCTCTTTATTGATTGTTATATTTCTCCAACAAATTCAATGTACGTAAAATTTCGGCCACATTCATTGCAAATGAAACAGCACCTCTACCCTGGAACGGTGGGTTACCATCAAACAATTCCGGAATAGAACTGATACAATGACAGGTCATCTGATCTTCATAACTGATAAGCTGACGCTCTACAAATGAAATAGCACTCCGCTTATAGATACGCAAATAAGCCTCCAGATAGAAACCTTCCAGCCAAGGCCATGCTGTACCCTGATGGTATGCATAATCACGCTGAAGCTGCGGACCGACGTAGTTTGGATTATAACCTCCACTCTTCGGACTCAATGAACGAAGACCTTTCGGAGTAAGCAATTCTTTAGTCACGATGTCTACAACACCTTTTTTCTGTTTAGAATCTAACGGAGAATAATCAAAAGCTGCTGCAAAAATCATGTTCGGACGAACACTCCAGTCCATCATATCGCCATCTACATAATCAAGCAGATAGCCATATTCATTCAAGAAGGTCTGCACGAATGACTTAGAGACTTTATCAGAGAACTGATGCAAGTAGTCAACAAAGCCATAGTCTGATGACAACAAATCAGCCACAAAGCAAAGTGCGTTGTACCACAATGCATTAAATTCTACAATGTATCCAGTACGAGCAACTACCGGACGGCCATTGACGGTAGAATTCATCCAAGTAACGGCTCTGTCTCTTCCATTTGTATAAACCAATCCGTTTTCATGAACCTTCAAATTAGGATGATGATTACCTGCCAGATAATCCATCACATCCTTCAAGGCTTTACCATATTTAACTCGGGCCTCATCCCATGACACCATCTTGGCATATTGCTGTATTGCCCATACCAGCCACAACAATACATCCGGATGTTCTATTTCTGTCACTTTCAAATGAGATTCTTTACCTTCCATGAATGCATAAACAGCCTTTAAAGCCGTTTCCATAATCATTTCAAACTTACCAATCTCACCAATAGAAAGAGTAAGTCCCGGAAGAGAAATAAACATGTCACGTGCACGACACTTAAACCAAGGATATCCGGCTAAGATATACGACTCACCGTCCTGCTTGTTAAGGAACTGATGTGCCGAATTAATAAGGCAGTTCTTGAAGTTATTGCGAGGTGTTCGCTGTTCCATTTCTGCTGCGAACAAAGCATTCAACGAAGTAGTTTCAATTGGTGCTACACCACCTGAGAAAGTAACAGATTCCCCTTTCTTAATACTAATCTCAAAGTAACCAGGCACATACAGGTCTTCATTAAAGTCATACCCGCGTTCACGTTCTTTCGGATATTCTATGCCTCTATACCAATCGGGCTGGAAACAGAATTGATTTTCCTTACTCAACTGCATGTAAAGTTCAGGATAACCGGGATACATGCATGTCTTGATTCCGTTCTCCACCACATCATAATGGCGACTGGCCTGCGCATTTTCGTGTGTATACTGTCGTACACTGCGGAAAGCCAAATAAGGGCGTAAACGAAGAGTTGTTTCTGAATGTGCATCAACCAATGTATACCTTATTAGAATACGGTTTTCATGGTGAACAAATAACTTCTCTTTCTTTAAAACAACACCACCTACACGATAAATTGTTGTCGGCACTTTCTCACACTCGAATTCGCGGATGTATTTATGTCCTCTAGGACTGAAATTGTCACCTCCATACTTATGCAGGCCAAGATTAAACTCGGCCCCATGCTGGATAACAGTTTCATCCAATGAGGAAAGTAATACATGGTTCTCATCGTCCAACTCCGGTACAGGTATCACAAGCAAGCCATGATACTTACGCGTATTACAGTCTACAATTGTCGAACAATGATAAGCCCCCGAGCGATTCGTACGAAGAATTTCTCTAGTTAGAGTTTCTTCCAGATTTGTCATTATCGTCTTGTCAAATCGTAAATAACTCATAGTTGTATATTAAGGTTATAAATTAATACTCGTCACAAAAAATGTTACTTTTATTTCCCCTCAAATTTAATGATTAAAAATAAACAACAAAACCAAAATCCTTTTTTTTTACCTCAAAAGCCTGTTTTTTCTATCTCTAAAAGCATATATCCCCGTTTTATTGAAGTGATTTAAACTTTTCTTTTCCTTGCACATTTTCTCAATAGCATAACGGAAA
>ERZ836441.2399-NODE-2399-length-14892-cov-3.642111_pt1 | contig 14892 bp, 13 predicted proteins | sample MGYA00519686_ERZ836441 | MGnify/ENA primary metagenome ERZ836441 (study PRJEB31850, sample SAMEA3708800) | human gut metagenome | biome: human gut; feature: human-associated habitat; material: faeces | place: China | collected 2014 ... | reverse complement strand
TGGCCTTGCTGGTATAGGATACCCTGGCCAGTTCCTCGGTAGACATCTGCTGGATTTCCTCCACGTGGTCCAGGATGTACCGCGCCACTGCCTGCTCCTGGTGGGTAAAGTCCTCCATGCGTTTTAATTTTTCAAGAATCATCCGATCACTCCCTCCGAAAGTAAAGAGAAAAGGCCGGCCGCCCCGGATCTGTATTCTTATCCGGAGACGGTCGGCCCGGCTCAGTCACAAGGAATCCACGTTAAAAACGGAATTTATCCTCAAAATAGTTCTTCAGTTCGGTGATCGGAACTCTCACCTGCTCCATGGTATCGCGGTCACGGACCGTAACCGCATGGTCTTCCTCGGAATCAAAATCGTACGTTACACAGAACGGTGTTCCGATCTCATCCTGTCTTCTGTAACGCTTGCCGATGTTTCCTCTGTCGTCGAATTCACAGTTGTAGTACTTGGAAAGCTCGGCGTAAATTTTCTCTGCGCCCTCGTTCAGCTTCTTGGAAAGCGGTAGCACACCGATCTTCACCGGCGCGATAGCCGGGTGGAAATGGAGAACGGTACGCACATCGCCCTCGCCGATCTCTTCCTCATCGTATGCAGAACATAAGAATGCCAGTGTCACACGGTCGGCGCCGAGAGACGGCTCGATTACGTATGGAATATATTTTTCTTTCTTCTCATCATCAAAATAGGACATATCCTGGCCGGATGTGTTCTGATGCTGCGTCAAGTCGTAATCCGTTCTGTCCGCAACACCCCAAAGCTCGCCCCAGCCAAATGGGAACAGGAACTCGATGTCCGTGGTGGCCTTGCTGTAGAAGCAGAGCTCTTCCGGAGCGTGGTCACGGGCGCGCATCTCGTCTTGGGTCGCGTAGGACTGCAGAATGCTCTCTCGCGAGGGGCGCGTGGTGATCTTGCCCCGCGAGCCCTGGGGAGCCCGGCCGGCCGGAGCCGGCGCATCGGGTCGCTCGGGGCTGCGGCCGTAGGCGTCCCCTCGGGGGTCTTGGTTCATTCCCATGGATGATCAACCTCGTGTTCGTTTCCGTCGTGCGTTTCGCGTGTTCGTTTGGTGGCAGCACGCCGGCCGCCAAAGCAGCTTGCGTGCGGTTGTGTCCATCGAAATACAGGTGGGCTCATTATAGGCAAAATTTAGCCTTGCGACCTCCCCTCTTCGCGAAAAGCCCTCAGACCTCAACAATCGGCAGCGACGAAAACCTCAACGCGTGCAGCAAGGGTCGCCAACGTCGCTCCCCCGTAGGGGCTGACCTTGGTCAGCCCTAGCGAGTGGGACGACCACGCGCGACAAAACAGGGGCGACCAAGGTCGCCCCCTACGGGAGCCAAACGGCAGCGGCCCCCCACAACTTCTGCGCAACCCGCGCCGTTTCCGCTTGCATGCCGTCAACAATGGCGACGGGATGGAAACGGGCATATTTTCAAGGCGGCTTCTTTCTTCCGAACAAGTTCTCTTACGCATACGCGATTCCAACAATGCCCAGTTCAGAGCCTATTTGTGACCTGGACACCCTAAGATAGGCACTGTCAAGTTCCATTCTTGGCCCTTACCGCACGAGAGGGTTCGCCTCGCAAAGAAGAAGCCCGTCCGCGACTCCGTCGATAGGCCTCGTGAAAGGAAGAAGCGTCATGAAGGCATCGAAACTCATAGCCGCCGTTGTTTCCGGCGCCGCTGCGCTCGCCCTGGTCGGCGGCATTGCCTACGCCATGGAGCCCGACCGCGATCCGGCCACGCTGCCCATGCCCGAGGCGGCCCAGGACACGTCCATCGTCAAGCAGGTGGCCTCCATCATCGTCTACGAGGATCAGGAAGAGGCGGTGGCCATGGCCTCCGAGTTCGACGACATCCACGACGAGCTGGCCATGGATGTGGTTTCCAGCCGCGCCTCCCTGTCCGCCAAGCACAGCGCAAGCCACGATGCCGGCGCCAAGGCCGCCGCGAGCGCTGCCGGCGAGACGCCCGAAGACTCCGACGATTCCATCGATGTGGAGGCCGTCGACGTGACCGAGCCCCTCGAGACCATCTCGCCGGAAGGCGATGAAATGGTAGCGGACTCCATCGACGTGAACGGGGACATCGTCACCTACGTCCCCTCCTACGAAAGCGCCTCGGCTCCCGCCTCCGGCGCGGGACTGTGGATGGGCTCCGATAGCACCACCGATGGCAGCTGGGGCTACTTCATCGGCCACAACCCCGGCGACTTCACCTGCGTCATGACCCTGAAGAACGGGGATCCCGTCACCGTGTGCGACTCCGATGGGAACACGCGTACCTACTCCGTCGTCGACGAGTTCATCGTGCCCGACGACACCTACTGGGAGGACATCCAGTCCCGCGTGACCGACTACGGCGAGTCGATCATTCTGCAGACATGCTGCGGGGACAACGCCCATTACCGCGTGGTCATCGCCGTCTAGAGGCGACAGCGACCCGCTCCTCCCCTCTTCCGAGCCGCCCGGTCTTCCCGATCGGGCGGCTCTTTGCCGGCAGGTTGCGTTACCCTAGGGAAGCACTGCGGAATGCACCCTCGAGAAAGGATCCTCATGGCACGCCTCGGCGTTATCGACCTCGGCTCCAATTCGGTTCGCCTGGTCGTTTACGAGACCAAGCGGGAAGATGCCGTCAAGCCCTTCCGCACGTTGGTCGATGAGAAGAAGATGGCCGGCCTTGCCGCCTACGTGACCGACGGGGCGCTCTCCAACGCGGGCATCGCGCGAGCCGTAGCCGTACTGGGCGACCTGCTGAAGCTGGCCGACAACCTCAACTGCGCGCGCGTCGATATCTTCGCCACCGCCGTGCTGCGCAACTGCGCGAATTCCGAAGCGGCAACCGCGGCCATCGAGGCGGCCATCGATCACAAGGTGCGCGTGCTCTCCGCCCGCGAGGAGGCCCACCTCGGGTTCGTCGGCGCCTCCATTGGCGCACCCCTTGCAGCAGGCACGCTCATCGATGTCGGCGGCGGCTCGACGGAGCTGACGGCCCTTGCGGCCGATGGCGACCATGCGGGGATCTCGATACCTTTCGGCTGCGTGCTCGCCTACGCGAACTACGTGCGCTGCATCATTCCCACCCCGGCCGAATGCCGCACCATCGCCGACGCGTTCCGCAGAGAACTCCAGGCGCTGCCGAATTTGGAGGGGTACCGAAGCGAGCGGCTCTACGGCATCGGCGGATCGGTGCGCGCTCTCGCGAAGATGGTCGCCGCCGTGTGGGGCGACGGCACCCGGCCCAAGAGCATCAGCCGCAAGGACATGGAAGGGCTCGCCGATCTCCTTCAGGGCGACGTCTCCGTTTTCGCCCATCGCGCCGTGAAGGCCGCCCCCGACCGCGTCCACAGCCTCGTTCCCGGCATGATCATCGTGCGCACGCTCGCAGAGGAACTGGGCGCCGCCGAAGTTATCCCCTGCAAATACGGCATCCGCGAGGGCTACCTCGTCACGCACATGCTTTAGGGCCCCGCCGGTTTACCCCGTGGAGCCGGTCAACCTCGCTTGCCCCACATCCCGTAGGGGCTGACCTTGGTCAGCCCTCCCAACCGGAATGGTGCCCCCAGCTGCGAAGGGGCGACCAAGGTCGCCCCCTACGGATCGCACTTGCAGGGCTCTACAACAGCTCGGCCGCCAAACGCCGGGCCTTCTCCATCACCTCGCGCTCCAGATCGGCAATGGCCGGCGGCGTCCAGCTGACGGCGTCGGCGCCGGCCGCAATGGTGGCGCGGATGGCATCGTCGGTCGGGCCGCCCGTGGCGATGATCGGCAGGTCGGGATATTCCCGGCGCAGAGCCTCCACCACCTGGGGCGTGCGGGCGCCGGCGGCCACGTTCACGATGGAGGCCCCCGCCGCAATCTGGCGGTGCACCACGTCGTCGGCAGCGCAGGCGGTCACGCACACGGGCACGGCCACCTTCTCCACGAGCGCCGAGATGGACTCCACGGGAATGGACGTGTTCACCACCACGGCAGCCACGCCGGACATCTCGGAGTGCAGGGCCGCCTCCACGCAGCGCTCGCCCTGGGTGATGGAGCCGCCGACCCCATTGAACACCGGGCGCTGGGACGCGGCCACAAGCGCCTGGGTGATGGCCGGCTGGCAGGTGAAGGGGTACACCGCGAGCACCGCATCGGCGTCGCAGTGGCAGATGACGGCCAGATCCGTCGAGAACACGAGCGAGCGAATCTTGCGCCCCTGAATGGCGATGCCGGGGGCCGTACGCATGACCTCGGGCACAGCGAGTACGCTCTCGTGGGCCTGGGCCCGCTCCGCATGTTCTCTCTTGATGACCTTGGTCACAGCCGCGCTCCTCGCTCTTGCCGCCCGTGGCGCCCTTGCCGGCGCCTTCTTTTTGGAACGCCCAGTATAGCAATCCCGGCGCCCGCGCTACCGCTGAAGTCGCCCCCTGCGCCATCTTTCCGCTTCCGAGGCGGCAAGGCGCCTTCGGTGGGGTACGCTTCTGCCGACGATACCCTGCGGCGCGCAGGCCTTAAGCCCCGGCGCCGCCCACGGAAGGAGTGCCCTATGAACGTCGTGTGCCTCGATTTGGAAGGCGTGCTGGTTCCCGAAATCTGGATCGCCTTCGCCGAGGAAGCCGGCATCCCCGAGCTTAAGCGCACCACCCGCGACGAGCCCGATTACGACAAGCTCATGAAGTGGCGCCTCGACGTTCTGGCCGAGCACGGGCTGGGCCTGCCCGACGTGCAGGCGACCATCGCGAAGATCGACCCCATGCCCGGCGCCCGCGCGTTTTTGGACGAGCTGCGCAGCCTCACCCAGGTCATCATCATCTCCGACACCTTCGAACAGTTCGCCAAGCCCCTCGTGGAGAAGCTCGGCTGGCCGACGCTGTTCTGCAACGAGCTCGTCGTCGCCGAAGACGGCACCATCACCGACTTCGCCATGCGCTGCCCCGAGACCAAGCTCACCACGGTGCGCGCGCTGCACTCCTGCGGCATGCAGACCATCGCCGCCGGCGACTCCCATAACGATTTGGGCATGATCCTGGATTCGAAGGCCGGCTTTTTGTTCCGCACCACCGACGCCATCAAGGCCGAGTACCCGGAGCTGCCGGCCCTGGAAACCTACGACGAGCTGCTCGCCGCCATCAAGGCCGCCTTATAGTTCCGTTCGCCCTAACGGGACGAACGGACCCGTCGACGCTGCGGTTCCGACAGGCACCTGCCCTTCGCATTCAGCGCTTTCCTTCACGGCCCGAAGGCCGCTCGGCCGCGCTTCAAGCGAATTGCAGGTGCCTGTCGGAACCTCGCTGACTTCCTTGGGCGAACCTGGTATCTTTTGCATTCTTATGGAAGAAGCACTCCTGGAAATAATCGAAGCCGTGCGCAGCGGCGTCGTCGGTGGCGAAGGAGCCGGCAGCAACGCCGACGCCGCATGGCTCGACAAACTGGTGCGTCGGCACAACCGCGCCGCCCACGACGGCACGCGCCAGGTGGCCAAGCGACGACTCCTCCCCTTCTACCTGCGCGTGAAGGCCGAGGAGCCCGAGCGGTGGGCGGCGTGGAACGTGAGCGAGGCGACCGACGCAGCCCTCGTGCGCCTTCTGCAGGCCAAACCGCGGCGCACCGCCTCGGGCGTGGCCACCATCACCGTGCTCACGAAGCCCTGGCCGTGCTCGGGCGCCTGCGTGTTCTGTCCGAACGATATCCGTATGCCGAAGAGCTATCTTTCCGACGAGCCGGCCTGCCAGCGGGCCGAGCGATGCTGGTTCGACCCCTTCCTCCAAGTGACCGCGCGCCTGCGGACGCTGACCGCCATGGGACATGTCACCGACAAAGTGGAGCTCATCGTGCTGGGCGGCACCTGGAGCGACTACCCCGCCGCCTACCAGCGCTGGTTCACAGGCGAGCTCTTCCGCGCTTTGAACCTGCCCGATGAGGAACGCGCCCGTGAAGCGACCGAGCGCCAGAGGTGGTACGAGAGCCGCGGTCTTCCCCGCGATCGCGATGCCCTGGCCGCTGCGGCAGCATCCCTCCAACAGCGCATCGATGCCGGAGAGCTCACCTACAACGAGGCGTGGCGGAAGGCCTACGGCGAGGAAGGCCCGCGCGGGCATGAGGCCAGAACACTGCCGCATCCCGGCATGTCGACGGAGGATCAGAGGGCAGACCAAGGTCTGCCCCTACGGGAAGGCGTTGAGGGTGAGGCGCTGCAAAGCTGCTCCTGGGACGCCCTTTTCGCCCTGCATCGCGCCAACGAAACGGCACCGAAGCGCGTCGTCGGGCTGGTGGTGGAAACGCGCCCCGACCTCGTCACCGCCAATGCCTGCCGCAGCCTGCGCGCACTCGGCTGCACCAAGGTGCAGATCGGCATCCAGAGCCTCTCCGACGACCTTCTCGCCGCCAACGGCCGCGCCATCACGTCCGCGCGCATCGCCGACGCCATGGCCCTCTTGCGGCGGTTCGGCTTCAAAAGCCACGTGCACTTCATGGTGAACCTGCTCGGCGCCGACCCCGCCTCCGACATTGCCGACTACCGTCGTCTCGTCACCGACCCGGCGTTTCTGCCCGACGAGGTGAAGCTCTATCCCTGCTGCCTTGTGGAAAGCGCCCGACTCACCGACTGCTACGAGGCCGGCCAGTGGCGTCCCTACACCGAAGAGGAGCTCGTGGGCGTCCTTGTTGCCGACGTGCTGGCCACGCCGCCCTGGACGCGCATCTCCCGCATGATCCGCGACATCTCCGCCACCGACATCCTCGTCGGCAACAAGAAGACCAACCTGCGCCAAGTGGTGGAGGCCGCCGTCGATGCCACGGGCGAGCCCGTCGCCGAGATCCGCTCCCGCGAGATCTCCGTGGAAGGCGCCACCGTGGGCGACCTCTCCCTTCAGACCATCGCCTACCAGACCGCCACCACCGAAGAGCGCTTCCTTGAATGGATCCCCCCCGAGAACAAGATCGCCGGCTTCTGCCGCCTGTCGCTGCCGACGGCACTTCCCCGCGACACCGCCAACGAGTCCTCTCCCCCTCCCATCAAGAGCGAGCAAAGCGAGGCGAGGGGTTCCTCGCTTGCTTCCCCCTCCGCGCCGCAAGAGGCCATGATCCGCGAAGTGCATGTGTACGGGAAAGTGGCCGCCCTGCACCGCACCGGCGAGGGCACCCAGCATCTGGGCCTCGGGCGGGCGTGGAAGAAGCCTGCGCCCAAGCGGCGGCCGCCGGGTACACCGCGATTAACGTCATCAGCGCCGTGGGCACCCGCGTCTACTACCGCAACCTCGGCTTTAAGGACACCGGGCTCTACCAGAAACGGCCGCTGCCATGAGCATCGCCGACGAGCAGCATGTTTCCGCATCCGGAGCAACGACCGCGCAGAGCGCCTCGCAGCCCGACGCCTACTCCCCCCAGGTCATCCGCAAGCTGAACGCCCTCACGAGCGACTTCTACGCCCGCGAAGCCGCCTCGTTCTCGGCCACGAGACAAGCCCCTTGGCATGGTTGGGAGAAGGCTTGGGAGCTCATCACGGCCCCCGATGCCGCGCAAGGCCCCTTTCCCAGCCACGCCGCCGTGCGAGACTCCCTCTCCAGCCGCGCCGCCCGCATCCCCGATGACTATGCCAGCAATTCCAAGGACTCCCTCGCTGTCCTCGACCTTGGCTGCGGCAACCTCCGCTTCGAACGCTTCCTCGCCGAACGCACAAACGCCCCCCTGCGCGTCACCGCCCTCGACAACTGCCCCGATCTGGCATCTCCCGAAATCGGCGCTCTATCTGCCGCCTTCCCGCACAGCCTTCGCAGCTCCTCTGCTGCTTCCAAAACGAAAGAGGAGGATGCTTCAGGGCAGGGCGCGAATCCCCCCGAAAAGACCATCGTAGATCTCCGCGCCCTCGACATCGTGGAATCCCTCCTCGACGGCACCTTCGCCGACCGTCTCCCCCGCAACTCGCACGACCTCGCCGTCGCCTTCGGACTCATGCACCACCTGCCGACGTTCGCCCTGCGCGCCCGGGTTCTCGAGGGGATCCTCGGCTCCCTGCGGCCCGGCGGCTTTGCCGTTGTGTCGTTCTGGCAGTTCCTGAACGACCCGCGCCTGGCCGCCAAAGCCGCCACGGTCACCGCCGAGGGCCGCGCCGCCCATTGCCTCCCCACCTTCCAAGAAAACGACTTCCTCCTCGGCTGGCAGCATGCGGAAGGCACCTACCGCTTCTGCCACCACACGCCCGAGGACGAAATCGACGCCCTTCTCGCCGCCATCCGCGAACCCAGCGCGCCCTCCACCAGCGGCTGCGCGCCCCCCGCTCCCCTCCCCTTCCGCGAGATTGCCCGCTTCTCCGCCGACGGCAAACTCGGCAACCTCAACCGCTACCTCATTTTGCAGCGCCTCTAGCTTAGACGCACCCTCGCCCCCCGTTTTCCAGCCGCAAATTCACGGTCTTGCCGTAACAAGCGTCAATTCGTGACTGACCGGAGACCAAAACAGCCCCGTTTGAGAGAAATGCAGCCGCAAAATGACGCCTGTGACGTCAACATCGTCATTTTGCGGCTGCCCGCTCTTTTGGCGAAAGTTTGAAGGAGCTAACAAGGACGACGTATCACCGGAAAATCTGTTAAAGTGCGCACCATGGCTAGAACACCCGACACCCCCGCCGTCGCTCGCCGCCGCGAGCGCGAGAAGCGCACCATCTCGAACATGGTGGCGATTTACTGCGCTGGCAATCACGACGCGTCTGCGCGCACCGAGACAAGTTTCGCCGGCGAGCCGCTCTGCCCCGCGTGCAAGGCCATCGACGACTACTGCGTCCTGCGCACCGAGCGCTGCCGATCCATGGCCCACAAAACGAGCTGCGAGGAGTGCGGCAACCATTGCTATGCCCCCGCCCAGCGCGAGCAGATCCGCGCCATCATGCGCTACGCAGGCCCGCGAATGATCCTCTACCACCCCGTGGCCGCCATCCGCCACCTTCTGAAGAAATAAGGGCGCCCTCGCGCCCCTTGACGGTGCTACATCCCCAGATACGCCAACAGCCCCTCGCAGCCATCGCGCACGTCAGCGTAGGTTGTCTCAAAATCGCCCGTGTACCAAGGATCATCCACGCTGCGACTGGTGCCGGCGAATTCCAAGAGCTTGAACACCTTGCCGTCGGGATCGCCGCCCAGTATCCAATTCATGTTGCGGATATTGGCCGTGTCCATACCGATGATGAAGTCGAAGGCATCGTAGTCGGCGCGACGAAGCTGCCGGGCGCGTTTGGCCTCAAAGCCGCCAATGCCGTGCTCGCGCAGCACCGCCGCCGTGCCCGGATGTACCGGGTTGCCGATCTCCTCGGTACTCGTCGCCGCCGACTCGATGTGGAACCGCTCGGTAAGCCCCCGCCGCGCCACCGTGTCCTTCAGCACGAACTCGGCCATAGTCGATCGGCAGATGTTGCCGTGGCAAGCGAAAAGGATGCGAATGGGTGTTTGGAACATGGGGAAATCCTTTGCATGGAGAGGGGCGGTCCTTGCTTTCCAGTAAATTATAGAGGAACTTGGATTTCGTTCAATCGTGCACTTTCTATGCTAAAATTCCGCCCACGTGCCAGCAAAGTCCGCGCGGGCGGCGCTCCGAGAGTAAAGGAGTGCTGCCATGGAGAGTATTCTTTTCGCCGCTGCGGCGGTCGCCACAATAGCAGGCTTCGTTCTTGAGGTCTGGCGGGAGATGAAATCGACGCGAACGGATGACGAAGGGAGAAAGAGAAAGGGCCAGCGCTAACTGACCCTTCATTTCGAAAATACCTGCGCCGCCCGTGACACCTTAGCCTAGCAACTACGGAACGGGCTTTGCTGGTACGCCTTATATTATAGCCCCTTGCAGCGCTTTTGGGAACCGTTTCGAGATTGCTCTCCGGAAACTCTTCGGCCAACGTCGCCGAAAGCCATCCTCAGGCACCTGCTCCCTTCGGCGGCAATAATCCGCCAACACCGTTGCTTTCCGCATTTACGATCATGCCTCTACAGGTTTAGCGAAGCAAGCCATATCGAAGCTCAAAAGGTGTAAAAATCGTTGCAAAAAGCCCGAATCACACAAAACCGTACAACTTGACCATAGAAATTTCGCCTCGAAATCGCACTCCTCCCAGCACGGCTTCAAGGCAGTTTTACCTCGGCTCAAACCTTTAGAAAACCCTATTCACCAGCACAAACGCTCGTCGCTGCCGACTCGATGTGGAATCTCTCGGCGAGCCCACGCCGCGCCACCACGTCCTTCAGCACGAACTCGGCCATGGTCGACCGGCGGCAGATGTTGCCGTGGCAAACGAAAAGCGCACGGATCATCGAAACTCCTTCGGTATGGGAAATCCCTTGCGCGGAGACCGGGTGTTTAAAATGCAGGGCATATTATCTCACAGCACCCCCTCGCCCTTAGCCGCAAGTCGCGGTTTTCTTCCAGTATCGCGAAGGCGCCATAGCGCCCGTTGACTACTTCTGGGAAAATACCGCCCAAGCATTGGACAGCTCGCTCGGCAAGGCGGCCCTCGCCAGAGCACCGTGCACCGCAGGCCGAGAAACCGAGCAGAGGGAACAGGAGCATCATGGCAGAGTTCATCTACCAAATGTACAAGGCCCGCAAGGCGGTGGGCGACAAGGTTATTCTGGACGACGTCACGCTGTCGTTCTACCCCGGCGCGAAGATCGGCGTCGTGGGGCCCAACGGCATGGGCAAGTCCACCCTGTTGAAGGTCATGGCCGGCCTGGAGGAAGTCTCCAACGGCGAGGCGCGCCTGACGCCTGGCTACACCGTGGGCATCCTTCTGCAGGAGCCGCCGCTTGAGGAGGACAAGACCGTCCTCGAGAACATTCAGATGGCCTTTGCCGACGTGCTCGCCAAGGTGGAACGCTTCAACCAGATCGGCGAGGAGATGGCCGCGCCCGACGCCGACTTCGACGCCCTCATGGACGAGATGGGCAAGCTGCAGGACGAGATCGACGCCGCGAACGGGTGGGATCTCGACTCCCAGCTCTCCCAGGCCATGGACGCGCTGCAGTGTCCCGACCCGGACGCGCCCGTGAGCATCCTTTCCGGCGGCGAGCGCCGTCGCGTGGCGCTGTGCCGCTTGCTTCTGGAACAGCCCGACTTGCTGCTGCTCGACGAGCCCACCAACCACCTGGACGCCGAGTCGGTCCTCTGGCTCGAACAGCATCTGAAGACCTACCCCGGCGCCGTGCTCGCCGTCACCCACGACCGCTACTTCCTCGACCACGCCGCCGAGTGGATCTGCGAGGTCGACCGCGGCCAGCTGTTCCCCTACAAGGGCAACTACTCCACCTACCTGGAGACCAAGGCCGCCCGCATGGCCGCCCAGGGCCAGGCCCAGGCCAAACTTGCCAAGCGCATGGAGCGCGAACTGGAGTGGGTGCGCAGCTCGCCGAAGGCCCGTCAGGCGAAGTCGAAGGCGCGTCTAGCCAACTACGACGCCATGGTGGCCGAGGCCGGCAAGGCGAAGAAGCTCGATTTCGCGGAGATTCAGATTCCCGCCGGCCCCCGTTTGGGCTCGAAGGTGCTCGTAGCGAAAAACCTGCACAAGGAATTCGACGGCCGCGTGCTCATCGACGACTTGTCCTTCGAGCTCCCCCGCAACGGCATTGTGGGCGTGATCGGCCCCAACGGCGTCGGCAAGACCACCCTGTTCAAGACCATCGTGGGCCTAGAACCGCTCGACGGCGGCGAGCTGGAAATCGGCGAGACGGTGAAGATCGCCTACGTCGACCAGAACCGCGCGGGCATCGACCCGGACAAGAAGCTTTGGGAAGTGGTGTCCGGTGGCACCGACTACATGATGGTCGGTGAGACCGAAGTGCCCTCCCGCGCCTACGTGGCCGCCTTCGGTTTCAAGGGAGCCGACCAGCAGAAGCCCGCGGGCGTGCTCTCCGGCGGCGAGCGCAACCGGCTGAACCTGGCGCTCACCCTGAAGGAGGGAGGCAACCTGCTCCTTCTGGACGAGCCCACCAACGACCTGGACGTGGAGACCCTCTCCAGCCTTGAAGCGGCGCTGCTCGACTTCCCCGGCTGCTCAGTCGTGGTCAGCCACGACCGCATGTTCCTCGACCGCGTCGCCACGCACATTCTGGCTTGGGAAGGCGATGACGAGAACCCCGGCCGCTGGCACTTCTTCGAGGGCAACTTCGAAGCCTACCAGGCCGACCGCGAGGCGCGTCTCGGCAAGGAGGCCGCCAAGCCCCACCGCCTCCACCGCAAACTAACCCGCGACTAGGCACCGACAGCTCCAGGGGCCATCAAGGCCCCGAGCATCATATTTTCCTACCGAAGAGGGCGAGCTCACAGGGATCGCCCTCTTTCTATCTTTTGATTGATATATTGCTGAGCTTTTCTCTATCATTTTTTCGAATTCATGTCGAATATGTCCTAACCTAACTGATGTGATGCCCCTATTAGGCAATCTATAGATTGGATAATCATGAGAGAACACGACATGTCCCAGCAAATTAAGGAGATCCGGAAGCACTACGGACTCTCCCAGCAGGCCTTTGCGCGGCTACTCGGCATCGGCGAGGCCAGCATCACTCGCTACGAGAAGGGCATCGTTCCTACCAAGGCCAACGCCAACCTCATTCGCGCCGCCATGATCCCCGAGTTCATGGCCGGCTGCCTCGAGCGCGATGGCGACGTGCTCACTCCCAAGCAGCGCGCATCGGTCGAGAAGATCGTCTGCGCGGAAGTGGCCTTTGACGAGGAAGGAGACATCATGGACATGACGGAAATCTACGAGCTGACGTTGCAGCAGGAGGTGTTGAACGAATCTGCCTGGGATACCATGGCGCAAATCTCCCGAGCGCGCGCCGACGCGAAGCTCAAAGGCAACGACGAGCTGACGATAATCTACGACGACATCGAGCAACAGATCGCTCGTCTTGTACCCGAAATTCTTTCGGAGTCAGCGGCCAATCAACATACCATCGATGAGATACGCGGCCAGCTGAAAGGCTTCCAGCAGTTCCTTTCGACCCAGCTTGCAAAGGCGGCCTAACTATGAGCGACGAAGAAAAGTGCACCGAAGGGGAGTTCAGCGAAAAGTTCGAAGAGTTGCGTTGGAACCTCCTGAACGCCTATCGCCCCACACTTGAATCGGCGCCCCAGGCTTTTTTGCTCGGAGGCCAGAGCGGGGCAGGAAAAACCACACTCCACAAGATCGTCCATCGCCGACTGGACGGCAACGGTATCAGCATTAACGGGGACGACTATCGAAAGTTTCACCCCCGCTTCTTGGAGCTTCAGCGCATTTACGGGGACGAAGCCGTTAATTACACCGCGCCATGGGCGGGGCGCATGACCGAGGCGCTTATCGACTCGCTCTCGCGCATCGAGTACAACCTCGTCATCGAGGGCACGTTGCGTACGGCAGAGGTGCCCCTGAAGACGGCGGAGCTGCTGCGCCAGCGCAGTTACGGGGTGTCCCTCGCACTCATGGCCGTAAAGCCAGAGATCTCACTCGTCAGCTGCCAAATTCGCTACGAGGAGATACGCGTAGCCGGCACGACCCCCCGGGCAACCGACCCGGCGCACCACAACAAGATCATCGATCAGATCGTCTCCAACCTCGGCGTCCTGGAAGCAAGCGGAATGTTCGACGAGATCGCCCTCTACGACCGAAGTCAAACGCGTCTGTTCCCCCGCGAGGGAGCTGGCGACAGCGCCGAAAAAGCCTTACGCACCATCCTCTTCGACCCCTGGACTCCCGAGGAGCGACGCCACTACAACGAGCTCAAAGCCAAGCTGAACTACCTGAAGACAAAGTAAAACCCGCCCTGCGCTACCAACGACGAGCGGGTTTCAAGCCCCGTGGGGGACGAACCGAACCGTCCCCCACAGCTGTCTTCATTCTAGCACGAATGGAGATACCGCGGGATAGCCGAGAGATGCGCTATACGTTATGAACGCTCTGTAGCCGACTCTTCTTCCTCAGCGTCGTCAACTGGCTCGGAATCGTCTATCGCCTCGAGCTCATCGGCCGGCTCGGGATCGCCGGGCTCTTCGGCGTCGTCGGCCTCCCCGGCCTCCGCGGCAAGGGCGGCGTCTTCGGCCAGAAGGCGGTTGAACTCCTCCACGTCGTACAGCTCGCCGGTGTCGCTCAGCTCGTCCACCACGGGAATCTCGTCAGCGTCGTCCGCATCGCCGGCAAAGTCCTCGCCCCAGCCGTCCGCAACGCCGTAGTCCTTCATGCCGAAGCGCGCACGACCGCAACTCACGAGGCGCGGCTCGACATCCTCCGCCTCGTCGTCATCCGTCGTCTCGGCGTTGTACCAGTGGTACTCCTCCACCGGTACGGCGGCCACTGCAGCAGCCGCGGCGGCGGCCGGTGTGGCGCCCTTCCTGGAACGCAGGGCGTTGCGGCGGCGCAAGGCGGCCTGAAGAGCGGTCTCTTCCACGACCTCGCGCGCATCGCCATCGGCACCCTCCCCGCCTTCGACACTCTCGTTGTCGAGCAGGGGGTTGAAGGCGGCCACCGAAGCGGCAGCCGCCTCGGTCTCGGCAACGCGCTGCTTGCGGGACTCGGAGACCAACCCCGCCACGGCGCCCGCAGCGGCAAGGCCGAGGACGCCCACGGACACAGGACCGGCCATCTTCGCGGCATCGAGCCATTCCACCTCACCGGTGGAGGCCAGCGCTTCGTGCATGCTGCCGGCAACGCCGTACTTCATCACCTGTACCACGTGGTGGCCGCCCTGCTCGCTCACACCGAGCACTGAAGCGTTGGCCCAGCCGCGCTCGCGCAGAGCCGCTGCGCGCTCGTTGGCCCGGGAAACCACGGCATCGCGATCGTCGAAGGCCAGCGCGTCCAGCGGGCAGGCAGCCACACAAGCGGGAACGCCTCCCTCGGCCACCTCGGCCGCGCACCCGTCGCACAGGCACAGCTCGCCGCGCTCTCCCCGATGG
>ERZ836441.2387-NODE-2387-length-14944-cov-8.184364_pt1 | contig 14944 bp, 16 predicted proteins | sample MGYA00519686_ERZ836441 | MGnify/ENA primary metagenome ERZ836441 (study PRJEB31850, sample SAMEA3708800) | human gut metagenome | biome: human gut; feature: human-associated habitat; material: faeces | place: China | collected 2014 ... | reverse complement strand
GTGGCTGCAACGCTGACGAGGTCTACAAGATGAGCCTGATCACTGCCTGCCAGTCCTGATCGTACCCATCTGAGCTGAATTGAACCTGAGGACCCCGGAAGTGTCTGCGGATGCTTCCGGGGTCCTTTTTTGTCTCCCTCTTGAATTCTGCCTGCGTTTGTGGTACAATATTCAAGCACTCAGAAAAGTGCGTCGGACAGCGCCTGCGGCGTGGTTCGGCATACGGATGCGGGTCCTGTACGATGGAGCCGCTGTGAACCAGGTCAGGTGGGGAACCAAGCAGCCTTAAGCGGTGTGCTCTGTGCGTTTCAGACAGCCTGCATCCGTATGCCGAGCTACGCAGGGCGGGGACAAAACCCCGTCATGCGCTGTCCTTTTTTATTGCCGATTTTGTCCGGAAAGGGGAGTGCTGCTCATGTATCGAGCCCTGTACCGCAAGTGGAGACCCCAGCGGTTTGAAGATGTAGTGGGTCAGCGCGGCATCGTGACGGCCCTGCGCAATCAGATCGCCACCGGCCGTGTGGGCCACGCCTACCTGTTCACCGGCGTGCGCGGCACCGGCAAGACCACCTGCGCCAAGATCTTTGCCAAGGCGGTCAACTGCCTGCACCCGCAGAACGGCGACCCCTGCGGCGAATGCGAGATCTGCAAGGGCATCGACAACGGCAGCATTCTGGATGTGGTGGAGATGGACGCCGCATCCAACAACGGCGTGGACGATATCCGCGACCTGCGGGATGAGACTGCCTACACCCCCAGCGCCTGCCAGTATAAGGTATACATCATCGACGAGGTGCACATGCTGTCCACGGCGGCCTTCAATGCGCTGCTCAAGACGCTGGAAGAACCGCCGGCCCATGTCATTTTTATTCTGGCCACCACCGAGATCCAGAAGGTGCCGGCCACCATCCTGTCCCGCTGCCAGCGGTATGATTTTACCCGCATTGGGCCGGAGGACATCGCACAGCGGGTGGAGTATATCGCCGGGGAAGAGCACTTGGAACTGACATCGGACGGCGCGGAGCTGATCGCCCGCCTGGCCGACGGTGCCCTGCGCGATGCGTTGTCCATTCTGGACACCTGCGCAGGCGTCACGGCAAAGATCGACGCGGACGTGGTGCGCCGCATGGCCGGTGTGACCGACCGCAGCTATTTGTTTCGCATCTCCGACGCGCTGGAGGCGCAGGACGAAGCCGCCGCACTGGCCCAGCTGGCCCATCTGCGGCAGCAGTCGGTGGACGTTAAACGCCTGACCGAAGAACTCATCGCCCACTACCGTGCCCTGATGCTGGCGGCTTTGCCCGGCGGGCAGGCACTGCTCTCCGGTGTGTCACCGGAAGAGGAGGCACAGTATCTGGAAAAAGGCCCGCAGCTGGGCCAGCGGGAGGCCATCCGGGCCATCCGCACCCTGGGCACGGCACTGGAGCACATGACCCGCGGCAGTGACCAGCGCATTGAGCTGGAACTGGCGCTGTTCAGCCTGTCGGAACCGCCGCAGCAGCGGCAGACCGTACCAGTGCAGGCAGCACCGGTCGCCCGTGCCGCACAGCCCGCTGCCGTGCAGCCGTTTGCTTCGGCTCCGGCGGTGCAGCCCTTTGTGAGCGCACCGGTACAGCAGGCTCCCGTACAGCAGCCGGTCGTGGAACCTGCCCCGCTGCCGGAACCGCCGCAGTCTGCGGCAGAGCCGGTGCAGTCCGCACCGGAGCCGACACAGGCACCTGCATCTGTGCAGGTGCCCGTGCAGGCCGAAGAACTGCCGCCGTTGCCGGAAGAACCGCCCGTGCAGGGCGGGGAAGCGCTGCCCTGGGAGGAACCCTCCGCACCGGCACAGCCCGTGCCACCGCCCCGCGAGGAACCGTCTCCTGCGCCGCAGACAACGGCCCCGGCCCCGAAGCAGGAAGCCGCTCCCGCACAACCCAGACCGGCAGCGGGCAGTCTGGCCCCATACCCGGAGTGGGCACAGATCACCCAGAAGCTGCAGGAAGTGGACCCCATGCTGTACAGTTACCTGCGCAAATCCAAGGCGTACTTTGACGGTACCCGGGTGCTCATCGACGGCGGCAAGACCTTCCGCGATTTCATCCGGGCCAACAAGGACAGCCAGCGGCTGATCAAAAAGCTCATTTTGCAGGTGTCCGGCAAGGCAATCCCCATCGGCCCCTACGAACCCAGAACCGCAGGGAAAGCCGTGTCCAACGCGGAGCAGTCGCTCCACGCACTGGAAAAGCTGGGGCTGGATGTGTCCATTGAGGACACCGCCCGAAAACAGAAATAAGGCTTCCCCTTTGGGGGAAGGCTTTTCAACCGATAAGACAAAGGAGAACAAACTATGAAAGCAAGAATGCCCGCAGGCTTTGGCCGCCCCGATATGAACGCCCTGATGCGTCAGGCCCAGAAGATGCAGGAGGACATGAAGGCCAAGCAGGCCGAGCTGGAAGCCGCCGAGTACACCGGCAGTGCCTCCGGTGAAATGGTCACCGTGAAGATGAACGGCAAGCACGAGGTGCTGGCCATCACCATCAAGCCTGAAGCTGTGGACCCGGATGACATCGAGATGCTGGAAGATCTGGTGGCTGCTGCCGTCAACGCCACCGTCAAGCAGGTGGACGAGACCGCCGAGGCCGAGATGGGCAAGCTGACCGGCGGCATGAACATTCCGGGTCTCTGATCCGGCTGGAGGGAAGAACATGGGCTACAATGCTGCCCCGCTGGAAAAGCTGATCGAAGAGTTCGGCAAGTTTCCGGGCATCGGGCGCAAAGGCGCGACCCGCATGGCCTATCAGGTGTTGAGCATGTCCGATGAGGACGCGGCGGCCCTGGCTTCGGCCATCCAGAACGCGCACACCAAGCTCCACCGCTGCCGCATCTGCCAGAACTACACCGAGGCCGAGATCTGCCCCATCTGCGCCAGCGCCAAGCGGGACACGTCGGTCATCTGCGTGGTGGAAACGCCGCGGGATGTGCAGGCGTTTGAGCGCACCCGGGAGTACCACGGACTGTATCATGTGCTGCACGGCCTGATCAGCCCCATGGACGGCATCGGGGCCGAGCAGCTCAGCGTGAAGGAACTGCTGGCCCGTCTGGGTGACGGCAAGGTCAAGGAAGTGATCATGGCCATGAACCCCACCGTAGAGGGAGAGGCAACCGCCATGTATCTGGCCAAGCTCATCAAGCCGCTGGGCATCAAGACCACCCGTCTGGCCTACGGTCTGCCGGTGGGTGCAAGCCTGGAGTATACCGACGAGACCACCCTTTACCGTGCGCTTTCCGGCCGCGGAGAACTGTAAACCGCCTTAAGTGAACAGAGAACGCCCCGTCTGTCAGACTGCAATATCTGGCGGATGGGGCGTTTTTGCGTACAGAAAAAACTGGATGCTTTCGCAAACCTCTACGGGGGTGAAATATCTGGCAAAATTCTATTTATAACGTTATTTCGTAAAAACCGGAACTTTGCCAGATAACACTGCCCCAGTAGACATTCCGGACAGTTGGGACTGGGACCCGCGCACTCAGCAACAGCCCACTGGGCTGATTGCTGCCCCTGCTGCGCAGGGTCGTGCTGTTCGCCTCCTCATCGCCGGGACCACAAAAACAAGAACTCCCCCACCGCAGCGCGGCAGGGGAGTTCTGTTTTTGGTGGAGGCGATGGGAGTCGAACCCATGTCCGAAAAGAGTTCAGTGTAGGTGTCTCCGGGTGCAGGCGATCTACAACATTCCCGCCGCGCCACGCCGATCGTCAGGCTAGCGCTTTGGTAGCTTCATGAGTTCCTGCCGGTCCGCAAAGCTTAGGTCCGTTCAGGTGCTGTGTCTAAAGGACGCCCCGACCCCACACGACACAAGAGTGGGCGGAACGCGCAGCACTCAGGCTGCGAGCAACTGATAATTATTGTTGTCAGTTAATTTTTTTGGAGGAGTTATAGAGCAGTTCCCCCGCTGCTACCCGCTGCCCAGACCTCGCTCCCCCCGTCGAAACCTTTACGCCCCCATAAAAGTGCACCTTGCAATGCACGAAAAACAGGAGAAGTTCCGCTTCAGGGAAACCGTCTGAAACGATCAATAGTATTTGCCGTTGGATTTCATGGCGCGGTCGATGGAACGCTTGGCGTCGCGCTGGGCGGCGTCGGCTCGCTTGTCGTAGAGCTTTTTGCCCTTGCAAAGGCCCAGTTCCATTTTTACGCGGCCATGTTTGAAATAGAGCGAAAGCGGCACCAGCGTGTATCCCTGCAGCTTGCACTGCTGGTGCAGCCGCCGGATCTCGTTTTTGTGTGCCAGAAGCCGCCGGACACGCAGAGGGTCCTGGTTGAAGATGTTGCCGTGGTCGTAGGGCGTGATGTGCATGCCCTTGACCAGCAGTTCGCCGTCCTCAATGTCCACCCAGCTGTCCTTCAGGTTGACCCCGCCGGCCCGCAGGCTTTTGACCTCAGTGCCCTTGAGCTCAACGCCGGTCTCCAGCGCTTCCAGAACGAAATACTCGTGGCGCGCTTCGCGGTTTGTGGCGATGGTTTTGGTCGCCGGGCGCTCCTTGGTAGGTGCCATGCTGCGCGCCTCCTTTCTCCGTTCAGTTCGTTGTATTAGTATACCATTTTTTTGTACTTTTGCAAGGGGCATCTTTGAAGAAACTGTAAATTATTGCACTCTGACCGGCCGCGGACCGGTCACCCTTGACCTTCCCCCTTGTGGAAGGTATATTCTAAGGGCAGAGGGGCGCACTGCCCCGGACAAAGGAGGGCACTTTATGCTCAACATCGAACATCTGACCAAGACCTACGGCGACAAGGCGGCCGTGCAGGATCTCAGCCTGCACATCCGCCCCGGCGAGATCTGCGCATTCATCGGCCACAACGGCGCGGGCAAGACCACCACACTCAAGTGCTGTTGCGGCATCCAGCAGTTCGACGGCGGCCGCATTACGGTGGACGGCATCTCGGTGCAGGATGACCCGCTGGAATGCAAGCGGCGGCTGGCCTATCTGCCGGACAACCCGGACCTGTACGAATACATGACCGGCATCCAGTACCTGAACTTCATCGCGGATATCTTTGCCGTGGGGGCACGGGAACGTGCCGAGCGCATCCGGTCCTACGGCGACCAGTTCGACCTCACGCAGGACCTGGCCCAGCCCATCAGCGCATACTCCCACGGCATGAAGCAGAAGCTGGCCATCATCTCGGCCCTGCTCCACGAGCCGAAGCTCATCCTCATGGACGAGCCCTTCGTGGGGCTGGACCCGTTGGCGGCACACCAGCTCAAGACCCTGATGCGCCGCTTCTGCGACGGCGGCGGGGCCATCTTCTTCTCGACTCATGTGCTGGAGGTGGCCGAAAAGCTCTGCGACCGGGTGGCCATCATCCGGGCCGGGCGGCTGGTGCGGGCCGGTTCCATGGACGAGGTGCGCGGCGATGACAGTCTGGAAGAGGTCTTTCTGGAACTGGAAGGCACGGAGGCGCAGGCATGATGATCCGTGCATTGCTCCGTAAGCAGCTGCGGGAGCTGGGCGCGGCCTTTCTCCGCAGCAGCAAGACCGGCAAAGCGCGGTCCCGGGCATCGGCCGTGGGGTATGCGCTGCTGTTTGCCGTGCTGGTGGTGGTGCTCATGCTCTGCTTTGCGGGCATGGCCCTGCCGCTGGTTTCGGTGCTGCTCCCGGCCGGGCTGGACTGGCTGTATTTTGCCTCTATGGGGCTCACGGCGCTGCTGGTGAGCGTGCTGGCCAGCGCCTTTACCAGCTATTCCGGCCTGTTCCAGAGCCGGGACAACGAACTGCTGCTCTCGCTGCCCATCCCGCCGGCGGTCATTTTCGGGGTGCGGGTGAGCACCGTTTATCTGGCCTGCCTGATCTACCTGCTCATGGCGTGGGTCCCGGCGGTGGTGTGTTACGGCCTGCTGGCAGCCCATCCGCTGGCCGGGGTGCTGTGCAGTATCCCCATGGCGTTGGTGCTGGCCGGAGCGGCCTGCATTCTGGCGGTATTGCTGGGCTGGGCCGTGGCGCTGGCCAATGACCGCGCCCGGCACAAAAGTCTGGTCACCGTGGTGTGCTCGCTGGTGTTTTTTGCGCTGTACTATGCGGGTTTTCTGCGGGTGCAGGACATTCTGGATGATCTGCTGGCCGATGCCGCACAGTCGAGTGCGGTGCTTGCCCGTGCAGCCTGGCCGCTGCGGCTGCTGGGCGGCGCGGCGGCAGGGGAGCTCCCGGCGCTGGTCGGCCTCGTGCTGGGCACAGTGCTGTGCTTTGCGGCCTTTTGCAAGCTGCTGGAAAAGCCCTACCTGCGCCGCATGACGGCCCGGAAGGGTACGGCCCGCACGGCATACCATGCGCGAAAAACACGGCCCGTCAGCCTGCGGCAGGCTCTGCTGCGCCGGGAACTGCTGCATCTGGGGTCCAGCTCGGCCTATATGCTCAACAGCGCCATGGGCACGCTGGGCCTGCTGGTGCTGGGCGGCGTGTCCCTGTGGAAAGCAGACCTCTTTGCCCGGTTTGCGCAGGCCGTGCCGGAAGGGGTCCCGGTGCTGGTGTGCTGTGCCGTGTGTGCGGTGTCGGCAGCCAACTTCCTGACCACGCCCTCCGTCTCGCTGGAAGGCCGGACGGTCTGGCTCCTGCAAAGCCTGCCCATCCCGTCCTGGCAGGCCCTGTGTGCTAAGCTGGAACTGCATCTACTGCTGACCGGCGTCCCGGCGGCATTGTGCCTTGTGTGCATGCAGGCGGCGGTGCAGATGCCGCCGGTGTATTTCTGCCTGACCCTGCTGGAAGCAGAGCTGTTTGTGCTGCTCAGCGCGGAAATGGGCCTTGCACTGGGGCTTGTGCTGCCCAACCTGCACTGGACGAGCGAAGCGGCGGTGATCAAAATGAGCGGCTGTACCTTGCTGTCCATGGCGGCCAATCTCGTTGCTGTGCTGGTGCTGACCCTTGCGCAGACCAATCTGCTGAAGATCCTTCCGCTTCCGGCGGTCATGGCGGCGGCCCTTGTGCTGCTGGCGGGTGCAGACGGGCTGCTGGGGCACTGGCTGAAAACCAGAGGAGCCAGACGCCTTGCAGAACTTTCCTGAAAAACCATAAAACAAAGCAGCGGCCTGCTCTCCCAAAACGGGGGAACAGGCCGCTGCTGTTTGTGCGGGAGGGGCTTACTGGATGCCGGTGACCTTGTAGTCCTGATCCTCGACGGTCTTCTTCAGCACATCGTCGGAAACTTCGGCGCTCAGGGTGACAACGGCGGTGCCGGCCTCGTGGCTCACCACAGCCTCGGTCACTTCGGGCAGGGCCTCCAGCGCCTTCTTCACACGGGCCTCACAGTGGCCGCACATCATGCCTTCTACATGCAGAGTCTTTTTCATGGTCGTATCCTCCTTGATGGTACTCTCTTTATCCTCAACCGCTGCGAGCTGCGTGAGGGCAGCGGGCAGGGCAGAAGCGTTTTTCAGCGGGTGGTCGTGTTTGGTGCTGTGCAGATCGAACAGATTCAGCCGCAGGGCGTTGCTCACCACGCAGAAGCTGGACAGGCTCATGGCCGCTGCGCCGAACATGGGGTTCAGCGTCAGGCCGAAGGGGATGAACGCACCGGCTGCCAGCGGAATGCCGATGGTGTTGTAGAGGAAGGCCCAGAACAGGTTCTCGTGGATGTTGCGCAGGGTGGCGCGGCTCAAGCGGATGGCGGCGGGCACATCCGAGAGCCTGGAATTCATCAACACCACATCGGCGGCGTCGATGGCCACATCGGTACCGGCACCAATGGCGATGCCGGTGTCGGCGCGGGTCAGGGCGGGGGCGTCGTTGATGCCGTCACCCACCATGGCTACCTTACCGGCGGCCTGCAGCTGGCGGATCACGGCTTCCTTGCCGTCCGGCAGCACCCCGGCGATCACGGCGTCCACACCGGCCTGCTTGCCGATGGCGTCAGCCGTGCGCTGGTTGTCGCCGGTGAGCATGACCACTTTGATGCCCATGGCCTGCAGCTCCCGGATGGCCCGGGGGCTGTCCTCCTTGATGGTGTCGGCCACCGCGATGACACCCAGCAGACGGCCTGCGCCGCCAAAGAACAACGGGGTCTTACCCTGCGCCGAGAGCTCGGCTGCTGCCTGTGCCAGCTCGGCCGGGACGGTGACCTTGGTGCCGGTAAAGGCTGCATTGCCGCCAAAGATCTCCTTGCCGTCCAGCTTGGCGCTCAGGCCGTTGCCGGGCAGGGCCGCAAAGTCAGTCACCTCCGGGGCGTCCAGCTGCTGTGCCTCGGCATAAGCCAGCACAGCGCGGGCCAGCGGATGCTCGCTTTTGCATTCCAGCGCGGCGGCCAGGGTCAGCAGTTCGGTCTCGGTCACGCCGTCGGCGGGCAGGATGTCGGTGACCTTCGGCTCGCCGCTGGTGATGGTGCCGGTCTTGTCCAGCGCCACGATCTGGGTGCGGCCGGCAGCTTCCAGCGAAGCGGCAGTCTTGAACAGGATGCCGTTTTTGGCGCCCATGCCGTTGCCCACCATGATGGCCACCGGCGTGGCAAGGCCCAGGGCACAGGGGCAGCTGATGACCAGCACCGAGATGCCGCGGGCCAGCGCATAGCCCAGCTCACGGCCCAGAAGCAGCCAGACCACGGTGGTGACCACTGCGATGCTGATGACCGCCGGCACAAAGAAGCCGGACACGGTGTCGGCTACCTTGGCGATGGGAGCCTTGGTGGCGGCGGCATCGCTCACCATCCGGATGATCTGGGCCAGGGTGGTGTCCTCGCCCACGCGGGTAGCTTCGCACCGCAGGAAGCCGGACTGGTTGGCCGTGGCGGCGCTCACCTTGTCTCCGGCGGCCTTGTCCACCGGGATGCTCTCGCCGGTCAGGGCGCTTTCGTTCACGGCGCTGCTGCCTTCCAGCACGACGCCGTCCACCGGGATGTTCTCACCGGGGCGCACCACAAAGATGTCGCCCTTCTGCACCTGCTCGATGGGTACGGTCGCCTCGGCACCGTCCCGCAGCAGGGTGGCCGTTTTGGGGGCCAGCTTCATCAGGCTCTTCAGTGCATCGGTGGTCTTGCCCTTGGAGCGGGCCTCCAGCATCTTGCCCACCGTGATCAGGGTCAGGATCATGGCCGCCGACTCAAAGTAGAACTCCATCATATAGTGCATGACCAGCTCGTCGTTGCCGTCCACCTGTGCGCGGGTCATGGCAAACAGGGCGTAGGTGCTCCACACAAAGCTGGCCATGGAGCCCATGGCCACCAGCGTATCCATGTTCGGGGAGCCGTGGATCAGCCCCTTGAAGCCGTTGATGAAGAACTTCTGGTTGATCACCATCACGATGCCCGCCAGCAGCAGCTGGACAAGGCCCATGGCAACATGGTTGCCGTCAAACCAGTGGGGCAGGGGCCAGCCCCACATCGTGTGCCCCATGGAGAAGTACATCAGTACCAGCAGAAAGCCCAGCGAAGCAATCAGCCGCCGCTTGAGCTTGGGCGTCTCGTGGTCGGCCAGCGCGTCCAGGTCGGCGCTGGGGGAGCTGGCGGCGGCAGAACCGGCCGCCTTGGGGCTGGCACCGTAACCGGCTTCCTGCACGGCCTGAATGATCGCCGCGCTGGATGCGGTGCCCTCTACGCCCATGGAGTTGGTCAGCAGGCTCACTGAACAGCTGGTCACACCCGGTACCTTTTTTACGGCCTTTTCCACCCGGGCAGAGCAGGCCGCGCAGCTCATACCCGTTACATTGTATTGTTCCATCGTATTCACTCCTGATAAGTCCAGTATGTCTGCCGCAGGGTCACTTCATGAGCCGGGGCAGTAGCTTGATCAACTCGTTCAGCTTTTCGTCGCTGCCGGCACGCAGGTCATCGGCCACACAGGTGCTCATGTGCTGGGCCAGCAGCTCCTTGGCGAAGCTGTTCAGCGCCGAGTTCACGGCGGCCACCTGTACCAGAATGTCCACACAGTAGGCATCCTTTTCCAGCATGCCGCGCACGCCGCGCACCTGCCCTTCGATACGGCTCAGCCGGTTGACCAGTGCTTTGTATTCCTCCGGGCTGCGGTCCTTGTGGCGGCAGCAGGAGGGGACAGCGTCCGGCACATCGGCGGGGAAAACCGTGTCCGCCGCAGGCTCTTCGGTGCTGCAGCAACAGCAGGGCTTCTTTTCGGTGGCTTCCATGATGCAGGCTCCTTTCGCAAACCCCTTAGGGGTATCTTTTTCTTCCAATGGGAGTATACCACACCATATCCGACAAATCAAGTAGGAATTTGAAATAAAAGAAAAAAGAGGGAAAACCCGCAGGCTTTCCCTCACACAGAACCGTGATAAAGTTACTTTTCCAGAATGCGCGGAGCAAACAGGCTCCACATCTTGCCCCACCAGTACCAGTCGTGGGACACATCACCGCCCCACACTTCCAGATGGGCGGGCAGGCTCTGGGCCTGCAGCACATCGGCCAGTGCCTGGGTGTCGGCCTTGGCGTCATCCTCATAGGCACCCTGACCGGCGCAGAGGATGAGACTGTTTTCCTCGGCCTTGACCAGTGCCAGCTTGTTGGCGATGCCGTTCTCCTGCAGGTACAGCAGGGGAGAGCAGCGCAGCACCAGATCGTCGTTCTCGGCACCCCAGAAGCGGCTCAGGTCGTAGATGCCGCCCATGCCCACGGCACCGGCAAACAGGTTGGGACGGCGCAGACGGCAGTTCACGGCCTGATAAGCGCCCAGATCCACACCGGCGCACCAGATCTTGGTGCCCTTCTCGGCCTTGTTCAGGGCCAGGATGCGGGGAGCCAGCTCGGCAGTCAGGTAAACAAAATACTTCTCCTGTGCCTCGGCCCGGCGGCGCAGCGGCAGATCCCCGTTCAGCACACCTTCGCCGTCCACGCTGTCGGCGCAGAACAGCTGGATCTTGCCCTCGTTCAGCAGCTGGGCAATGGCGTCCGGCATGCCGTTGTTCTCCCAGTCGAAAAAGCGGCCGCCGCGGGCGGGCAGAGCCAGCACCGGCACACCGGCGCTGCCATATACCTTAAACTCCATCTCGCGGTTCAGCACACTGCTCCACTCTTTGTAATAGGTACCCTGCATCATAATCAATCAAGCACTCCTTTTTTATCATGATCCGGCCCCGGCGCACAGTCGCTGCACGTCCAGCCGGCAGTAGCGTTTCAGGATAAATCAGACAAACTGGTTGCGCTGTGCGTCGTACTCGTAGCCGACGGCACGCAGCTTTGCACACAGATCAGTCTTGTCGACGTCCAGATCTTCGCACAAAGCATCGAGGTTTTTGTAATAATCCCGGAGTTTGAGGTTCACCACGCTCAGCAGCATGATGGGATCGGTGGGAAGAGCCATGCGTTCATCTCCTTTAAGGCAACAAAAAAAGCCGGCCACTCGACAAAGTGACCGGCCACATACACCAAATTAGACAGCGCGGGTAACTTTGCCAGCGCGCAGGCAACGGGAGCATGCGTAGACATACTTGGGAGAGCCCTCCACGACCGCCTTGACACGACGGACATTCGGCTTCCAGGTACGGTTGGAACGGCGATGGGAGTGAGAGACCTTAATACCAAAGGTAACGCCCTTGCCGCAGCATTCACACTTAGCCATGGTACTTGCACCTCCTAGAGTGAAGTAAGGAATCAAAATAATCAGCTTGACTATTTTACCAGAGACGCGGGCAAAATGCAAGTCTTTTTTCAAAATTTCCGTCATCTTTTTCCAATCTTTTGCAGCAAGGGTTGCTCAACCGGCCAAAAGATAGTATTATAATAGAAAATGTTGTTTTTCAGGAGATGCTTATGACACGGGCAACCTATTATCTCGTCCGCGCGCTGGTGGCACTGGTGGCCATCCCGTTCCATGAAGCCGGCCATGCGTTGGCTGCCTGGCTGCTGGGGGACCCCACCGCCAAACGCGAAGGCCGCCTTTCGCTGAACCCCTTTGCCCACTTTGACCTGCTGGGCACGTTGTGCATGGTATTTGCGGGCGTGGGCTGGGCAAAGCCGGTCTCCACCAACCCCCGCAACTTCAAAAACCCCAAGTGGGGCATGGCCCTCACCGCATTGGCGGGCCCGGTGGCCAACATTGTGCTGGCCTATCTTGCCATGGTGCTGTGGAAGGTGATGTACTACTGGGCTCCGGTAAACCAGGCCACCTACTACCTGGCCTACTTCCTCCAGTATATGGTGCTGATGAACGTGAGCCTGGCGGTGTTCAACTTTATCCCGGTGCCGCCGCTGGACGGCAGCCGCATCCTGCTGGTGGCGCTGCCCCAGCGGGCGTACTTCGGCCTGATGAAGTACGAGCGCTATATCATGATCGCGCTGCTGGCGGCGGTGTGGATGGGCCTGCTGGATGCCCCGCTGTATTACCTGAACAATGCTGTGTGGGATCTGCTGAGTGCGGGCACCGGTTACATTGACCGGATCGCCTATTCGGTCTACTACGCAGCAGCCGGGACGGTGGTCTGAGCGATGGCAGAGGAACTGACCTTCCATCTGGAAGATTTTGACGGCCCGCTGGAATTATTGCTGGCTCTTGTGGCCAAACATAAGATGGACCTGCACAACATCCCCATTCTGGAACTGATCGACCAGTACACCCGCACGGTGGAGCAGGCCGACCCGGACCCGGAGACCGCCAGCGCCTTTATCGAGATGGCGGCCCATCTGGTGGAGATGAAGAGCTATCTGCTGCTGCCCCGCAGCGAAGAGGGTGAGCGGATGAAGCAGGAATTCACCGGCCAGCTCATCGAGTACGACCAGTGCCGCCGTATGGCCGCGCTGCTGCGGGCAAAAGGGGAGCAGGCACCGGTGTTCGTGCGGCAGCCGATGGAGATGGAGTGGGACAACACCTATACCCTGCACCATGCACCCCAAATTTTGTCCGACTACTGGAACGCCCTTGCCGGGCGCACCCGCCTGCGCCGGGAGCCCACCCAGCAGCAGTTTGAGCCGCTGGTCACGGCCCCCATGGTGTCGGTGACCAGCCGGGTGGTGTACATCCTGCGCAGCCTCATCAGCGGGGCGGCGGCTCGCATGGGCCAGCTGTTCTCGCCCCGGCAGAGCCGCAGCACCAACGTGGCTACCTTTCTGGCCCTGCTGGAGCTGGTGCGCGGCGGCCGCGTCACCCTGGGGGAGAACGGGGAGCTGACCATGCAGCGCACCCGGATAAAGGAGAAAAAATGAACCAGAAACAGATTCGTGCCGCAGTGGAGGCCATGCTGTTTGCCTGCGGGGAGCCCATCGGCTCCGACAAACTGGCGCAGGCCGTGCAGCTGCCCCAGACCAGCGTGGAAAACGCGCTGGAAGAGCTGCGCACCCGCTACACCCGGGAGGACAGCGGCCTGTGCCTGCTGCACCTGAACACCCGCTGGCAGCTGGCCACCAAGACCGAGTGGGCCGATTGCGTGCGCCGTGTGCTGGACAGCCGCCGCGCCGTGCCGCTGGGCCCTGCCGCCATGGAGACCCTGACCGTGATCGCCTACAATCAGCCGGTGTCCCGCGCTTTCATCGAGCAGGTGCGCGGGGTGGACTCCTCGTCCAGCGTGTCCAGCCTGCTGGAAAAGGGCCTGATCGAGGAAGCGGGCCGTCTGGACCTGCCGGGCCGCCCGGTGAGCTTCCGCACCACCGACACATTTTTAAGAGTATTCGGCCTGTCCAGTCTGGCGGACCTGCCGCCGGTGCATCAGCCGGAAGCTCCGGCAGAAAGCGAGGGATGACCCATGACCACCGTTCTTGCCGCTGTGGGCGGGGTGCTGCTGTTCCTGCTGAAGGTCCTTGGCATCCTGCTGCTGGTGGTGCTGGCTCTAATGGTGCTGTTGCTGCTCATCCCGTTCTGTGCGGACGTCAGCTGGGAGCAGGACACCCTGACCGTAAAGGCCGGGGCACTGGGCATCACCTTCCCGGTGTTCCAGTACCCGAAGCCGGAGCCGACGGAGGAGAGCAAGCGCAAAAAGAAGCCGAAAAAGGCAAAAGCGGCAAAGAAGCCTGCCAAGGAGAAAAAATCCGCAGAGCCGCGCAAAAAGGCAAAGCTGACCCTGAACATCCTGTGCACCATCCTGCGCGGAGCCGGGACGCTGATCCGGGCTGTATTCGGCGCGCTGCGCATCACCCACATCCGGGTGTGCCTTGGCGTGCGCGGGGAGGACCCTGCTGCAGCGGCCCGTAATTACGGCAAGCTGCAGGCATGGCTATACCCGGTGCTGGGTGTGCTTGACCGCTTCATTTACCTGCAGTTTGACGAACTGCGCATCGTGCCGGACTTTGGCAGCGCTGAACCCGCCGTAGAGGACCGTGTGTCCTTGCGCATTTCGGCAAGGGCGCTGTTTATCGTCGTCGCAGCGGTGCGTGTGCTGGCGGAGTTCTGGCGCGAAAAGGTGCTGGACGTTTTCCTGTAACTGTGGTACACTGAATAAAATTGTGTGACGAGTGTGACGGAGCCTGACAGTCTGCGATCTCCCGGTAAAACTCCGGGGACACAGGCCTGACAAAAACGATCAAAGGAGATTTGCATTATGGCTGAGCATCCGATTCAGGGCATTATGAACGTTACCATGGACAAGATCCACGAGATGGTGGACGCCAATACCATCATCGGCAAGGCTATCACCACCGAGGACGGCACCACCATCCTGCCAGTGTCCAGGGTGAGCTTTGGTTTTGCCTCCGGCGGCACCGACTTTGACGGCAAGAATGCCGCCAACAAGGACCTGTTCGGCGGCGGCTCCGGCGCGGGCGTCAACATCCAGCCGGTGGCATTTCTGGTGATCAAGGACGGCTGCGTGCGCACCATCCAGCTGACGGACGGCTCCAATAGTGTTGACCGTGCTCTGGCCATGCTGCCGGAGCTGGTGGAAAAGGTGTCTGCGCTGGTCAGCAAAAAGGGCGAAAAGCCCGCAGACGAGGCACCCAAGGCAGAGTAAGCCTTGACAGGAACCCTCTGACTAGGCGGTATGCCGGCAGCTTTCTCCTCGGACACGAATCGGGCCATTCCATCGCCCGCCCTACTGCCTGCG
>ERZ836441.2378-NODE-2378-length-15006-cov-4.204134_pt1 | contig 15006 bp, 18 predicted proteins | sample MGYA00519686_ERZ836441 | MGnify/ENA primary metagenome ERZ836441 (study PRJEB31850, sample SAMEA3708800) | human gut metagenome | biome: human gut; feature: human-associated habitat; material: faeces | place: China | collected 2014 ... | reverse complement strand
CGGCTCCGCCGGAAGGCGGAGCCGCTCCCTTTTACAATGGCCCCGGCTCTTGCACCCACGGCAAAGCGCCCGGCGGCTCGGATGGCATGTCGGCGCTAGGCGCTTCCGGATAGGACGCTCACACGGAAATATGGTACTGTGGAGCAGCGGCAAAAAAGCGCTGGGAATATCCTCCTTCGCGTGCCGGGAATAGACGGCGGCCCTCGCCCATTCTGCCCGAATCAACGGGGGAGCGGAGAAAGGAACGCTGGGGGCAAAAGTACGCTCTTGCCGCCCCCTTCTGGGAAGGAAAAAGGGTGGCGCACGGACCTGTTTTGTGCTATGATGGGGGACAGACCAAAAAAGGAGGTGCCGCCCATGAAAACCAGAAAAGCCGGGCTGGCGCTGGCCCTAGCCCTGGCGCTGCTATTGACCCTGACCGCCTGCGGCACGCAGGGGATGCCCACCCCGGATCCGGTGCCCGCCAACACCTATTCCGCAGAGGATTTTGTGGTGGCTGGGGGCTTTCTCACCTATGACGGGGACGGACCCAGCTATGTAGGAGTGGACGTGTCCGCCCACCAGGGGGAGATCGACTGGGAGAGGGTGGCCGACGCAGGGGTAGACTTTGCTATGATCCGGGCGGGCTACCGGGGTTATACGGAGGGCGGCATCTTCCAGGACGAATATTTTGTCCAAAATATGGAGGGGGCCATAGCCGCCGGGCTGGAGGTGGGGGTGTACTTTTTCTCCCAGGCCGTTGATGAGCAAGAGGCAGTGGAGGAGGCCCGGCAGGTGCTGGAGTGGATCACCCCCTATGATGTGGCCTGGCCGGTGGTATTCGACTGGGAGCGGGTGAGCCAGGAGAATTCCCGCACCCTGGACACCAGTGGAGACGCCATTACGAACGCTACCATCGCCTTCTGCCGGGAGGTGGAAGAGGCGGGCTACCTGCCCATGGTGTACTTCAGCCCCTCCAAGGGGTATACCGAGCTGGAGCTGGAGCGGTTGCTGGACTGGCCCTTCTGGCTGGCCCATTATACTGAGGACTGGTCGGCCACCAGCTTCCGCTACCACTTCGCCATGTGGCAATACACCAGCTCCGGCACTGTGGACGGCATTTCCACCAATGTGGATCTGAATTTGTGCCTGACGGATTTTGAGGAGTGGCGGACAGACCCGGAAGGGGAGGGGAGCGTCCCGCCAGAAAGGGAGAACTCCGCTTCGCCGGAGCGGGAGAACAGCTCCCGACCGGACCCGTCGCCGGAAGCCAGCCGATAGAAAGGAAGGACGAGCCATGAACCAAGCCAACATCCTGGTGGTGGAGGACGACGCCGACATCAACCGCCTGCTGTGCACCATCCTGGAGGGAGCGGGTTATTCCTGCCGCTCCGCGTTTTCCGGTAGCGAGGCCATGCTCTGGGCGGAGAAATACGACTATGACCTGGTGCTGCTGGACCTGATGCTCCCGGGGCTAACCGGGGAAGAGTTCATCACTCAGATCCGGCAGGGTAAGACCATGCCCATCATCGTGCTGTCCGCCAAAGTGGCGGTGGACGACCGGGTGAATGCCCTGACCCTGGGAGCGGACGATTTTATGACCAAGCCCTTTGACAACCGGGAAGTGCTGGCCCGGGTGGAGGCTCAACTGCGCCGCAGCCGCAGCTTTTCCCGGCCCCAGGCCGGGAAAGACCTGCGTTGGGGCCCCTTGACGCTCAGCCGGGACAGCCACACCGCTACGCTGGACGGCCATGAGGTGCCCCTCACCACCCGGGAGTTCTCCATTTTGGCCCTGCTGATGGAGCAGCCCCGGCGGGCCTTCTCCCGGGCGCAGATCTATGAATCTGTCTGGGGGGAGGAGTTCATGGGGGACGAGAACACAGTGAACGTCCATGTGAGCAACCTGCGCTCCAAGCTCAGCAAGGCTGGCCCCGGCCGGGAGTATATCAAGACCGTGTGGGGGATCGGCTTTAAGATGGCAGAGGCGGAGTGAAAAGGCTGTGCGTTCCGAATTAAGACTTTCTTTACACTTTCTTTGACGGGCTTTGAGGCTTTGCCGGTATGATAGGGCCAACGTCAAAGGAAAGGCAGGAAACTGTTATGAGCGAGATCGTACTGGCTACCCATGGCCTGACCCGGGCCTATGGGCAGAGCAGGGCGCTGGACAACGTGAGTATCACGGTGGAAAAAGGAGAGATCTACGGTCTGGTGGGCCGCAACGGAGCGGGCAAGACCACCCTCATGCGGCTGGTCACCGGCCAGTCGGCCCCCACGGCTGGCTCGGTGGAGCTGTTCGGCCAGACGGGCCGGGAGCTGGCACGGGCCAGGAGCCGGACGGGAGCCATGATCGAGACTCCCTCTTTCGCGCCCTTCCTCACCGCCCGGGAAAACCTGGAGTACTACCGCATCCAGCGGGGGATTCCCGGCAAGGGCGCGGTGGACGAGGTGCTGGAGGCGGTGGACCTGCGGGACACGGGGAAGAAAAAGTTCAAGACCTTCTCCCTGGGCATGAAGCAGCGGCTTGGCCTGGCCCTGGCGCTGATGAACCACCCGGACTTCCTCATCCTGGACGAGCCCATCAACGGCCTGGACCCGGAGGGGGTAGCGGAGTTCCGCGCTCTGCTGCGCAGGCTCAACCAGGAGCGTCAGACCACCATCCTCATCTCCAGCCATATCCTCACCGAGCTGTCTTCGGTGGCCACCTGCTATGGCTTTGTGGAGCGGGGGAAGCTGCTGGAGGAGATCTCCGCCCAGACCCTGCACGAGAAGTGCCGCACCTGCCTGCGCCTGACGGTAGACGATGCCCCCCGGGCTGCCATGATCCTCCAGACCCGGTTGGGCACCGATAAATTCGAGGTGCTGCCCGGCAACGTCATCGAGCTGTACGACTGCCTGGACCGGCCCCAGGCGGTGTCCGGGGCGCTGAGTGCCGGCGGCGTGGCCCTGCTGGGTATGGAGCAGAAAGGGGCCGACCTGGAGGCCTACTTCCTCAACCTGATCGGAGGTGGGCGCAATGGTTAACTACATCCGGGCTGAGTTTTACAAGGTGTTCCGGCGGAGATACACCTGGATCACCCTGGTGGTGCTGCTGGCGCTGGAGGCCCTGATGGTGGCGGGGTGGATGTTCACCAACTCCCACGGCAACCACGTGGACTTCTACACAGGGGCGGGGATGCTGTGCGTGATGCTGGCCCTGGGCTTCTATGCCACCCTGCTCACCTGCGACATGGTGTTTGCCGACCAGTATAAAAACGGCACTATGAAAAACGAGGTGTCCTTTGGCATCCCGAGGACACGTATCTATCTGGGCAAGTTTCTCGTGTCGCTGGCGGTGTCTTTGCTGTTTATGGCGGTGATGGCTGCCTTTTACCTGGGCCTGTGCTACTTGGCGCTCTTCCATGACCCGGAGGCGGACGCGGTGGCCATGCAGATGGTGGGCTACTGCCTGCTCACCGCCCTGCCGCTGTGGGTGGGGGTGCTCGCCTGCACCTGCGCCTTCCGTTTTCTGATCAAGAGCGACCTGTGGGCGTCCGTTGCCAGCGTGTGCGTGTTTGCGGTGATTCCTCCAGTGATGGAGGTCTGTATGGCGCTGTTCAGCGCCAACCCTGCGGGAACGGTTATCCGTTTTCTCTACCAGTATATGCCCACCGTCATGGTGGACAACGCCCCTTCCGTGGTGGGCGGCTGGAGTTACTGCGGCCAGGCATGGATCGTGGGAGCCGTCTGGCTGGCGGTGTTCAGTGTCCTGGGCGCTGTGTGGTTCCGCAGGAAGGAAATCAACTGAAATGGGGCCTGCCTCCCCGTAGGGGGAGACAGCCGGGCAAGGGCGTAAGTCCTTGCCCGGCCTTTGACGGCCAGGGGGTGCTTCCGGTACCTGTAAGGTGTAAGGTTTCGCTTTGGGCGCCCTACTTTCTATGCGCACAGAAAGTAGGCAAAGATGCGCCGGGAGTTAGGCGCGGATGACCTTTAATCCCGAAGGGCAGGGGTTTGGTCAAAAGCGGCTGTTCTCCGATTCCCTATCGATTTACGGGGAGGCGGAATAGGGGAATGAACTGTCCTAGGTCCGGCGCAAGGGTCCTAGTTACCCCAGCGCCGGTCGTTGAGTGGTAGGCGCCAAAAGACTGGAAGGCGCTTTTCTTTGGATTTGAAAGACCGTTTTTTTGAGAAGTGCGGAGGATAGGCGCATCGGGGCCGTTTGGAGCGGAGCGGACTTCATTTGCAAAAGAAGCCGCAGCGAAAGCGACCCGGTCATGCGCCCGATCCGCAGCATGACAACAGCGCATACAAAAGAAATGGTTTTTGGTACTTGTCTCCCAAAGGTGTTCGCTTTTGGCTTTTGCCTGACTTTGAAGAAGGGAGGAAAAACAGTGCGAAACTATGTGAAAGCGGAATTTTATAAGCTGTCCCGCCGGAAGTACCCCTGGGTCGTCCTGGGGGTGGCGCTGTTTTTGGAATCCCTGCTGATGTTGGGCTTTTTGCTCATCGGTTCCAGCCGTATAGTTTTCTATGATGGTATGACCAATTTGCTGCCGTTGCTGGTGCTGGGACTGCTGGCGCCGCTGCTCACCTGCGATATGGTATTTGCCGATCAGTACAAGAACGGTACGCTGAAAAACGAGGTGTCCTACGGCCTGAACCGGGGAAAAATATACTGGGGAAAGCTGCTGGCCCAGACCGCGCTGTCCCTGCTGCTATGCGTGGTCATGATGGGCTATTATGTGGGGATGTGCTTCCTCCTGCTGGGCCATGATCCGATGGAGGATGTTCTGGCGCTTCAGATAGTGGGGTGCGCCCTGGCCTCCGCCCTGCCCTTATGGTTAGGAGTGCAGGCTCTGTGCTGCGCCATGTTTTTCTTTTGCCGCAGCGATGTGCTGGGTGCGTTCGGGGCCATGGCCGTGCTGTGGGGGCTGTCCGTGGCACTGTTCATCGCGGGGGGAATGGCGGGGGACACTGGCGCTGGAGCCATGCTGCGGGCCATTCAAACCTATTTGCCCAATAATGTGCTGGCTGACGTGATGAATCTGTCCGCACCTGACTGGAGCCTGTGTGCCAAGGCGTGGCTGGTGGGCGCGGCCTGGTGGGCGGTGTCCACCGCCAGTGGACAGATCGCCTTCCAACGGAAGGCGATCTGATTTGCAGGGCATAGCTCAGAGAAAAGAAAGGAGAGAGCGGAGATGCACACGGCGGTAATCGTCCTGCTGGCTCTGCTGTGCCTGATCCTGGCGGTGGATCTGTTCAGCCTGGAGCGGGGGATGCGGCGGGCGGAAAAACAGATCCGCGCCCAGATGGAGGGTAGGTCCACCGTCCGGGTGACGGTGCCTTGCCCCAATGTGGCTGCCGAGGGATTGTTCCAGACCATCAACGAGCTGATGGAGCAGCGCCAGACCGAGGGGGCCGGCTATCGGCGAAAGGAGCAGGACCTGCGCCGCCAGATTGCCGACGTATCCCATGATCTGCGCACCCCGCTGACCTCCATCCTGGGCTATCTTCAGCTGGTGGAGGAGGATAGCCTGACGCCGGAGCAGCGGCGGGAATATCTGGCGGTCATCCGCAGCCGGGCGGCTACGCTCCAGACGCTCATCACCTCCTTCTACGACCTGTCCCGCATCGAGGGGGGCCAGTGGCAGCTGGAGCGGGAGCCGGTGGACTTGGCCCGAGAGCTGGCCGACCAGTTGGCTGCGGCTTATGAGCAGTTGGAGCAGGCTGGGCTACAGGTGTCGGTGAAAATTGCCGACGGCCTGCCGCCGGTGTGGGGGGACCGAAACGGAGTGGTGCGGGTGCTGTCCAACCTGCTGACCAACGCCTACCGCCACGGGACGGGAACGCTGGAGGCGCGGCTGTACCGGGAGGGGGATCATGTGGTGTCCGCCTTTTCCAATGATGCGCCGGGCATGACCGACGAGGATGTGGAGCGGGTGTTTGAGCGGTTCTACACCGTGGACCGGATGCGCACCGGGCAGAACACCGGCCTGGGTATGGCCATCGTTAAAGCCCTGGCCGAGCGGATGGGGGGCCAGGTATCCGCCCGTCTGGAGGACGGGCGGTTTACCGCTCAGGTGTCCTGGAAGGCGGCTGGATAATGGGAAAAGCTGGGGCCTTCTGCCCCGAGGAAGAAAGAGGGGCGTTTCACCGCCCTGGTATGGAGGAGATCGCAATGTATGACGTGATAGCGCTGGGTGAACTGCTGGTGGATTTTGCTCCGGTCAGCACCGACGGGGAGGGGTATCCGACTCTGAAGGCCAATCCCGGCGGCGCGCCGGGCAATTTCCTGGCGGCCCTGAGCCGTTATGGGGCCAGGACCGCCTTTGTGGGCAAAGTGGGGCAGGATGCCTTTGGCCGCCTGCTGACTGACACCCTGGAGCGGGCGGGCATCGAGACGAAAGGGGTGATAGCCGACCCCGAAGCCTTTACCACCCTGGCTTTTGTCACCCTGGATGAGCATGGGGACCGATCCTTCAGCTTTGCCCGCAAGCCGGGGGCGGACACCCGCCTGCGCCCGGAGGAGGTGGATTTGGAGCTGATTCTCCAGTGCCGCCTGTTCCACTTCGGAACGCTGAGCCTCACCGAGCAACCCGCCCGGTCCGCCACCCAGGCGGCGGTAGCCCACGCCAAAGCGCAGGGCAAATGGGTCAGCTGCGACCCCAATCTGCGCCTGCCCCTGTGGGACAGCCCGGCGGCAGCCAGAGAGCAGATGCTGTGGGCGGTATCCCAGGCGGACATCGTCAAGATCAGTGAGGAGGAGGTGGACTTCCTCTGGGGCTGCTCTCCTCAGGAGGGGGCGGACCGCCTGCTGGACCAGTGTGGGGTCAGCCTGGCCATGGTCACCCTGGGCCCAAAGGGCTGCTATGTGAAAAACCGCCGGGGAGCCTGCTATGGGACCTGTCCCCAGGTCCAGGTCCGGGACACCACCGGGGCCGGGGATATCTTCGGTGGCGCGGCGGTGAGCCGCTGGCTGGCCTCCGGCAAGGCCCCCGGCGAACTGGACGAGGAAGAATTGGCGGATCTGGCGGCCTTTGCCTGCACTGCGGCCAGCCTGTCCACCCAGCGCCAAGGGGGAATCCCCAGCATCCCGGAGCGGGCAGAGGTGGAGGCGGCGCTGGCCTCCCGATAGAGCGGAGCGGTTAGAGCCGGAAGGGAGACGGTTTATGAAAAAGTGGTATGATGAGGAGTACGAATTTGAGATCGAGGTGACCGGATTTCTCCGGGGGGAGCGCACGGAGCGGTACTGCCGCAACGGGGAGCAGGTGGGGGACCGGTATACCTGTACCTATGGCTGTCCCGTGAACGACCAGGGATATGGCATCTGCTCCAAGACCATGATGATGCTCTACCCCATTATGGAGGCGGTGCGCAGCGGCGGCGATTTGGAGAACATCGGCGGAAGCGGGCGGTATATCAAGGACGTCGTCTGCCCGGATGGCTGCGTGCTGTTCCGTCTGACGGCAAGACCCCTGGGAAACGAGAATTTTTTCAAGGGAAGATTTTTTGATTGAGCCGGACGCCTGTTCGAAGTGAAAACCCCCCTCTTCCAAACTTGGAAGAGGGGGGTTTTGTTTGGTTACTTCTGAGGCTCGTCATCGCTGCCGCAGCCACAGCCGCAGTCACAGCTGTCATCGGCGTGATCCTCGGCCGCAGCGTCGTGGATGTCCACCTCAACGTCCTGGATCTCCTCGTCGGATAGGTTACCAGCGGCCTTGATGTCCGCGATGCGCTCGTTGTTGTATTCAATCTTAGCCTGGGACTGACTGATTTTCTCACACAGAGCGGCATAGGCGGGCTCGGGCGCAGCGCCCCGCTCAGCAAAGTACAGCTTGCCCAATTCCAGGTAGGCCTTCTTGATAGCGTCCGCCTCGCTGGCGTTCTGCACCTTGAGCTTGCCGATCTCGGTCAGCTCTTTGCCCTTGGCGATGGCGGTGTCGGTCAGGTCCTTGGCCCGGGCTACGCTGGTCTGAGCCAAGTCCTTGGCAGTTTCCTTGAGCTTGTCAAAGTCGATATTAATATTCATGGTGAAACCTCCTTGATGTTGTGGCTGGAACCATTTGCTTCATGGTCCCATTGTAATCCGGGAACAGACGGGATGCAAGGGGTTTTGAAAGGTTTAACGGGTCTTTCATCGTTTTTTAATTTGCCGTTCACGCCTTATTCCGAAAGGCGAAGAACCGCTGGCCGAAGTAGTTGAGCACAGTGTAGAGCCCCATGCCCCCTACCTTGGCCAGCCGCTCCACCCAGACCGGGTCCAGCCCCGTCCAGCCCAGCACCCACTGGGCGGCGGGCTGGGCGATGGAGTAGGCAATCAGGTAGCACACCGCCACATTGACGGCGAATTTCAGCACAGACGGCCAGAAAGCCGCACGGCTTTGGAAGGTGAAGGAGCGGTTGAGAAAAAAGCTCATCACCGCCCCGGCTACGTAGGCGATGGCGGTGGACGGCCAGTACCCCAGCCCTTCCAGCAAGAACATAAGCACCAGGCTCAGCAGGGTGTTGCCCACCCCCACCAGCAGGAACTTCCACACCGAGGCGTCAAGCAGTTTCTTCTTCATCGCTGTCCTCCAGCACCTGGCGGATGAGGAATCGGGGCCGGCCCTTCGTCTCCAAATAAATCTTGCCCACGTACTCCCCCACGACTCCCATGGCCAACAGAATGAGCCCGCCCAATGCCCACAGGGAGCAGGCCAGGCTGGCCCAGCCGGTGACGGTGGCTCCCATGGCCCAGCGTGCCAGGTTGTAAACGATCATCACCAGGGACACCAGGAAGATGAGAAAGCCCAGGCCAGTGATCATCCGAAGCGGCTTGACCGACAGGGAGGTAACACCCTCCATGGCGAAGGACAGCATTTTCTTCAGGGGGTATTTGCTCTCTCCGGCAAAGCGTTCCCCCCGCTCATACTCCACCACGTCGGTGCGGTAGCCGATCATGGGCACGATGCCCCGAAGGAAGAGGTTGACCTCCCGGAACTGCTCCAGCCCTTCCAGCGCCCGCTTGGACATGAGACGGTAATCGGCATGGTTGAATACCGTCTCCGCCCCCAATGCGTTCATCACCCGGTAGAAGCCCTCGGCGGTGGTGCGCTTGAAAAAGCTGTCCTTTTTCCGGGAAGATCGGACTCCGTAGACGATGTCCACTCCTTCCAGGAACTTGTCCACCATCTGGTCCACTGCCTCCACATCGTCCTGGAGGTCCGCGTCCATGGAGATGACCGCGTCCGCCTTGTCCTTGGCGGTCATCAGACCAGCCAACAGGGCGTTTTGGTGGCCCCGGTTACGGGTCAGGTCCACGCCGCAGAACAGGGGAGACTGTTGGTGGAGGGCGGAAATGATCTCCCAAGTGCGGTCTTTGGAGCCGTCGTTGACAAAGAGCACCCGGCTCTTTTCGCTGATTTTCCCTGCGGTGATAAGCTGTTCCAGCTTGGCCTTCAAGCGCTTGGAGGTCTCGGGCAGGACCTCCTGCTCATTGTAACAGGGTACGACGATATATAAGGTATTATTCATGGTCATTTTTCTCCGAAAGAGTGATATCTGATTTTGGAGACGGCTTCTCTCCAAACAAAGGGATCTCCAACACATCGCAAATTTTCAGCAGCAATTCAAAAGACGGATTGCGGCGGCCCTGCTCAATATGGTTGACCGTGGACTGGTCCACCCCAATCAGCCGGGCCAGCTTGGATTGGCTCAGGCCGTGTTCGGTCCGCTTACGCTTCATGATTTTGTGAAACTCTTCCATTTGCATCACCATGCTCATTTTATTACTTGGAGTAATGATTGTAAAGTATGACATAGAGCCATTGACAAAAAGACGCAATTGTGCTATATATGGCTTAAAGCCATAGAAAGGAGTTGAACCGAGATGGAGGATATGCGGGAATTTTTGGAGGATTGGGCGCTGTCCGTCCAGCGGGAGACGCTGACCCGGGACCGGGAGTACCGGGAATTGGAGCGGCGTCGGAAGGAACTGTTTACCCAGCTGACCCAGGGCGACAGGGCCTTGACCGTGGAGGACGGACTGGCCCTTTTGGACCTGACGGACGAGATGGCCGAGCGGGAGAAGCTGTTTTTGCTTCATTTTGGTCTTCGGTTGGGTATCGCGGCCACGGAGGAGTAGTCAAGGGCGGGGCCCTTGCAATCTATCGAGGCCCGCCAGGGCCTCGCGGCCTGGTCAGGTTTCGCCCTCCACAGAAAGCAAGGGCCCCGCCCTTGTTTTGGCTGTCAAAAGAAATGGGGTCGGAAAAAATACGTTTCCAAGGGCACAGTCTTTGGATCAGGGGGCAAGGTCGCCAGCCCCGTCCTTTCCTTTTTTCCAAAAAGAAGGAGGGGCAGGGCTCCGGCCCTACTCCTCCCCCAGCGCCTGGCGCAGATGCTCCACGGCCCGCCGCTCGATGCGGGACACCTGTACCTGGCTGACGCCCAGCACCTTCGCGGCCCGGTCCTGCGTGAGATTCTTATAAAACCGCAGGAAGATGACCTGCCGTTCCCGCTCGGGCAGAGCGTCGATGGCGGAGCGTAGGGCCAGACGTTCCACCACCTCATCCTCCATGCCTCCCTCGCCCAGCACCGCTTCCAGAGTGAAGCCTTCCTCGCCGCTCTCGCTGTGGATGGAGGCTACGGTGAGGGTGGCCGTCTCCGCCGCGGCGATCTCCTCCGGTTCCAGCCCGGTGGCGGTGGACAGCTCGGACAGGGTGGGCTCCCGGCCCAGCTGGACGCTTAACCGTTCCTTGGCCAGGCGGATGGCAGTGGACCGCTCCTTTACGGTGCGGCTGACCTTCACCACCCCGTCATCCCGGAGGAAACGACGGATTTCCCCGGCGATCTTGGGCACGGCATAGGTGGAAAACTGGGTGCCATAATTCAGGTCGAATCCCCGCACCGCCTTTAGAAAGCCCAGACAGCCCAACTGATACAGGTCCTCGCTCTCCACCCCTCGGCCATAGTACCGCTTGGCCACCGACCAGATCAGGCCGCTGTTTTCCACCAGCAGCCGCTCACAGGCGTCGTTGTCGCCCTTTTGGGCCGCTTCCAGGAGGGTGGGGGCGTCGGCCCCCCTCACCGGGGGGCGCCCGCCCGGCGGGCGATCCGCTTGCGCATGGTGACGGTGGTGCCCTTGCCCGGGGCGGACTTGACCTTGAGGCCGTCCATAAAGCTCTCCATGATCGTGAAGCCCATGCCGGACCGTTCCTCGTTGCCAGTGGTGAACAGGGGAGTACGGGCCTGTTCCACGTCAGCGATACCTACGCCGGAGTCCTTCACCTGCACCTCCAGCTCGTTGCCCTCCAGCAAACGCAGGCGCATGGTCACCCGGCCCAGCCGGTCGGGGTAGGCGTGGACGATGGCGTTGGTCACCGCCTCACTGACGGCGGTCTTGATATCCGCCACCTCGTCTAGGGTGGGGTCCAGCTGGGCGGCGAAGCAGGCAGCGGCGGCCCGGGCAAACCCCTCGTTGGCGGAGCGGGAGGTAAAGACGATGGTGGCTTGATCGATGGCTTTCATGTATGTAGCCCTCCTTATTCCAGACTGATGAGCCGCCCCAGCCCGGCGGCGTCCAGCACCCGGCGGGGCTGGGTGGGGATGGATACCGCCCGGATGACGCCCCCCAGCTCGTCCATTCGGCGTTTGCACCGGATGAGTACGGCGATGCCTGAGCTGTCCATGAAATTGACTCCGGACAGGTCCAGGGTCAGCCGGCGGGGGAGGCGGTCGGCGATGAGCGCATCCAGCTCGGCCATCATGGCCCGGGCGCCGTGGTGGTCGATCTCGCCGGAGAGATGGGCGGTGAGGTCCCGGTTTTCGCTTGTGACGGTTACCGGCATGGCTTGTCCTCCTTATGGTTGGTATATGGGATTATACGGCAGAAGGGCTGTCGGATTTCGCTGAAAACCAAGGGACAGGGCCTGGGATGGCCGTTTTTTTCGTCCTTGGGTCCAGCGGAGCGGGCGGCGCCGTCCGGCGGTGAGATTTTTTCTGAGGGACTGGAACTTTCCGCCCCGCTCCGGTATCTTAAGGGTGTCCGGACAACAAAACAAGGAGATACGCCATGGCACTGACAAGAGAACAATTTATCCAGGCGGTGATGGAATACAGCCGGGCCATGTTTCGGGCGGCCCGGGCCATTTTGGACGGCGATGCCGACGCGGAGGACGCGGTGGACATCGACGCTGTGGCGGGGGTGTCCTTTGGCGCCTGGTATATCCCAATAAACCCGGACGGAACGGTAGGGGAGGGGCGTTGGCTGTCCAACTGATGCAAAGAGCGGCGGGGGGTGTGCCCCCCCCGCCCTTTTTTCGCCCGCCCCTTGCAATCCGGGCGTTTTTCCTTTATAATATCACAGATTGATATTTTGGGCCGTTTTGCCCGCTGAGAAATAAGGAAGTGTTTGGATTGAAGTACGATTTTGCCAGCATCGAGCCAAAGTGGCAGAAACGTTGGGAAGAGGCCAAGGTCTACGCCGCCGAAAACGGCAGCAGCAAGCCCAAGTTCTATGGCCTGGTGGAGTTTCCCTACCCTTCCGGTCAGGGACTGCACGTGGGCCATCCCCGGCCTTATACTGCCATGGACATCGTTACCCGGAAAAAGCGGATGGATGGGTATAACGTGCTGTTTCCCATCGGGTTTGACGCCTTCGGCCTGCCCACGGAGAACTACGCCATCAAAAACCACATTCACCCCGCCATCGTCACCAAGCAGAATATCGCAAATTTTACCAGCCAGCTGAAAATGCTGGGCTTTGGCTTTGACTGGGACCGGGTCATCGACACCACCGACCCCAAGTACTACAAGTGGACCCAGTGGATTTTCCTTCAGCTCTGGAAGCACGGCCTGGCCTATAAGGCCACCATGCCGGTGAACTGGTGCACCTCCTGCAAATGCGTGCTGGCCAACGAGGAAGTGGTGGAGGGCGTGTGCGAGCGGTGCGGCGCCCCGGTCATTCGCAAGGAAAAGTCCCAGTGGATGCTCAAGATCACCGAGTACGCCCAGCGGCTCATCGACGATTTGGATGATTTGGACTTTATCGAGCGGGTGAAAATCCAGCAGAAGAACTGGATCGGCCGCTCCACCGGCGCGGAAGTCACCTTTAAGGCTACCGCCGGAGACGACATTGTGGTGTTTACCACCCGGCCGGACACCCTGTTCGGCGCTACCTATATGGTCCTCTCCCCGGAGCACGCCCTTATCAAGAAGTGGCTGGATGCCGGCCTCATTGCCAACGCTGGCGACGTGACCGACTACCAGAAAGCCGCCGCCTCCAAGTCCGATCTGGAACGCACGGAGCTGAACAAGGAAAAGACCGGCGTGAAGCTCTCCGGCGTGCGGGGCGTCAACCCCGTCAACGGCAGAGAAATTCCCATTTTCATCTCCGATTACGTCCTGGCCACCTATGGCACCGGCGCCATCATGGCCGTTCCGGCCCACGATGACCGGGACTGGGAGTTTGCCAAAAAGTTTGGCTGTGAGATTGTGGAGGTGGTTTCCGGCGGGGAGGATGTGCAGAAGGCCGCTTTCACCGCTAAGGACGAGACGGGCATCCTGGTCAACTCCGAGTTCCTCAACGGCCTGACGGTGAAGGACGCCATCCCCGTCATCACCAAATGGCTGGAGGAAAAGGGCATCGGCAAGGCCAAGGTCAACTACAAGCTCCGGGATTGGGTGTTCTCCCGCCAGCGGTACTGGGGGGAGCCCATCCCCATGGTGTGGTGCGACAAGTGCGGCTGGGTGCCCTTGCCCGAGGACCAGCTGCCCCTGCTGCTGCCCGACGTGGAGTCTTACGAGCCCACTGACGACGGCGAGTCCCCCCTCAGCAAGATGACCGACTGGGTGAACACCACCTGCCCCCACTGCGGCGGCCCGGCCAAGCGGGAGACGGACACCATGCCCCAGTGGGCCGGTTCCTCCTGGTACTTTCTGCGGTATATGGACCCCCACAATGACAAGGCCCTGGCTTCCCCGGAGGCGCTGAAATACTGGTCCCCGGTGGACTGGTACAACGGCGGCATGGAGCATACCACCCTTCATTTGCTCTACTCCCGCTTCTGGCACAAGTTCCTGTACGACATCGGCGTAGTGCCCACCAAGGAGCCTTATCAAAAGCGCACCAGCCATGGTATGATTTTGGGCGAGGGCGGAGAGAAGATGTCCAAGTCCCGGGGCAACGTGGTCAACCCCAACGACATCGTAGCCGCCTACGGAGCGGACACCCTGCGGCTGTATATCATGTTTATCGGCGACTTTGAGCAGGCCGCCGTGTGGAGCGACAACGCCGTGAAGGGCTGCAAGCGCTTTTTGGACAAGGTGTGGAACCTGGCCGAAAGCTGCTCGGACAGCCTGGCGTACACCCCTGCCAACGAGGCGTCCATCCACAAGTGCATCAAGAAGGTGGCCGACGACATCGAGAGCATGAAGTTCAACACCGCCATCGCCGCCATGATGACCCTGGTGGGCGAGTTCCAGAAAAACGGCTGCACCAAGGGGGACATGAAGGCCCTGCTGGTGATGCTCTCCCCCTTCGCTCCCCACATCGCCGAGGAGCTGTGGGAGATGCTGGGCTTCTACGCCCAGATGGGCTTTGCCTGCCAGCAGAGCTGGCCGGAGTACGACGAGTCCAAGACCGTGGCCAGCGAGATCCAGATGGCCGTCCAGGTCAACGGCAAGGTGCGCTCCAATATCGTAGTGCCCGCCGGCGCGGACAACGACGCCATCGTAGCCGCCGCCCAGGCGGACGAGAAGGTGCGCAAATTTACCGACGGCATGGCTCTGGTCAAATCCATCGTGGTGCCCGGGAGACTGGTCAACCTCATCGTGAAGCCCCAATCATAGAAAATGAGGAGTGCCGCCTAGGGCGGCACTCCTTTTTTGGCAAGGACAGGGCCCTTGCAGCCTATTGAGGCCCTGCCAGGCCTCCGGCGGGTGACTTTCTAAACGATTAGAAAGTCACCAAAGAATCGCCGGGGTTTGGGCGCGGATGGACTTCAAGCGCCAAGGGCGCGCTTTTGTCCATAGCGCCTGCACCCCCGGACCCCCCTCGTCCTCGCAAAGTCCGCT
>ERZ836441.2373-NODE-2373-length-15035-cov-4.374433_pt1 | contig 15035 bp, 11 predicted proteins | sample MGYA00519686_ERZ836441 | MGnify/ENA primary metagenome ERZ836441 (study PRJEB31850, sample SAMEA3708800) | human gut metagenome | biome: human gut; feature: human-associated habitat; material: faeces | place: China | collected 2014 ... | reverse complement strand
TGTTCAGGCTGAGGCGGGCCGCTCTCGCGGCGTTGCATAAAATCAGAGGCGGGTTGCACCATGCAGCCCGCCTGTTCCTAATTCTCGTGTGAAAGTCACAGCTTTTGCTTCAACTGGTAGAGCAGGTTCAGTGCCTCAATGGGCGTCAGCGTCTCCACGGCGGTGGCGCGCAGTGCGTCCAGCACTTCCGCCCCCGCCATGTCTCCCAGGGAGAGCTGGTCCTCCGCTGGGGCCGCCTGGCCAGCACTGGGCGTGGCACGGCCCTCCGCCTCCAGCTGGGCCAGAATGTCCCGTGCCCGGCTAATTACCCGGTCAGGCACCCCGGCCAGTTTGGCAACCTCGATGCCATAGCTCTGGTCCGCACCGCCGGGGACGATCTTGCGGAGGAATACGATGTCATCCTTGCGCTTCTTCACTGCGATATGGTAGTTGCGCACCCCGTCCAGCTCCGCTTCCACCGCCGTCAGCTCATGGTAGTGGGTGGCGAACAGCGTCTTGGCGCCCAGGCGCTTCTTGTCCGCACAAAACTCCAATACCGCCCGGGCGATGGACATGCCGTCATAGGTAGAGGTTCCCCGGCCAATCTCATCCAGGATAAGCAGGCTGCGGCTGGTGGCGTCCCGGAGCATCTGGGCCACCTCGGTCATCTCCACCATAAAGGTGGACTGGCCCGCCCCCAGGTCGTCGGAGGCCCCGATGCGGGTGAACACCCGGTCCACCACGCCGATGCGAGCGGAGCGGGCGGGGACAAAGGCGCCCATCTGGGCCATGAGGACAATGAGGGCCACCTGGCGCATGTAGGTGGATTTGCCCGCCATATTGGGTCCGGTGATGATAGACAGCCGCCCGCCGTCCCCGTCCATGTCCGTGTCGTTGGGGACAAAGAGGGAATCTTTCAGCATTTTTTCCACCACCGGATGGCGCCCCTCCCGGATTTGGATGACGCCGCTGTCGTCCACCTGGGGGCGGCAGTAGCTGTTCTGCACCGCCACGGCGGCGAAGGAGATCAGTACGTCCAGCCGCCCCACCCCGGCAGCGGCCCGCTGCACCGGCCGGACCTGGGCGGCGGCGGCGTCCCGCAGCTGGCAGAAGAGCTGATACTCCAGGGCGGTGATGCGGGTCTGAGCGGATAGGATCTCATGCTCCAGGTCCTTAAGTTCCTGGGTGATAAACCGTTCGCAGTTGACCAGCGTCTGTTTGCGGATGTAGTCCTCCGGCACCTGGTCATAGTAGGACTTGGACACCTCGATGTAATAGCCGAACACCTTGTTGTAGCGCACCTTTAGGCTCTTGATGCCGGTGCGCTCCTTCTCCCGCCCCTCAATGGCGGCCACCATGTCCGCCCCGTGGTCCAGCAGGTCTCGAAGGTGGTCCACCTCCGCATCGCACCCCGGGCGGATAAAGCCCCCTTCCCGGATGGTGAAGGGCAGGCGGTTTTTTTCGTCCTCGTCCCGGATGGTGCCGTCGATGAGGGCCCGGAGCTGCTCCAGCCCCTCCAGGCTGGCGGTCACCTCGGTGAGCATCCGACCGGACAGGCCCTCCGCCTGGGCGCACAGAGCGGGCAGCACCGCCAGGCCCTGGGCCAGCAGCTTCATATCCCGGGCGTTGGCGCTGCCGTACACCACCTTGCCGATGAGCCGCTCCAGGTCGGGCACCTGCCGGAGAGTAAGGGCCAGCTCCTCCCGGGCCACGGTGTTGTCCACCAGGACGGCCACAGCCTCCTGCCGCCGGGCGATGTCCACCGGGGAGCGCAGGGGCTGCTCCAGCCAGGCGCGGATCATCCGATGGCCCATGGCGGTGCGGGTCTTATCCAACACCCACAGCAGGGAGCCCTTTTTCTCCTTGCTCCGGAGGGTCTCAGTAAGCTCCAGGTTACGCCGGGCAGTGAGATCCAGCTCCATGTACCGCTCCTCTCCCTCCAGGGCCAGAGGGCCCAGGTGGCTCAGATCGGTCTTCTGGGTCTCAGCCAGATAGGCGGCCAGAGCTCCGGAGGCCCGCAGACACAGCTGCTTTGCGCTGTCATCCTGCTCCAGCTCGTCCTCATCCCCCCACAGCCCGCAAGCAGTGAGAGCGGCCAGCGCCCGGTCCAGCTGGAAGCGGTCCTCCCCGCCGTTTTCGCACATGCACTCCAGCCGCTCCCGCAGGAAGACCTTCAGCGCCTCCGTCCCGGCGGCCTGGCCGGAGAGGATCGCTTCGCTGGGAGGGGAGGCGGATAGCTGGTTGCACAGCCGGTTCAGCGCCCCCTCCCCCTGGTGAGCTGCAGCGGTAAACTGCCCTGTGGACATGTCACACTGGGCCAGGGCGTAGCTCTCCCCCTCCTGGCAAATGGCGCAGATGTAGTTGTTGCGGCTCTCGTCCAGCATCACGTCGTCTATAGCGGTGCCGGGGGTGACAATGCGCACGATGTCCCGGTCCACCAGGCCCTTGGCGGTGGCTGGGTCCTCCATCTGCTCGCAGATAGCCACCTTGTAGCCCCGCTTGATCAGCCGGGCGATGTAGCTCTGGGCGGAGTGATAGGGCACGCCGCACATGGGCACCCGCTCATCCTCCGGCTTATTCCGGTCCCGGGTGGTGAGGGTCAGGCCCAACTCTTCCGCACCCACCTTGGCGTCGTCGTTGAACATCTCATAGAAGTCACCTAGCCGGAAAAAGAGAAGGCAGCCCGGATTTTCCTCCTTCATTTTCAGGTACTGGCGCATCATTGGGGTCAATTCCGCCACAGTTTTCCACTCCTGTTCTATCTGATCTTGATTGGAAAAGGGACAGGCCCCCCTCCGGCACAGCATCCACCGTGCCGGGGAGCGGCCTATTACCCTGCGGTATCAAATTCTTTGATGATATACACGTACCGGACGCTGTCCAGATCGGCGGCGGGTTGGATGACTGCATATTGGTCCTGGCCGTTGGCCTCTGTGTGCAGGGACTCCACCGTGCCGACCAACAGTCCGGCGGGATAAACCATCCCCAAGCCTGACGTGGTCACCTGGTCTCCAGCGATGAGGCCAGTGTCATCCTCCAGATAGCTCAGCTTCAGCCTCCCGTCCTGCATAAGGGTGAAGTCCCCCTCCAACACGGCATTTTCGTCCACCCGGGCAACCCGGCCACCGATTTCCACCTCTCCATCCGTAAGAAAGGACATGACGCAGCTATTGTAATCCACCTCAGTGACGATGCCCACCAGGTTGCCGTACTGATCTACCACGCAGTCGTTTTTCTCCACATCATGGCGGGAGCCCTTATTCAATGTGGCACTCCACTCCCAGCTGGAGGTGGATCGTTGCGTAATAGTGGCCTCTTCAAAGACAAAGTCTTCCCGCTCCTCTGCCAGGCCCAGCAAATCCTTATATTGCTTATTTTCCCGAATGGCCTCATCGTACTTCCGCTCTTTTTCCTTCAACTCGGCCAACTGCCGCTTGAGCTCGTCATAGGCCTCCTCCAGCGCATCGTACCGGAACGCGCGGTCATACTGGTCCTCTACCCAGCCCGCCACGGTGGAAGACAGGCTGCGGAAAGGAGTGGCCAGCACCCCCAGCACGTCAGATACGGGGTTTCCGCCCAGAATGAGGGAGCCCACCGCCAGCACAGCCGCCAGCAGCACCGCGGCGATGAGAATGAGTAATCCGTTGTTGCGAAAAAATTGCTTCATAGCCTGGCTCCTCGCCTTAAATTCACCCTGCTGCCAGCGCCAGCACATCTATGCCGAAGCCGGCCAGCATCCGGCCCAACCGGAATACCGGAAGGCCCATCACATTGCAGTAGTCCCCCTTGATGCCAGACACCAGAAGGGCGCCCACTCCCTGAATACCGTAAGCCCCGGCTTTATCCATGGGCTCACCAGTGGCAATATAACAGCTGATCTCCTCCGGCTCCAGTTCCCGGAAGGTGACCCGGGTCTCTTCGTGTTCGGTGGCCATCCGGTCTCCCTGAGCCACGGTGACGCCGGTATAGACCCGGTGGCTGTTGCCTGAAAGGGCGGACAGCATGGCAAAGGCTTCCCGCTCGTCCGCCGGCTTGCCTAGCACAGCCCCGTCCAGCACCACCACTGTGTCAGCGGCAATGATGAGATCATCCTCATCCGCCCCGGCAAGAACCGCCTGAGCCTTGCGCTGGCTCAACGCCTCCACCAGATGGGCGGGAGAGGGGTTGCCCTCTATATGCTCGTCCACGTCGGGGGAGACCACCTTGAAGCCCTTCAGACCGACCTGTTCCAACAAAGCCCGGCGCCTAGGTGACCGGGACGCTAAGATGATGTCCACAAGATATCCTCCTCATTCGGTCCATTCAATCTGCGCCCGCAGGCGCGGATAAGATGCGATTCATCTTTCCCAGCGGCAAATCGTCACAGCAAAGTCCGTTCCGGGAAAGACATCCGGGCGGACATTTTTCCTGCACTCCCTTGCCGCTCCTCCTCCAACCAAAACACAAAGGACGTTTTGGTTGGAATCTATGAAAAAACGTTTGCGGCAGGCCGCAACTTAGCCATTTAAAAAGAGGTACCCTTTTCGAATGGCTCACTCCACGTCCCGGTAGTACAGCCCCCTGGTATAATTATTGGGGATATAGGAGCCGCGGTCCAGATACCGCTCCATCACCTGGACGCATTCCAGGGGATTTTCCGTAGTAAATACCAGCCGAATGGCCCACAGGCCTGCCCGCTGGTAGTCTTGGGCCTTGTCTGCTAGGAACAGCTTGTTGGCGTTCAAGATTTCATTCCGGCAGCCAAATGCCTTCACCACCGGGAAGCGTACCCCTTTACGGTCTGTGAGCTGACACACATTGTCACACTGGCATCGGCCGGCGGCGTTTTTGATGGCGCAGTTCTCCGTAATCATCAGGGGCAGGCGGCCATAGGCGATCATCTCCGTATCCACTGCTTTGGATAGGTCCCGAATCTGGGCGAGCTTTAGCTCAAATGAGACGGTAAGGGACTGGAAACCCAGACGTTTATATTCCTTTTCCGCTTGGCTGTTGAATACCTGCAGACCATAGTCCCCCCGGAGGGCAAATCCCATAGACTTGGCCACGCCAGCCAAGCCCAGGTTCCCCGTGAGGGCTTGGGTAATACCCAGGCCCCAGGCCGCCTCCAGCTGGCGCTGGAGCTGAGGCAGCTCCCGGTCAAAACAGATCCGGGGCAGGGTGACGGCCAGGGAGACTCCCCGGCCCATGGCCTGCCCCACCACATCGGGATGGGCCGCGATCTCCTCTGCGGGCAGATAGACCAACGCAGGCTTCAGCTTCTGCAATTCGAAGGTGAGCTGGGTAGCCCGGCGCAGGCTGATGGTGACCCCCGGCGGCTGGCGGCGGTTTTCATACCGGACTCCTGCCTTGTATTCCCCTTGGCGGCGCTGTGGCGGTGCGGAGCGCTGGGCAGTAAGCTCGTCCAGCACCTGGCGGCGCAGGCTGTTGAGGGCGGACAGCGGCACCGAAAGCCCCTTCTCCACCAGGGACCTGGCCCCGGCGCAACGGTAGGGGGTGCCGCCTGTCTTGCTCAGTTGGGTCTCCACCGCCAAACGGTCGATGGGCCGGGTACGGGCCGCCTCCGGGACCGGCCCCTGGGCGGCGGCCACATGGCCGTCCCGGTCCTCCACTCCCACCTGCACGGGCTGCCCCGCCCGGACCATGGCGTAGAAGGTCACCGGCACGCCGGGCCCCTCCCCCTTTTCATAGGCGGCACGGGCCTCGGCGAACAGCTGGCGGGGCTCCGGCGTATTCTCCCGGACGCCGAACATCTCTGGCCCCTTCCGCCTCATGTAGTAGCCGTCGGTGAAGCCCTGACGGGAAAAGGCCTCCTCCAGCGCCCGCAGTTCCTGAGCGGTGGGATCCCGGCCCTCCCGGAGCGCGTCGGCGTACACCTTGGTGACCACCCAGACATACTCCGGCCGCTTCATCCGGCCCTCGATCTTGGCGCAGGCTACCCCCATCTCATTGAGTTCGTGGAGGTGGGTAGCCAGGGACATGTCCTTGAGGGACAGGGGGTGGCTGTCCGCCCGATCCCCCCAGCCATAGGCGAGTCGGCAGGGCTGGGCGCACAGGCCCCGGTTGCCGCTGCGCCCCCCTATGACAGAGGACAGGAAGCACTGACCAGAGTAGCACATGCACAGCGCCCCGTGGACAAATACCTCGATCTCAATGGGGGAGTGTGCGCAGATGTAGGCGATGTCCTGCCGGGACAGTTCCCGGCTGAGCACCACACGGCTCATGCCCAGGTCGGCGGCGGCCTTCACGCCGTCCAAGCTGTGAATGGTCATCTGGGTGGAGGCGTGGACCGGCAGGTCCGGTGCGCACTGGCGCAGGGCGCGCACCAGTCCCATATCCTGCACCAGCACTGCGTCCGCCCCCAGCTGGGAGGCCGCTGACGCGTCCTCCGCCGCCTGGGGCAGCTCCCGGTCGGATACCAAGGTGTTGAGGGTCAGATATACCTTCACCCCCCGGGCATGACAATAAGACACCGCCTGCGCGAACTCATCATCAGAAAAATTTTTGGCGTTGCGGCGGGCATTGAATCGTCCATATCCAAGATAGATTGCGTCCGCGCCGGCACACACTGCGGCGCGGACGGCCTCCGGGCTCCCTGCGGGAGCAAGCAGTTCCAACATGGTGTCCTCCGTGGTAAGTGGAAATATGACAGGCGGCTAGGCGCTTTTTGGGGCCTCGCCGAGGCCCAGCGAAGCGGACTCGGTGGGAAGGCAGGCGCAAGGGAGCGGACGAATTTTCGCCCACAGGCGGAAATGAAGTCAAGCGGACTTTGCGCCGCCATTCGGCGGGACGCAGTCACTCCACTGCGCCTGCTTTCCCATAGAAAACCGCTTTGCTGGGTTTTTCATGGGGGATTTCCCGCTCCGGGCAAACCCAGCACGGCCTCTGACCGCCCCTGGGCTGCCCATCCGCTACCGTCTTATCTCCCCTATGCGCCTATCCTCTCGCTTCCTATTTCTTTTGCTGAAGTTTGAAGATCTCCCGCTTGGCCTCACTCAACTCCGTTTTCAACTGAGCGGACTCCTCCAGCAACTCCTTGATCTGGCGGCGCAGGTTCTCCGACGCATCCTGCTCCCGGAATCGCTCGTCGGCAATATTCATGGCGGTAAGCACGGCCCCGTCCACCAGGGCCATCTTTCCGCCTTCCATGGTCTCCTTCAGCTTACCGTCCACATAAGCGGCCACCTTTCGGACATATTCTTCGCCCTCGGCGGCAAGGATGGCATATTGCTGGCCCCCGATGGTGACGGTGACGTGGTTTTTCATGGCTTGTCCCCTCCGATCATCATATGCCAATTTTAGATACTTTAGTATAGCACACCCGGAGGAAAAAGAAAATGAAAAAAACGAAAATTGTCGTTTTCCCCTGTCAGCGCGCTTCGGGGCGGCTTGTACGATTGAAGGAAGATTTGAAAGATTAAAAATGGACACATATTTGTTAAAAATAGGGTGATTCCCCTTGCGGACCCCCCCTGGTTCCTGTATCATGTATACACAAGAAGCAGGCCGTACCTCGGGGCGCCCCGGGCCTAGCTTCCCAACCAATCATCATCCGCCGGCTATCTGCCGGCGGGCCAAAGAGAAAAGGAGGAAACAAGTTATGCCACCCATCATGATTGCAGGTATCGTTTTGATCGTGGTCATCCTCATTGTAGCCCTGTGCCTTTTGGGCTATGTGAAAGCGCCGCCCGACCAGGCTTACATCATCTCCGGCTTCCGCAAGCACCGCACCCTCATTGGCAAAGCCGGCGTACGAATCCCCGTTTTGGAACGGTTGGATAAGCTGTCCCTGGCCCTCATCCCCATCGACGTGAAAACGTCCAGCGCCGTCCCCACTGCGGACTACATCAATATCTCGGTGGATGCGGCGGTCAATGTGAAGATCAGCGACGACATGGATAAGCTCAAGCTGGCCTCCGCCAACTTTCTCAACCAGCCCACCGACTACATCGCCCGGGTGGCCCGGGAGGTGCTGGAGGGCAACATGCGGGAGATCGTGGGCAAAATGCGCCTGGAGGAGATGGTCAGCGACCGGCAGAAGTTTGCAAACCTGGTGAAGGAGAACGCTGAGCCTGACCTAGCCTCCATGGGCCTGGACATCATCTCGTTCAACGTGCAGAATTTTGTGGACGGCAACGGCGTTATTGAGAACCTGGGCGTGGACAACATTGTGCGCATCCAGCGGGGCGCCGCCATCAGTCGGGCAGAGAGCGAGCGGGACATCAAGATTGCCCAGGCCACCGCCCAGCGGGAGGCCAACGACGCCCGGGTGGAGGCCGAGACTCAGATGGCCGAACGCAACAACGCCCTGGCCATCCGTCAGGCCGAGCTCAAACAGCAGGCCGACCGTAAGCAGGCTGAGGCCGACGCGGCCTACAGCATCCAGGAGCAGGAGCAGCGCCGGAGCATCGAGGTGGCCTCCGCCAACGCGGACATCGCCCGGGCCGAGCGCACCGCTGAGCTGAAAGCCCGGGAGGTGGACGTAGCCAAGCAGACCCTGGACGCAGAGATCCGCGCCAAGGCCGACGCAGAGCGCTACGCCGCCGAGCAGGAAGCTGAGGCGGAGCTGTTCCGCCGCACCAAGGAGGCCGAGGCCAAAATGATCGAGCGCCAGCGGGAGGCCGAAGGCATCAAGGCCGTGGGCGAAGCGGAGGCTGAGGCCATCCGGCTCAAAGCCCTGGCCGAGGCGGAAGGCATCGACAAGAAGGCCGAGGCCATGAAGAAGTACGGTGAGGCCGCTGTCATCGAGATGATTATGGGCGCCCTGCCCGACATTGCCAAGAACGTGGCCGAGCCTCTGTCCAAGGTAGATAAGATCACCATGTACGGCGAGGGAAACAGCGCTAAGCTCCTCCAGGACATCGTCAACGGCACCACCCAGGTGACTGAAGGCATGACCGCCGGTCTGGGCATCGACCTGAAGGCCCTGCTGGCTGGCTTCCTGGGCGGCAAGGCCGCCGCACCGGGCTCCATCGCCCCGCCTCCTCCCCCTCCGGCACCCCAGCCTGATCCGGATAAAAAACCTGAGCTATGACCCAGCGCACCAGACCCCACGGCTTTGCCGTGGGGTCTGAAAAATCCCGGACGAAAGGAGCGCTCCCCATGATCGGTTATATTCTTATCCTGATATTGCTCGCTCTGCTTGGAATAGCCATGATCTTCCGGCCCCATTTCTTTTGGACGGTGAGCCATTGGCTGTCCGTAAGGGATGGGGAGCCTACGGATCTATACATCTGGTTTGTGCGGATCAGCGGCAGCATTTTTCTCGTTCTGGCAGTGGTGGTGATTGGTATTCTGCTTTTTTATTGACTGGAGCGGCTTTCCCTTGACAGAAAGGGAAAAACGTGATAGATTATCCGGGTAGCAAAGGCGTCGACGAGGAAAAGTAGCCTTGGGTCTGGCTTTCAGAGAGGGAGCGGCTGGTGCGAGTTCCCACCTGTCCCATGGCAAAGGCCCCTCCGAGCCGCCCGCCGGAAATGGCGGGCCGGCCGTTACCGGGCAAGAGCGTGCGCCTTACTGCGCAAATTCAGGTGGAACCACGGACAATTTGTTCGCCCTGAGCCAATCGGCTCAGGGCGTTTTTGTTTCCTGGGAGCCAGACAGGAAGCCGGAGGAATGGATGAAGCGTATCAAAATCAAACAGGGCGCCCCTCCCGGTGCGCCGCCTGCCGCAGCCAGCGGACCATCCGCCCGTGACCCCGCGCTGGATGCAGTCCGAGCTCTGGCCATCGTGCTGGTTGTCATGACCCATGCGGCCAGTCCGGGCTTTTCGTTTCCCATCGGATCGGGCAACTGGTGGGGTGCTATGGCCTGGGGAACTCTGGCCCGGGCTTCGGTCCCGCTGTTTTTCATGTGCAGCGGCGCACTGATGTTGGGGCGGGACATTCCCCTTCGTCGGCTCTATGGCCATAACCTGGTCCGACTGGTGGCGGCGATGTACGTTTGGGCACTCTTTTACCGGGTGTACCACCTAGCTGCCCCCGGCGGGGCCGGGCTATCTCTGACAAGCCTTGTGGATGCGGTCAAGCACACTTTGGTGCTCCACCATGAATTCCACTTCTATTTTCTCCACATCATGCTGTTGGTCTATATCTGCCTGCCCGTCGTCCGGGCCTTTCTCCGCTCCGCCTCCCGGCGGGAAGTGGAGTACGCCCTGCTGGTCTGGTTCGTCACCGGCATCCTGTTCCCTGTCCTCAAGGATGTCTGGCCCTTCTCCCTGGTCAGCCCCATCTCCGGGTGGTACTTGCTTCCCGCCGCCTATTCCTCCATCGGATACACTATGTTGGGGTGGTATTTGCGGCAGTATGGCGGTATCGCCCGGCGGTGGTATCTTCTGTCGCTCGCTTGCGGCGCTGCCTTCACCTTTGTCAGCTGCTCGCTCCTGTCCCTGAAGTATGGCGTGTTGGCGGAAAATCTCCTGTCCGGCTGGTCTCCTGGCCCTATGCTGATGTCGGTGGGATGGTTTGGACTTCTTTTGAAGGTGCGCGTTTGGCCCAGCCGCCTGCGCCGGGGGACCGGCTGGCTGTCCCGGGCCTCGTTCTGCATCTATTTGGTCCATGTGTGCTTTCTTTCCCTGCTCCGCGCGGTCGGGATCACTGCGGGCGCGGGACTGACCTGGTTGACCATTCCAGGCGTGACGGTGCTGCTGCTGGCCTTGAGTGGGCTGGTTTATGCCGTTTTGTGCCGAATCCCAGTCGTGAAAACCTATTTGATATAACGTATTTTGTGTAAGGAGCGTGTACCATGAAAAACACGGAAAAAACCATGGAGAAGATCGTCAACCTGTGCAAGGGCCGGGGCTTTATCTTCTCCGGCAGCGAGATCTACGGCGGGTTGGCCAACACCTGGGACTACGGTCCCCTGGGCGTGGAGCTGAAAAACAACGTGAAGAAGGCCTGGTGGAAGAAGTTCGTCCAGGAGAACCCCTACAACGTGGGCCTGGACGCCGCCATCCTCATGAACCCCCAGGTGTGGGTGGCCTCCGGCCACGTGGGCGGCTTCTCCGACCCGCTGATGGACTGCAAGGAGTGCCATGAGCGCTTCCGTGCCGACAAGGTCATCGAGGACTGGTGCCACGAGAACAACTACGACCTGGGTCGCAGCGTGGACGCCATGAGCCAGACGGAGATGAAGGAATTTGTGGAGGAGCACAACATTCCCTGCCCCACCTGCGGTAAGCACAACTGGACGGACATTCGCCAGTTCAACCTGATGTTCAAGACCTTCCAGGGGGTCACGGAGGACGCGAAAAACACCGTCTACCTGCGCCCCGAGACCGCCCAGGGCATTTTCGTCAACTTCCAGAACGTCCAGCGCACCACCCGGCGCAAGCTGCCCTTCGGCGTGTGCCAGATCGGCAAGAGCTTCCGCAACGAAATCACCCCGGGCAACTTCACCTTCCGCACCCGGGAGTTCGAGCAGATGGAGCTGGAGTTTTTCTGCCAGCCGGGCACCGAGCTGGAGTGGTTCTCTTACTGGAAAAACTTCTGCCACCAGTGGCTGCTGGACCTGGGCATGAAGGACGAGAACCTGCGGCTCCGGGACCATGACCCAGAGGAGCTCAGCCACTACTCCAACGCCACCACCGACTTTGAGTTCGTCTTCCCCTTCGGCTGGGGTGAGCTGTGGGGGGTGGCCAGCCGGACCAACTTTGACCTCACTGCGCACCAGAACACCTCCGGCAAGGACATGACCTACTTCGACCAGGAGAAAAACGAGCACTATATCCCCTATGTAATTGAGCCCTCCCTGGGCGCAGACCGGGTCACCCTGGCCTTCCTGGTGGACGCCTACGACGAGGAAGTGGTGGATGCGGAGAAAAACGACGTGCGCACCGTCCTGCGGCTCCACCCCGCCCTGGCTCCCTACAAGGTGGCGGTGCTCCCCCTGTCCAAGAAGCTGGCTGATAAGGGCCGTGAGCTCCAGGCGGAGCTATCCAAGTACTTCATGGTGGACTACGACGACGCCGGCTCCATCGGCAAGCGCTACCGCCGTCAGGATGAGATCGGCACCCCCTACTGCGTGACCGTGGATTTCCAGACGGTGGGCAGCGATACGGAGGAAGCCGACCACGCCGTCACCATTCGGGACCGGGACACCATGGAGCAGGTCCGGGTGCCCATTTCTGAACTGAAAGCCTGGCTGGACAAAAAGCTGGCCTACTAAGAAATCAAATAGATCTGACGGGAGGCGGGCTGCATGATGCAACCCGCCTCTGATTTTATGCAACACCGCGAGAGCAGCCCGCCTCAGCCTGAACATTTCCCAAAGGGTTGCACTGATCGTGCAATCCTTCTCCTTTTGTGCAGCGGCTTCTCAGTCCGTAAAATTTTCGCAGGTCCTCCCGTTTTTGTTGCCCGCAAACAGGGAACGTTTTGCCCCTTAACCCCCTTCTATGAAGGGGGTTAAAACATGGCAACAAACAGTAGCGAACACTTAGGGCTCCATCTGTGGCAGCCCACGGACCAGGTCCTGCGGACCGAGTTCAACGAGAATTGGCAGAAAATCGACACAGCGGCGGCGGGGCTTCGGGAGGACCTGACCCAAGGGCTGGAGGAGATATCCGCCGCAAACTGCCTGGTGAAGCTGGGCGGGCCGCTGTCGACCACGGTGCAAGACGGCACGCTCTCCTTTGACCTGTCCGGCACAGATATGGGCCAATACGCGGCTCTGTTTCTTGTGGTCTATGCCGCCGCCAGCAGCGGCGGCCTGGGACTGGGTGTAAACGGCGAAACATTCCTTTCGGTGTGCAGCAACAACCTGTCGGAGAGCGCGGCCGTGATCTGGCTGGTCCCCGCGGGGGCCGGGATCGCGGGCTGTTCCAATGTGGTGGTCAGCAGGTCGGGGATCGGTGGCGGTGGCGGCGGTTTCACCAGCCAAAGCTGGAATACGGTTCACACCCTCGCCATCAGCGGCGGGTCTGACCCCGGAGCAACGGCTATCCTATACGCGGTCAAGGCATAAAAGGGAAGCCCCCGGCTCAAAGAGCCGGGGGCTTTCGCTTGTTCGCTAGTATCTAGTATCCAGAAGCAATTAGGTATAAGTGTGGATGTCAGTCAGGCTACCACACTTGACCTGATAGGTCCCGTTGGACAGGATGTGGCTCAAATTGACCCAAGCAGCCTTGGTGTTGCCCTGGACGGTAGCGTTGAAGGTGCCCACATACACATACCCATTGTCACCCAGCTTTTCCACGGTGAACTGATAGGTGTCGCCCACCTTGGCATCGGCGCTCAGAGTCAGATAGACAGATCCGTCATCCTTAGCGGTGATACTGGTCACGTTGGCAGGAGTAACAGGATTGTTGATATCCTCGCCAATGGTAGTGCAGATATACACGTACTGAGCGTGCTTTACACCGCCGACCATGGTGTAGGCCACGATGATCTTCTGATTCTCAGCAACAGAGGCGCTGGTGGTCTCGGTCACAGTGGTGTAGTTGACACCGTTGCCGGCAGTCTTGTTGATTACGAAGTACTTGGCGTTGTCCACAAAGTAGTCCGCAAACTGAGCGTCACCAGCAGTGGTGGCACGCAGAGAGTTGCCCGCCAGAGAGTCCACGAAGGCACGATCCCAGCTGTATCCATCAACGGTGGGACCAGCATAGGTGCCAGCCTCAACATCGTTCACACCGAAAGCACCCATGAAGGTGCTAGCTTCCTTAAAGCTGGCAACTACACCGTTGTTGGCAACTTCCAGAGTATAGAAGCCCTCAGGCTTGCCATTCAGCAGGGTGGAATCGTTGCTGTACACATAGGTGGCAGTGCCGTCAGCCTTCCAAACCACATACTCGTTGCCCAGGCCAGTGACACGGCCGGTATAAGCGTTGTCAGAGACATAGGCCACGAAGGTGTTGGCCGCCACGGTGTACTCGGTTACCAGCACCACAGTGGCGTAGCCGCCGCTGGTCAGGTAGCAGATGGTGGCGTTGGTCATGCTGGGCACGTTATTCTTGCCCACATAGGTGGTGTAGGTGCCGTCAGCCTGCTTGACCAGGAACACGGTGCTGTCGTTAGCCACCACATAGTTGACGGCAGTACCGCTAGTGGTAGCGCCAGTAATGGTGGTCAGGCCGGTGGTGATGGTGGCACTCTTGGCAGTGTTGTCATTGCCGAAGCAAATGTCGCCACCCGCAGTGTTATAACCCAGGTTGTAGGTACCGTCAGCGTTAACGGAGTAGGTGGTCAGGTGGTTGTAGTAGGCGCTGTTGTTGGTCCAGTAGTCGGACACAAAGGCGGTTTTGGGGTTGCCGATATTCTGAACACTGCTGGTAGACGTGTTGGTCACAGCAACTCCGCCCACGGTGGAGACGGTCACATTCTGGACGCGGCTGCCGTCAGCCAGCACCACGTCGGCCAGAGCGTAGCCGCCACGCAGGGTGCCGTCATGGATCCAGCGGATGGCCTCGACCACCAGGTAGTTGTTGGTCATCTCAGCCAGGCCGATGATGTTGCCGTACTGGTCGGCGAACACGCTGTAGCCCTTGCCCAGAGTGGCCTGCTTGTTATTGTAGTTGGTGCCGCCCATCAGGATGAACTTGTCGGCGTCGTTGTAGGGGTTGGCCTGGCCCACAGTGGTGGTGGGAGCCACGGTGCCGCTGCCGTTGGTGTAGCGGACCACAGTGCCGGAAGTCACGGGAGTGGTGGCAGTGGCCTCAGCGATGTAGGACACAGACGTATTGGCGCCGTTGGGGTTCACGATCTTCACCAGGGCGTACTGGCCGACGGTGAAGGCGTCGCTCTGATAGGTGTAGGTCTTGGTAGCAGTGCCCTGCTTATTCTGGTACACGGTGAAGGTGGTGGTAGCGGGAATCACGTGGCCGTTGCGGTCGGTGTAAGCGGCCTTCACGCCAGAGACAACCGCCAGATAGGTGTTGATCTCCACCAGACGGTAGGTGCCATTCTCCATGGCATAGACCTCAGTCAGACGGCCCTGAGCGCCCACATAGGAGGTGGTGGCCAGGGGGTTGATGGTGGGATAACGGTTCGTGGTCACGTCAGCGGAGGTCAGGGTCTGGGAAACGCCGTCGATATAGGCGGCCTCCAGGTTGGCGGGCCGAT
>ERZ836441.2361-NODE-2361-length-15110-cov-4.927134_pt1 | contig 15110 bp, 7 predicted proteins | sample MGYA00519686_ERZ836441 | MGnify/ENA primary metagenome ERZ836441 (study PRJEB31850, sample SAMEA3708800) | human gut metagenome | biome: human gut; feature: human-associated habitat; material: faeces | place: China | collected 2014 ... | reverse complement strand
GCTGCGGAACTGGAATCTGCAGATGAGAAACCAAGAACCTTACCGCCAAGGTTCATCATAGCAGCTTCAAAACTGAGACGGGTGCGGGTACTTGGCTCATAGAAAAGTGTGGCAAGCCGTTTGTCGTCACAGGTATGTGCGTATTTTTTGGGGTTTTTCTCAATATCGCTGGCAAGATCCAGAAGCTTCTCAAGCTCCGGAACACTAAGGTCCAGCGGACTCATTAAGTGTCTCATGATATACCTCCGTTATGAGTGTGTGGTTTTGGGGTAGAGTGTTACGGTTCACGAAAACTCTTTCAAAAAGGTTCTTCTGTGAGTGGTAACGCAAAATCTCTTCGACCTATCATATACTACTTGGAATGATTTTTCAAGAAGATTTTGTAAGTATTTTTTCGAAAAACAATCCAGTGAGAAACCAGACCGGGAGATAGTCCAGACGGATGATTCCTTTGTACTGATGGGGCACTCCGGAATAGTCCCAGGGGCACATGTGAAAAGCCTGCAGGATAGAACCGCTGGTAAATTCTGCCAGGTAAAATCCGGCAGTATAAAGGGAGCCGCGCAGGAGTGCCGGAAGTTTTTTCAGCTTTTGGTATACAGGCAGAATCAGGGATGCACAGCCATAAATGGGAAACATAAGAAGAGAGGTAGTCCCTTTCATGGACGCATCTCCCCGGAGCAGGGAATGGAGCCCGGTCCAGAGAATCTCCAGACACAAGCCGGTAAAACCACAGAAGAGAAAAGGGTATTTTTTCATATGCTTGGTCTCCTTGGGTAAAATGATAAAAATAACATTCCCATTCTTGCTAAATTTATGCTGCAAGGTTATAATGGAGAGAAAAAGATATTTGATAAACGAGGAGCTTTTATTATGAACTATCAAGAATGCCGTGCATATATCGATGATTCGGCGAAATACGGTTCCGTGCTGGGACTTGATAATATGCGTGAAATGCTGGACAAGCTTGGAAATCCTCAGGATGCAGTTCCTTATGTCCACGTAGCCGGAACCAATGGAAAGGGTTCCGTGATTGCTTATTTATACACCACCCTTACCCGGGCAGGCTATAAAGTGGGCAGATACATATCCCCAACTCTTTATTCTTACAGAGAACGTCTTGAGATTGCCGGCGAGAAGATCTCACAGGAAGATTTTGCAAAGTATGTGACAGAAATTTCCAGGTCAATTGACCAGATGACAGCGGTTGGCATGAATCATCCTACCCCTTTTGAGATTGAGACTGCAGCAGCGTTTTTATATTTTAAGGAAGAAAATTGTGATCTGGTCCTTCTGGAGACCGGAATGGGCGGTAATCTGGATGCCACCAATATTGTGAAGAATACCAAACTGGCTGTGCTGGTTTCTATCAGCATGGATCATATGTCATTTCTTGGAAATACCCTTGGAGAAATCGCAGAGAAGAAGGCGGGAATTATCAAACCTGGCTGCCGGGTTGTGACCACAAAGCAGAAGCCGGAAGCGGCACAGGTGATTGCAGATACCTGCAAAAAGCTTCATGTACCCTGTGTGGTATCTGACCCTGATGAGGCTGTTTTGGAAAAAGAGAGCGTATTCGGTCAGACCTTTTCTTATAAAGGAGAGGAATTTGCAATTTCCCTTGCCGGTGTTTACCAGAAAGAAAATGCAGTGCTGGCATTAAACGCCCTTGAAGAACTGGACAGACTTGGCTGGACTACTACCATGGAACAGCGGAAGGACGGTCTTCTCCACACAAGCTGGAAGGGAAGATTTACGGTTATCAATAAAAAGCCTCTTTTTATTGTAGACGGCGCTCACAATGCCGGAGCAGCCGACAAGATGGCAGAATCTATCCGACACTATTTTAATGGAAAAAAACTGATCTACATTATGGGTGTTTTTGCAGACAAGGAATATAAGATTGTCCTTGAAAAAACAGCTCATTTTGCAGAAAAAATCTATACCATAGAGACACCGGATAATCCCCGTGCACTGCCGGCAGAGGAACTGGCGAAGGCGGCAAGGGTATATAATTCCAGTGCCGAAAGTACAAAGAGCATAAAAGATGCTGTAGAAAAGGCATTTTCCTGTGCAGGAGATGACGAGAACAGTGTGATTCTGGCATTTGGTTCACTTTCCTTTATTGGAGCGCTTACAGATGCGGTGGAAGAATATGTAGGATAAATGCCAGATACTGAAATGGCAGCATAGTGTGGACATTGAAGTGTGCAACAGCTGAATTTACAGGACATAGAAGCAGAGAGTGTTATAAATACAAAACTGGAGAGGAAACAATATGACAGATTTGCAGGAATGCAGACGAAAAATAGATGAAATTGACAATCAGATGGTGGAACTTTTTGAGAAGCGGATGAAGGTCTGCGAAGAGGTTGCAGAGTATAAGATCCATACCGGAAAGAAAGTGCTGGATCCGGAGAGAGAGCATGCCAAACTGGAAGAGATCAGGAAAAAAGCGCACGGTGAGTTCAACGAACTTGGAGCCCAGGAGCTTTTTCAGCAGATCATGGCCATCAGCAGAAAGCGTCAGTATCAGCTTCTCACCGAATATGGTCCGAAAGAAAAGGAAGACTTCCAAATGGTGGAGCAGCTTCCCAGAAATAATGTGACTGTTGTTTTCCAGGGGGTAGAGGGCGCCTACAGCTATGGAGCCATGCGTGCCTACTTTCAGGAAGACATTAAGAGCTATCATGTGAAGCTGTTCCGGGATGCCATGGAAGAAGTTGCAACAGGAAGAGCAGATTACGCAGTCCTTCCTATTGAAAATTCCACAGCTGGGATTGTGACAGATATTTATGACCTTTTGACAGAATATAATCTGTTTATCGTGGGAGAGCAGATCCTGAAGGTTGAGCATGTGCTGCTTGGCCTGCAGGAGGCTGAGCTTTCCGATATTGCCGGGGTATATTCCCATCCTCAGGGGCTCGCCCAGTGTAAGGAATATCTGGAAGAGCATAGAGATTGGAAAACCACAGCAGTAACCAACACCGCCGCAGCGGCCAAAAAGGTCAGCGCAGATCAGGATAAGACTCACGCAGCGATTGCCAGCAGGGCTGCCGGAGAGATTTACAATCTGAAGGTTCTGGCAGAGAATATCTGCAAAAATGACAGCAATGTGACCAGATTTATTATTCTGGCAAAGAAACCGGTTTATGAGAATAACAGCTCCAGGATTAGTGTATGCTTCGAGGCACGTCATGCAAGCGGAACTCTTTACAATGTACTTTCCCATATGATCTATAATGGCCTGAATATGACCAAGATCGAGTCCCGGCCTATTCCGGGAAAAACCTGGGAATACCGTTTCTTCGTGGACTTCGAGGGAAATCTGCGGGACAGCGCGGTAAAGAATGCATTGCGGGGCATGGAAGCAGAGACTAGCTATTTGAAAATTCTGGGCAATTATTAAGATTATAGCTGCGAAGGCAGAGAGTGGCAGCAATTTCATTTATTATTAAAATTAACCAAAGAATTTAAGAAAATTTTATCTGTTTTTAATATAAGAAAAGTAGAATGAAAAACGGTGCGAGTGCGTGAGCCTGTATATCCGAAAGTGTGCTGCTATGAATTGTGCGGACGGCAAAAAGGAGAAGAGACACGTAAATGCGTCATGGAATTGAGAGGAAACAAAAATGGCAAGAACAGAAGAATGTATCCTTTACCGCAATTTCGACAACGGTGAGGTACTGGACATAATGACATCACTGATGAACAGCTATGAGGCTGGTGAAGAAGGCTTTGAGAATCGTAAAGAGGAATTTTTCCATATGGCAGGAAGCCTGGTGGAAATGGCAGGAATGTATGGGTTTTCCGGGAATCTGTGGCACACTTATCTGACGCAGCTTCTGGTCAATCACGAGAATGCATTCAGTACCGCTTCCGAGATCAGAGGGGCAGTGGAGGGAAGCATTAACCATCTGGCTCTTCATGATTTTGGAATTTTCAAAGAACTTTATGACTTTGATCTTGCTGTTTTTGACAGTGCGTTTGGAACAGACTGTGCTGATTTTCTCTGTAATTATGTGAATACAGGATGCAACAGCAAGGTATACAACCAGCGTATCTGCGACAGAATCTGTGATATGAGCAAAACACTGGCAGAGGCTTCTACAGTGGAAGAGTTTATGGCAGATATGGTGCAGTTCTACAAAGATTTCGGCGTAGGTAAGCTGGGATTGAACAAGGCATTTCGTATTGAGCATGGCAAGGATGGCAAGCCGGTGATCGCACCGATTACCAGAATCGCCCATGTGAATCTGGATGATCTGGTTGGATATGAAATACCCAAGCAGAAACTGATCGAGAACACGGAGGCTTTTGTAAGAGGAAGAAAGGCCAACAACTGCCTGCTTTTTGGTGATGCAGGAACTGGTAAATCTTCCAGTATCAAAGGTATCCTGAACCGTTATTATGACGAAGGACTTCGTATTATCGAGGTGTACAAGCACCAGTTCCAGGATCTGAATGATGTGATCGCACAGATCAAAAACCGTAATTACAAATTTATTCTTTATATGGATGATCTTTCCTTTGAGGAATTTGAAATCGAATATAAATATCTGAAAGCAGTGATCGAGGGCGGTCTTGAGAAAAAGCCGGACAACATCCTGATCTATGCAACCAGCAACAGACGTCATCTTGTTCGGGAGAAATCCGGGGATAAGCTGGAGGTGGCAGACGATGAAGATCTGCATTCCTCCGATACTGTGCAGGAGAAGCTTTCTCTGGTTTACCGTTTTGGCGTGCGTATTTATTTTGGTGCACCGAATAAGAAGGAATTCCAGAATATTGTTACTACACTTGCAGAGCGCTATGGTGTTACAATGCCTGCAGAGGAGCTTCTGATGAAGGCAAACGCCTGGGAGCTTTCTCACGGCGGTCTCACTGGAAGAACGGCGCAGCAGTTTATTGATCATGTTCTGGGAACAAGTGAGGAACAGTAAAAGAATACCAGAGATTATCTGAAATTTATACCTGTGCAACCGAATTCGGGTGAAATCTCCCGCAAAGTGGGGCGTGCAGATTGCGGGAATGATTTTTTAAACAGGCTCTAGGTTTTGGCGAAAGCGGGCAGTACAATAGAAAAAGCTTTTGCTTGTGTCTGACTTACAGGCACAGATAGAAGAAATAATCCTTGGCAGGAGGGAAAAACGTATGGCAGTGACCACATTTGCGGCAATTGATATCAGTTCCTATGAGATCACCATGAAAATTTTTGAATTTTCCAAAAAGGGTGGTTTCCGGACTGTGGACGATATCCGGTATCGTCTGAATCTTGGAGTAGGGGTATATTCCGGCGGAACCATGGAAGTGGATAAGGTAGATACTATTTGTGAAGTACTTAACGACTTTAAGAGGAGCATGGCAGAGTACGGTGTGAAAGAATACCGCGCCTGTACCACAAGTGTTTTCCGTGAGATGAAGAATCCGCTGATTATCATTGAACAGATTTTCAGAAGAACTGGAATTCATGTGGAGGTTTTAAGCAATGCCGAGCAGCATTTTCTGGGCTATAAATCTATTGCGGCCATTGAGAATGGCTTTAAGAAAATGATCCAGAAAGGAACCGCTATTCTGGATGTGGGCGGTGGAAACCTGCAGATTTCCCTGTTTGACAAAGATGCGCTTGTAACCACCCAGAGCCTGAAAATGGGAAGCGTGCGTATCCGCCAACGTCTGAAGGAGCTGGAGAAAACCAATACGAATTATGCACAGCTGGTGGAGGAGTTTATCCGTAATGACCTGACCGGGTTTAAGCGTCTTTATCTGAAAGACCGCGAGATAAAGAATTTGATCCTTATGGGGGATTTTCTTACTGAGACTATTTTCCGTGAGGAGAGACAGGATAACATTATTACACGGGCTGAATTCGAGAAGCGGTATGAGAATACGGTTTATAAGACCGAGACTTCACTGTCAGAGGAAATGGATATTGATCCGGAGTATGCCGCTTTGATCGTGCCAACTATGGTTATCTGTAAAGATTTTATGGATCTTTTCAATGCAGAAGCGCTTTGGATGCCAGGTGTATCTCTTCTTGATGGCATTGCCTATGATTTCGGGGAAAAGAAGAATTTTATTAAGAGCGCACATAATTTTGAAAATGATATTCTGGTGGCAGCCAGAAACATTGCCAAACGTTATTCTACTGGAAAGGATCATATTAAGGGTACTACCGACCTTGCCCTGGCGATTTTTGACAGCATGAAGAAAGTGCACGGAATGGGAGACAGAGAGCGTCTGCTTCTTCAGATCGCAGTGCAGCTTCATGACTGTGGCAAATATATCAGTATGGGAGATGTGGCAGAGTGCTCCTATCAGATCATTATGGCTACGGAGATCATCGGACTTTCCACAGAAGAACGTCAGATCATTGCAAATGCGGTGCGCTACAATACCACAGAATTTGTTTATTACAGCGAGATCGCAGGAGAAGTCGGAATGGATCGTTCCGTATATCTTTTGATCGCCAAGCTGACTGCAATCCTTCGTATTGCAAATGCCATGGATCGCAGCCATTATCAGAAGGTAAAGAATATGAAGGCTATGCTGAAGGACAGAACTCTGCTTCTTACAGTTGATTCTGAGCAGGATATCTCCCTGGAGCTTGGACTTCTTATGGATAAAGTCGAATTTTTTGAAGAGGTATTTGGTATCCGTCTGGTATTCAGGCGTAAGAGAAAAGTGTGAGGAGGGGCACAATGGATCTGAAAAATTTTGAAAAAGCGGAGTATTTTGTGAACAGGGAGTTGAGTTGGCTGAAGTTTGACGACCGTGTTCTCTCAGAAGCAAGAGATAAAAGTCTGCCATTGTTTGAAAGACTGAAATTTACCAGCATTGTATCTTCCAATCTGGATGAGTTTTATATGGTTCGTGTGGCTTCCCTGAAGGATCAGGTTCATGCCGGCTATGAGAAAACAGATATTGCAGGAATGGGGCCAAAAGAGCAGTTGAAGGAGATTAGTGTTCAGACACATGAGCTCGTCCGTTCCCAGTACAGCACTCTGAACCGTTCCCTTCTTCCGGCGCTTGAGAAGGTGGGACTTCATCTGGTGATGGAGCACGAGAAATTAAACGAAGAACAGCAGGAGTATGTGGACCGTTATTTCGAGGATAATGTTTATCCGGTTCTTACTCCTATGGCAATGGATTCTTCCAGACCTTTCCCGTTGATTCGAAATAAGACATTGAATATTGGCGCCTTGATTTCCAAGAAGGATAAGAAAAAGGGCAAGGATGTACTAGTATTTGCCACTGTCCAGGTGCCGTCTGTACTGCCGCGTGTGGTTGTCATTCCATCCGGGAATAAAGAGGACACTACTGTGATCCTTCTGGAGGAGATTATCGAGCGCAATATTGACAAGCTTTTCCTTGGATATGATGTGGTTTGTGCACATCCTTACCGTATTATGAGAAATGCGGATCTTTCCATAGATGAGGATGGGGCGGAGGATCTTCTGGTGGAAATCCAGAAGCAGCTGAAGAAGCGCCAGTGGGGTGAGGTGATCCGCCTGGAAGTGGAGGATAAAACGGACTCCAGACTTCTTGGCATTCTGAAAAAGGAATTTGACATTAAAGAAGAGGATATTTTCTATATTAACGGACCACTGGATCTTACCATGCTGATGAAGGTTTATGGACAGGATGGCTTTGAGCAGTACAAAGAGCCGAAATATACCCCTGCTGTGGTGCCTGCATTTGCAGATACCAGCAAGGATATTTTTCAGGTGATACGTGAGGGCGATGTATTCTTACACCACCCATATATGAGCTTTGACCCGGTTGTAAATTTTGTACGCCAGGCGGCAAAGGATCCGGATGTGCTGGCGATTAAGCAGACGTTGTACCGTGTCAGCGGAAATTCCCCGATCATTGCAGCACTTGCCCAGGCAGCGGAGAATGGCAAACAGGTTTCGGTTCTGGTAGAGCTGAAGGCACGTTTTGATGAGGAACACAATATTGTGTGGGCGAAAATGCTGGAAAAAGCAGGCTGCCATGTTATTTATGGTCTGGTTGGTCTGAAAACACACAGTAAGATTACTTTGGTGGTTCGCCGTGAGGACACCGGAATCCGCCGTTATGTCCATCTGGCAACTGGTAACTATAACGACTCCACTGCAAAGCTTTATACAGACTGCGGCATTTTTACCTGTGACGAGCGCTTCGGCGAGGATGCAACTGCAGTGTTTAACATGCTTTCCGGATATTCTGAGCCGAAGAACTGGAATCGTCTAATCGTGGCACCAATCTGGATGAAGGATCGTTTCCTGAAGCTGATCGAGAGAGAGGCAGAGCACGCGAAGAAGGGAATGCCGGCTATGATCGTAGCGAAGATGAACTCTCTTTGTGATCCGAAGATCATTGCAGCTCTTTATCATGCATCTTCCTGTGGCGTGCAGATTTACCTGCTGATCCGAGGCATCTGCTGTCTGAGAGTGGGAATCCCGGGTGTGAGCGAGAATATCCATGTGCGTTCTATCGTAGGAAACTTCCTGGAGCACAGCCGTATCTTCTATTTCCACAATAATGGCAGTGACGAGATTTATATGGGAAGTGCGGACTGGATGCCACGTAACCTAGACCGCCGCGTGGAGATTGTTTTCCCGGTTGAGGACGAGCAGATCAAGAATGAGATCAAGCATGTTCTGGATCTGGAGTTCCGTGATAATGTGAAAGCCCATATTCTTCAGCCTGATGGAACCTATGAGAAGCAGGATAAGAGAGGCAAGCTTCTGATCAATTCCCAGATGGAATTCTGCAGGGAGGCCACTGAGAAAGCAGAAGCGTTAAAGAAAAAAGAAAAACATGAAAATTCCAGAGTCTTCATCCCGGCAGAACCGGCGGAGGATATGGAAGAATAAGAAGTTGAAGTGAATTAGGAAAAATAAGGAAAGCCGCTGTATTGTGATGTGAGATTACAATATGGAGGCTTCCTTCTTTTGTCTACAAAATTTAACCAAAATGTACTTGAAATAGAAGAAAGAATATTTTATTATTAAATTAGTCCAGTTTATCGCGGTAAACCGGAAAAATATTTAACGAAGGAGGAGCATTATGAGTAAGAAAATGTGGAAAAAGCTTTCTGCACTTTTGCTTATGGTTGTTATGGTGCTGACTATGAGTCTTTCGGTCCAGGCAGCAGCCGTAAAAATGAATAAGGCAAAAGCAACCCTGTATCCAGGCCAAAAAGTTACACTCAAGGTTACAGGAACCAGCAAAAAAGCAAAATGGTCCAGCTCAAATGCAAAAGTAGCAAAAGTAAGCAAAGGTAAAGTTACCGCAGTGAAAAAAGGTAAGGCTACGATCAAAGCCAAAGTAGGAAAGAAAACCTATACCTGTAAGATTACGGTAAAAGCACCGGCTCTGAGCCAGAAAAAGCTGAATGTAACAGTTGGCTCAAAAGCAACTGTAAAGCTGAATGGAACAAAGATTAAATCTGTATCCAGCAGTAATAAGAAAGTTGCGACTGTTACCAAAAAAGGTGTGATCACAGGTAAAAAGACAGGAAAATGTACCGTTACATTTAAGGGTGCGAATGGAAAAAGCTACAAATGCACAGTAACTGTCAGCGCGGCACCAACTGCGACTCCAGTGCCAACTGCGACCCCGGCACCGACCGCAACTCCAGTGCCAACTGCAACCCCGGCACCGACCGCAACTCCAGTGCCAACTGCACCCCCGGCACCAACTGCAACTCCAACCCCTACTCCAATTACCCGGCAGGTGGTTTCTACTCAGGCTGAACTGAATGCAGCACTTGCTTCACCGAATCCGGATCTGAAAGAAGTAGTAATTGAGCAGAGCGGAGCAAGCAGCTTCGAAATTCCAAAGGAAGACAAGTCTGATTTAACACTTGTAGTAAATGCACCAAATGGCGAAGTTGTCAACAATGGTAATTTCAAAGAAATTGTAATCAAAGCAATTGCGTTCAATACCTTTATTGAGAAAGCAACCGGCAACAACATTATATTCCAGGCAGCAACCGGACGAGTGGCAATTGATGAAGGCGCAAGCGCAAACATCGAAGTAAACAAAGGTGAGTCCGAAGCACCAAAGCTTGATCTGGTAAATAACGGAACAGTATCCGAACTTACCCTGTCCACAAAGGCAGATGTAAATGTATCCGGCAAAATTACTGCAACGGCAATTCCTGTTACCAGTACGGCTTCAGCAGGGGGAAGTACCATTTCCACCAGTCAGAACCTGAATCTGAAAGCAGAGAGTAAGGTTGAACTGACTCTGAACGCAGGTGCAGAAAATACAACTGCGACCGTATCAGATGCAGCCAACATTCCAGATGTAAAGGGTCTTGGAAAAGTACCGGTAAAAGATTCTGATTCTGGTAGGCTTCTGGATACTGTAGTGGCAGAGAAAGATGAAACTGTAAAAGCTAATAAGGTTTCTGTAAGTGGTAAAGTAGTAACGTCAGAGGACAAGGCACCGTTTGCCGGTGCTTCTGTATATCTGTTAAACTATGCAGCAGGAATCAACAAAGGAAATGTTTCCCAGTACCTGACCGAGGAAAATAAAGTAGCAGATACCGCTGAAGATGGAACATACGCGTTTGAAGCAGAATGGGGAAATTACTGGTTTGTAGTGAAGGCAGAAGGATATCGTACAGTACTTCAGACTGTAGAAATCACAAGTGCTTATGAAAATGCATTCAGCAACGAACAGGCAGAACTTGTTGCAGGTGAAGATGATGCAACTGGTAATATTGAACTTACTCTTGTAGATGCAGCAACTGGAGCTGCTATTGATTATGCAGTTGCTCTGGAGATTCGTGAAGGAGCAAATAACGTATCCGGTAACATTTTGAAAGAGATTGCAGTAGAGGCTTCTGCAAACGGAAAATGTGCAATTGAAGAGCTTCCGATTGGCTCCTATACTATTCAAGTAGTATCTGCTGATGCGAAATCTGAAATTGTAGCAGCACCGTTTAGTGTAACTGTAATAGCCGGACAGACTATAACCAAGCCTTTCTTTGTTACAAAAATCATCAATGATGACCAGATCCGTTTCGTCTTAAGATGGGGTGATGAAGAGTCAGGTGCACCGTCTGACCTGGATTCCCATCTGGTAGGACCGAAAGTAAAGGGAATCGGAAACTTCCATACTTATTACAGTGATAAGACATACGAAGAATATGATGGCGAAGACAGTTATGTAAAATATGCAGATCTGGATGTAGATGATGTAAGCTGGGAAGGTCCGGAAACAACAACCATTTACAAACAGACCGCAGGAACCTATCGTTTCTACATTTATGATTTTTCAGATCAGTCAGATGAAGAGAGCAAGAATATGTCTGATAAGTCTGGTGCAATCGTTACGGTTTACAGGGGAAGCACCCTTCTGAATACGTTTAGTGTACCGACAGGTCAGTCTGGAAATCTGTGGCATGTATGCGATTATGATTCTGTTACAGGCAGAGTAACCAGTGTTAATACAGTTGGTTACTGGCCAGATGACGGAAGCAGTACTGTTGGTATGTCTGAAGAGGAAGTGTTGAAAGCTTCATTACAGCGGAAAATTGACATGTTAACGGACTATGCAAATGTTCTTGTAGATAATGAATATAAGACAAATATGCTGGCATTGCTCTCTGAGGCTGAGAAATTGAATACTTCAGAAGAAATGAAGGAAATGATTTCAAAATTAGATGACGTGTTAGAGATCATTAATCATTTTGGCTCTATAGAAGAGGTAATGGTTGATGGCGTTTATGCCAATTATTCCAGTCGCAATGAAGGTGAATATGATCTTGAAACTGGCATAACTATATCTGGAAAGAGTGAAACTCTTGGAGAGCTTACTGTTACATTCTGTAGAAGCGACAATGAAAACTTCAATACTCAGATCGAAGATGTAACAGGAGAAGAGTATGTAAAGAGAATTACTGTTACAGATTCTATAAGTGGTGCTGCCAGAACCTGGAAAGTATATTATCAGCCTGATTATAGTGATCTTTTCAGAATTAGTCCGGAAGATATTACGGGTCCTATGGTGACACGTGCAGAGGTTAGTAGTTGGAGTAAAAGTGGAATGATTAACATTTATTTCCTTGAAAACTCCAATCATGACTTTACAATAAAAACTGCTGATAATATTACTTATACGGTAAATACAGATACAGAAGCATATGATTATGATGCAGAAGTCATAATGACATGCGGAGATAAAACGTACAGTTACATTGTAAACTATATTACAGACACAAGGGTTACAACACCTGACCGGATTTACGGTGCAGGAATTCTGCAATATACACTGGACATGGATGAGAAGACGATTACAGTGATGGGAACAGCAGAGAGCCTGCAGGATATGATCGTTGAATCCGATGATGAAAATAAAGTTGCAGAACTTCAAAAAGATGAACAAGGTAACATAATTGGCGTTACAATGACAAATAAGAGGGTTAATGTGACGGAGGTTTATTCTGTTAAGTATCTGAAGTATGAGGCACCTGTTGTTGAGTGCGATAAGGAATACACAGTTTCCCTTGATCAGGATTCCGTTCAGTATTTCACTTTTGTACCGGAGAAATCAGGCTATTATGATTTAAGAAATACAAACACTACAAGAGACTCCTGGTATAGTAATGTAGATATTTATGTGTACAGAGATTCAAAGTATGTTGAGCATAATGCTAATGGTTATTTGGAAGATGTTTACCTGGAAGGTGGAGAGACCTATTACTTCGAACTGAGTCAGTATGAAGGTGATAATTTCTCAATTACATTTAAAGTAACATACACAGATGATTATGATGAGGATGAACTTTCCTTACCAGAATCCGATGGCTTCGCTGACGAAACCACAGCAGTTGATACCGAAGCAGCCACATTTGGTGACGAAAGCTTCGTAGAAGAAAGCGAAACTGCCCCAGAAGCGGATGGCTTCACAGCAGAGGGTGGTTTCGAAGAAAGCACAGAAGAAAATGTAGAAGCTGACGCCGATGCACTTGCTTTCGAGGATTTTCAGTAAAAAAATAAGATTCTAACTGCCTAAAGTCTGAATCCAGATGCCGCAAGGTTGACGAAAAAAGTCGCTTTGCGGCGTCTTTTTGCATAAAAAAAGAAGGCATAACCCAGGCGGCAGAAATATATTCAGACAACAAAAAAACTTCCGAATCACTTTGGAAGTTTCTAGCAGCCAGTACGAGAATCGAACTCGTGTTTTCGCCGTGAGAGGGCGACGTCTTAACCCCTTGACCAACTGGCCATGTAAGCGGTTCGCTTAACATATGTATTCAATTTGTCGGAAAATAAAGCAGCCAGTACGAGAATCGAACTCGTGTTTTCGCCGTGAGAGGGCGACGTCTTAACCCCTTGACCAACTGGCCTTGTCAACCGACTCGCTTAGTATATCTTACTTTGCAGGAGAATGCAAGCACTTTTTTTATTTTTTTTGCGAAAAATTGAAAAACTCCGAAAAAAGCCAGGAAATAAGCGGGTTCGCGGTGTCAAAAAAATTTTGAACAAAATAGAAAAACCAAATTTTACTTGCAAAAATACCATAAACTGGGGTATGATATAGAACGAATGTTTGAACAGAAGATAAGAATGGAAAAGAAGCGGACGTATTGTCCGCTTTTCACAACCATTGGAATAAATGCTGAAGCCCAGACAGTGCATCATGAAATGTAGAGCTGTAAATGAAATGAGCAGTTGTTTCGTGCACTTACAAGTTGATTCCTCGAACAATCCTGTCGGTACACTGGATGCATAAAAGAAGAATATGGGACAGCAGAGCCTGAAGTTACTGTTCACTGGTAACAGTCTGAATGATAGTAAGAAAGGAATTAACACCATGGCAAAGAAAGACACTTACGACGCGGGTAGTATTTCTGTCCTGGAAGGATTAGAAGCTGTTCGGAAACGTCCGGGAATGTACATCGGAAGCGTATCCAGAAAAGGCCTGAACCACCTGATCTATGAGATCGTGGACAATGCGGTAGATGAGCATCTGGCCGGTTACTGTTCTGAAATTGAAGTAACATTGGAGAAAGACGGCTCCTGTACGGTCACTGATAATGGACGCGGTATTCCGGTAGATATGCATGCGAAAGGGGTATCTGCAGAGCGTCTTGTATTTACCACCCTCCATGCAGGCGGTAAATTTGACAACTCTGCTTATAAGACAAGCGGTGGACTTCATGGCGTTGGTTCTTCCGTTGTAAATGCCCTGTCCACATATCTGGATATTAAGATCAGCCGTGACGGATTTGTACATCACGATCATTATGAGAGAGGTATTCCCACGATTGAACTGGAAGAGGGACTTCTCCCCAGGCTTGGCAAGACCAGACAGACCGGAACCTGCGTGAATTTTCTTCCAGACCCGGAGATTTTTGAGAAAACAAGATTTTCATCCACAGAAGTAAAGAGCCGTCTCCATGAGACTGCATACCTGAATCCCAACCTTACCATTCATTTCATGGATCTTCGTGGTGATACGCCTGAAGATATCACTTATCATGAGCCAGATGGAATCGTGGGATATATCAAAGACCTGAATCACAATTCCGAAGCTCTCCACGAACCGATTTATCTGAAAGGAGAAGCCGACGGAATCCAGGTAGAAGCAGCATTTCAGTACACCAACGAATTCCGTGAGAACGTACTTGGCTTCTGCAATAATATTTACAATGCAGAAGGCGGCACTCATCTTACCGGATTTAAAACAACCTTTACAACGGTGATGAATACTTACGCCCGTGAGATCGGTATTCTGAAGGAAAAAGATGCTAATTTCACAGGAGCGGATATCCGTAATGGAATGACAGCGGTTGTTTCCATCAAGCACCCGGAGCCACGCTTTGAGGGGCAGACCAAGACCAAGCTGGACAATCAGGATGCAGCCCGTGCCACGGGAAAAGTAATGTCTGAGCAGCTGGTACTCTATTTTGACCGAAACCTGGAAACCTTGAAGACCATTTTGTCCTGTGCGGAAAAAGCTGCCAAGATCCGTAAGACAGAGGAGCGTGCCAAGACCAACCTTCTCACCAAGCAGAAATATTCCTTCGATTCCAATGGAAAGCTTGCCAACTGCGAGAAAAAAGATCCTTCACTTTGTGAAATCTTTATCGTAGAGGGAGATTCCGC
>ERZ836441.2331-NODE-2331-length-15281-cov-15.681072_pt1 | contig 15281 bp, 14 predicted proteins | sample MGYA00519686_ERZ836441 | MGnify/ENA primary metagenome ERZ836441 (study PRJEB31850, sample SAMEA3708800) | human gut metagenome | biome: human gut; feature: human-associated habitat; material: faeces | place: China | collected 2014 ... | reverse complement strand
GCGAACGGCTCCTTGAGATGGCGGCCTTTTATACGCCGTTAGCTTTGACGGTTACGAGAAAACCTTGAGCTAAAAAGACGGTAGACATTTATTCGTGTCTACCGTCTTTCTTTATGCCTTTTTTGGCCCTTCTGCTTCGATGGTTTCGGCAGCATATTCATAAGGCCCATCGGCAACATCATTAGCCAATCTGCGCTTACGCCTTATCGCAACATTGTTGATGCCATCTTTTAATTTGAGAGGGGTTGCCTCTAAATCACGGAGGTAGTATGTTTCAAGCTCATTCTTTTGCTTAAAAGCCCTATTGAAAAATCGTTCAGGAATATCTTCCGCTCCGGCTTCCCTTTTTATATCTGCAATCTCCATTCGGTTTTGCAAGAAGCGGTTTAAAACTTCCGAATGAAAAGTGAGGGCTGCTGCTCCGAGAGAATCACGTTTTAAGTCGATGCCTTCATAGTCAACCAGATTGATAATCAGGTCTGCTACATCTTTTTCTGTTTTGATACTTTCAGGGGACTTGTCAATGCGCCCTAGAAGGTAATCGACAGATGTATTGAGGAAGTCTGCGATAGCATACAGCTTGTCTACAGATGGAATAGAAAGACCAGATTCATAGTAGGTCATGGAGCTTGGCGCAATATTAAGGGCACGAGCCATTTCAGCTTTATTTATACCGCAATATTCTCTGCGGCTCTTGAGCCGACTGGCTAAGATGGAACTGTCAACTACTGCGGGTTTGTTATACATATAGCAACACCTCTCTGTCTAAGTATAAAGGAGGCAGATAAGTCTGTCAACAGAAAGTTAGCGTAAATTGAATGGGAATTTATTATCCTATTGACAATTGATGAAACTTGGGTATATAATGCAATCAAATTAAATGGTTAGCGTTGGTTGAATATTGACATTCAAATAACTGCAATCATCCTAACACAAGCTGTAATCCATTCGTATGCGCCGGATGGATTATTTCTAAAATCAAAAATTAGCGTAAATTGAAACAAAAGGTGATTTTTTTATGAAGAATGAAAATTTGACAGGGTTTATGAGCATCAAGGACACAGCAACGCACAGCGGATTTAGCCAGTTCTACATTCGCAAACAGTGTAAGAGCGGCACCGTTCCATGCAGGATGGCAGGGACAAAGTACATGATTGATTATGAAGCGTTTATGGAGCGAGAGCACAGATTGGCAGCACAGGCAGTTGCAAAGCCTTATGTGATGTGAGAGAGGGGTATATATGGCATCGGTAAAGCAAAAGCAAAGAAAAGACGGCAGCATTTTCTTTGAGATTTCGGTTAGCAGAGGTCACGGCCTATCCTCCTACACAATGAGATGGGATAGGCCAGAGGGGTTAGCTGGTAAAACAGTCAAAGCAAGGCTGCAAGCAGTTGCGTCCGAATTTGAACGTGATTGTAGAGATGGCAAGGTCAAGACTCGTAAGGAAAGAAAAGCGGAACAGGAAGAAGCAGAGCAGAAAAAAATCCTTGAGGCAAGGAACAAAATGACCTTTAAGCGTTTTTGCGAAGAAACGTTTTTGCCAGACCTCCGGCTAAGATGCAGTGAGCATACCATCTACAACTATCAGCTCCAACTGGAAAAGCACATCTATCCTGATATTGGAGCCTTGGAACTGCAAGCAATTAAGGCGGGGGACATCAATCAACTGCTGCGGAACCAGCAAGCAATGAACGTATCCTTATCTATCCCCGTAAAGGTCTATACCATTGTTCGTGCAATTATCAAGATGGCTTACAAGGATGAGCTGATAGACCGGAACCCGATGGATAAGGTTGACCGTCCACACAAGCGCAAGGACACGAGTCAGACACAGGCTCCGATGGCATGTACGGCTGATGAGCTGCAAAAGCTGTGTGAGGCACTGAAAACTGAACCGTTCCTGTGGCAAGCCCTTGTGCGCTTGCTGGTTGACAGTGGTATGCGTGTTGGGGAGTGTGTGGGACTGCTGTGGAGCAACGTAGACTTTGACAGGGAACGAATCACGGTTGATGGGACAATGGTTTATACCCCGGATAAAGGTGTGTTCCGTGACCTGACCAAAAATGGAAAGAGCAGAACGTTTGGAGTTGACCCGGAAGTAATGGAAATGCTCAGAGTCCTACGGGACAGGCAACGACTTGCGAAAGAATCAGAGTATGTGTTCACAAATGAGTCGACAGGATTACCGCTTCATCCAGACTCCCCAAGGCGCTTCCTGAAAAAGCTGGGAGAGAAGTGCGGTATTGAGGGCTTGCATCCACATCTGCTACGTCATAGCTTTGCCAGTGTAGCCATTACGAACGGTGCGGATATTGCGAGTGTATCGGAGAAGCTGGGACATAGCGATAAGGCCGTAACGCTCAGGATGTATACCCATGCTGACGAAGCGAGTATTGAAAAGGCCAGCGATATTTTTAGAACGGCAATTTCAGGAAAGCTGGAATCTTCATGAAGAGATTTCGTAAAGAAAGAAAATTCAGCAGCTACCAACAGATGTGTGAGGCGCTGGAAATCGTTCCGGCTCCGAGAGGCACAAAGCGAGAAAAGCAGAAACAGCAAATCGCGGAAAGCTACAAGATAGAAATTCACGCCAACAATTCCATTACCCTGACACCTTTATCCAAGCAGCAAAAAGAAGCAATAGCCTATGATGAAGCCGTTAAAAATGGCTATATCATTGATATTGATGACGCTGTTTTTGATGTGCGATTACGAGACGCTTACACGTATACAGGCATCGACAGGTTGGTTTTGGACCGAATTCAATCCAGTATCGAGGGAGTCAGTTCCAAACAAGGATTGGTAACAAAGTGTTTTGCCCGTTCCAAGGTGTACAAGGAACTTCTGTGGAAGCGAGGAACCTTAGCAGAAGATACTTACTCAAAGGAAGCGGTTGTATCAGCCGGAAATCTGATTTTGGCAAGGCTAACCGCCGTAGTCAATTCAAGTCTCAACCGATTGGAAAAGCAGCAGCGTATTAAAATCCGCCAATATTACGTTACTAAAGAGGGCAGCGAATATGAGGTCGAGGATGTCAGGCCCATTATCAAGAAAGCATTGGAACAATGCCAGTTCCGAAGTGAATATGTTGCTTTTCAAAATGAAGAAAATGCCAAAAGATTTATCGCAGTCAGAAACGAATTGTTCTATGATGAGTTCAGAGAGCACCTGAAAAAGAAAATTTTCGACGTACAGCCTGATGAACCTGTGTATAATAGTGAGGGAGAACGTGCAACAGCTATGGCCGAACGTGCCAATGAGACTTTAAGTAATCAGGATATTCAAGAAATCCTTGTAAAATTCTTCATGGTCTTTCGTAAAAGGGTCTGCTCTGGAATTGATAGAGATTGCAGGACGCTCCGCCATAAAAGAAGCAAAACGAAGGACAAAATCTGCGCTCATAGCAAAGAAGTCAAAGACATTATCAATACCTACTGTGCTTATATGACTACACCAAGAGATGTGGGAGATACCCAAACATTCTATACGCTGGATGAACTGCTTGCATATCGAGGCGCTTTTGAAGAATCCGAGTTGACCAACGCTGATTGCTATGAAGCAATTGCAGAAGTGAATGGGAAGATTTGCGACTATGAGCCGGATTTAGATTGGGTGGACGATTAAAACACAATGAGCAATCTTCATTTTATCCCGTAAATCAAAGGCTTTTGAGAGCTTTTTCCTTACCAATAGAAATACAAATCCTATGTTTATTGTTCTTCTTGAACATAGTTTCTTTTTTCTGTTACATACTGAAATCTCTATTCTTCCCAATAAAACATAGGCTTTTCAAGGCTTTATCAACAGTGTTTTCACGCACAAGCTAACATAAGATATGAAAATGAGAGCGGTTCAGTTATATTTGACTTCTCAAAAATGAAAATCAACGTTCAAAACCTCATAAGGTAAGAGGAAGACCATAGTAAAAATCACCTTATCTTTCCGAAATGGAGAGGATAGGGTGATTTTCCTTTTGGCTTGTCTTTTTCATATAGGAGTGATACACTAAATTTGCGACACAAGTTGATATGGCAACCCACATGAGTGTGTGTTTTTATCATTTTGGTAAAAATACAGGCTCTGTTTTGGCATATTCATGTGGATTGCTAAACTTGTGTCACAGCAAGGAGTGTGCGTTTTTCGGTGCGTGGCTTCGTGCTGTGCGCTTTTTTATTTTATCGGGAATGGAATGATATTCTTGTTCATTATTGCGCTCATCGGCTTTGCAATAGCCTGTCCAGGAATTACCATTTTTTTGTTTTGGCTTTTTACTCGCCCGTTAGTAATAGGCGCAATTATCATATTTGTTGTGATTTCAGTAATTGCTACTTGTGTAACAGAGAACAAGCATGAAGAGAAATCTGCGTCAGACGGTGTATTCCCCCAAGAAAAGGGAGATTGGTATATTCACTATTTAAGTCAACCGCAAGAAGAACAAGATGAAAATGATGTAGATGGACTCCATAAGGAGAACACATCCCTTGATAACCCATCACCGGACATATATAGAGAGAAAGAAACTTGGCATATTCAATCTTTGAGCAAACAACAAGCAAAAAATAAAAAGAATGATAGGGAGGCTAATATGGCGCTCTTTTCTTGGCTTAAGTATGATAAAGAAGGCTATGATAAAAATGGCTTTGATAGAGATGGTTATAATCGTTCTGGATATGATAAGGACGGGTATAACAGAGAGGGATTTAATCAAGCGGGATTCGATTATTACGGGTATGACAAATACGGTTTCGATAAAAATGGCTATAATGCAGAAGGCTATAATCGCATAGGTTTCGATGTCAATGGCTTTGATAAATCCGGCTTTGATAAAGAGGGCTATGACCGAGCGGGTTATAACCGGCAAGGTTTTGACAGACAAGGCTATGACAAGGAAGGCTATAGTCCAACGGGGTATGATGCTAGTGGTTACAATCGGCTGGGATATACCCGTGATGGTTTCAGGAGAGATGGGTACAATCTTGAAGGCTATAACCGCCTAGGGTTTGATGCTAAGGGCTTCAATAAACTGGGCTTCGATAAGAATGGGTTTGACCATGGCGGCTATAACGCAGAGGGCTACAATGCAGAAGGGTATAATAAACTGGGCTTTGATTCTGATGGCTATGATAAGTCTGGCTTTGATAAAGAAGGGTATGACCGAAGGGGATATAATCGGAAAGGCTTTGACAGAGACGGATATAATGCAGAAGGCTATAATCGTCAGGGTTATGACCGTAATGGCTACAGTTCTCGGGGCTTTGATAAATATGGCTATGATAGAGACGGGTATGACAAAAGCGGTTTCAATGCAGAAGGGTATAATCGTGCAGGCTTTGATGCATATGGGTTTGACAGGGCTGGCTTTAATAGAGAGGGATATGACCGTTCTGGCTTTAATCACCAAGGCTTCAATAAAGAAGGCTATGACCGTAAGGGATTTAATGACCAGGGCTTTAATAGAGAAGGTTATGACCATGAGGGGTTTAATGACCAGGGCTTTGATAAAGATGGTTATGATAAGAATGGCTGCGACTTAAATGGCTTCGACCGCTTAGGACGTGCAAGCTGTCCAGAGTGCCATGGTAAAATTCCTAAAAGACAATACAAGTTCTGCCCTGAATGCGGTTGTCCTATCATTTATGTAAAGAGAAGTGGGAAAGGTCAGGAGAATGCTGCTGCAGCTCCAAAAATCGAACAGACTGAAATTCCGACTGAGAAAGAAGATTTATTGGAAATCTTTTCGGAATACGAGAGGTTAATTATCCTTGATACAGAAACAAGTGGATTGGATGCAGATAGGCATCAGATTATTGAATTAGCATTTGTTGAATTAAAACGGGACGAGTACTTTAAGACTGTGCGCACTTATGATAAATTTATCAAATTGTATAATGAAGGTCAAAAACTGGATGCAAAGATAGTAGAGTTAACAGGCATAACTTCTGAAGTGTTGGAAGAAAACGGCATCACAAGAACGGAGGCAGTAGAGGAAATTGCCGAAATATTCAGTGCAGAGAGGACTTTAGTATTTGCGTATAATGCACAGTTTGATATTCATTTTTTGGCAAATTTCCTGAAAGGGTCTGACGGTGAAAAGTGTATAAAAGCGTGGGACTATTTGGACGTTTTAACCGTATATAAAGACAGGCGGCCATACCCGCATAAACTGCGGAATGCAATTTCTGCTTATCATCTTGAAAATGAAGTCGCAAATACACATAGAGCCATAGATGATGTACAGGCCACCTTAGCTGTTCTGAAAGCAATGATACAAGAAAAGCCGGATGTTTTCCGGTATGTCAATCTTTTTGGATTTAATCCCAAATGGGGAATTAGCGGCAGACGCATAGAAAAAATTAGATACGTTGCCCAACCCTATAATCAGAGAAAAAAATTGTACGAGGTGGGGATATAAGATGGCGCTGTTTACGTGCCCAGTCTGCGGGGAAAAAGTGAGCACATTGGCGAAGTTCTGTCCGCATTGTTTTGAAATAGTCAACACGAAGAACATCGAATTAGAGCAGCAGTTACCCAAAAATCTACGTGATACACAGAGTGATGCCTATTTTGGAAATACAAGCGGGAATCTGAATAACTCCGGCATGGCAGCTTCCTATTATGGCGGACATTTTATTTGTAACGGAGGAAAGACGCATTCTTTTGATTTGAAATATAATCATATCGAAAGCCTTTCCAATGAGGCAACATCACTAAATGTTATCGACCGTTTTCTGTATTTCAGAACGAGCAGCGGTATATATGAATATGATTTGGTTCATAAAGTTACAATGCAAATTTTTGCGGGGTATAGTAAAAGATTATGCGTAACGCAAGACTATACATTTTTCATTTGCAGAGATGATAATGATGCTTTATATAGAATGAAACGAAATGGAAGTGTCATAAAACGAATTGAGTCCAGGAAAGTGTATAGTTATTGCCTGTCAGAAGACTACATATTTTACACGCTAACGAACGGGACAACTTATCGGATTGGAATGGATGACCTGTCATCCAAAAAAGAAATCATGAATAAAGGTGCCGTTGAGTTATGTGTAGATGAAACATCACTTTTCTTTTCAAGTGTTTCTTGCGGACACAGAATCTTTTCTTCAGATTTTGATGGCAATAATATCAAAAAAATCAATGATGAACCAAGCTATTGTTTGAATATTTACGGACAATATATTTTTTATTCGAACGATGAAAAATATGGAACACTTTGTAGAATAGACAAACTTGGAAATAATCGAATAGAATTGAATGAAGAATACAGCGAAACAATCAATGTTTTAGATGGCCACTATATTATTGCCTCTAAAAATCATTCAGATAATCCTGACTGGGTAATCATGGATTTTGACGGGAAAAATGTAACCCCGTTGAATAAGTTTATGTTTATCAGAAATGGAAGATAGCAACAGATAGAAATTTACAGAAGGGAGCAGGATGATGGCTCTGATTGTATGCTATGAATGCGGGGGAGAGGTAAGTGACGCAGCATTGTTCTGCCCTCACTGCGGTTGCCCGCCAGAGGTAAAAAAGGTACAGGCTGTGTTTAAATACCGGAACGGCGATATATATCGAGGCGGACATAAGGGAAACTATCGTCACGGTGTTGGAATATATACATGGGCGAACGGAAGAACATACGAGGGAACATATGCTGAGAACATACGTGACGGCGAGGGTGTTTATACCGATGAAAACGGGGAGAAGCACATTCAAATGTGGGTAAATGGTAAAGCTGCACGTTTGGTTCGGCAAGATTACAAAAATGGTGACTATTATATTGGAGAAGTAACCGATATTCGAAGGAATGGGTGGGGGAAGTACTTTTGGAAAAGCGGTGACTGCTTTACCGGATACTGGAAGGACAACAAGCGCCATGGCTTGGGCACTTTGAAACAAGCGGACGGAGATACGATTTTCCAGAAATGGAATGAGGATGTTCTGGAAAAACAGTCAACAAGAAGCATGGAAGACCTTGACTGTGACGATGAGGACAATGAGTTTGCCAACTATGATACATAAGGAAGGAAAAAGCAATGTCGATTATGCAATGCGTTGAATGCAATAAGACGCTTAGTACATTGGCCTATTTTTGCCCACATTGCGGCTATCCCGTTAAATATGGAAATACAGTTCTATCTCTGCTTTCGGAAAATGCTGAAATTTGTTATGATAATGGTGATGTCTATACGGGGTACACCCTGAATGGGAAAAAGCATGGTTATGGAACATACACATGGGCAAGCGAAGTTCCGTGCTCGTATAGCGGAGAGTTCAAAGATGACAAGCCTATAGGTGTTGGCGTTTTCAATATCTCAGGCCATCAATTCAAATACTCTTTGGAAAATGGCGGTCATATAGCAAAAGCGGAAGCCGGTGTTGAACCGGCAGCAGAAGAATTTGAATGCGTACACTGTGCGGGGAACATCAGAGTTTCCGCCTATAGAGGCTCACAAAAAAGTGTAAAAATTCCGGATACGATTTACGGTTATCAGGTTACTCAGATAGGAACAACTGCGCCATTAGAAAAAAATGGAGACGCAGAGGCAGTATTCTCGCCTGATGTAGAATATGTTGTTTTACCTCAAGGACTGCGAAGAATCGGACGAAATGCCTTTCACGGCTGTAAAAATTTAAAAAGACTGGATTTTTCACGGTGCACCTTGCAGCGGATTGAGGCAGGGGCATTAACTGGTTGTAGCCTTGAGCCGACCATTGCTTGGCGTGCTGGTGATATGTTAGTAGTATTCAATGATGAAAAGGGGAACGATGTTCAAATTCCGCTAGCCTGTATGCAGAAGACAACCGACTGGGGAACAGTTAAATCTTGTCATGTGCGGACGCCGATGGAAAATGATGATGCACTGTTTGACGAATTGGACAGCTTGCTGGATAAAGCTGGATTTTTTCGCCCCCGGCGTTCTTATCCTTTAGTAGATATTACACCTGAGGATTGCTATGGCACGGTAATGCTTAAGGACATAGGATATGTCAAAGTTGATTATGTAGATATAAATGATGGCGTTGTCTCGTACAATACGCAGACAGGTGAGACTGTATCTACCAAAGGGGAAGAGTTCTTAAAGCAAATTGTTGCTCAAGGCAAAAATGACGAGTACAAGAAGAAAGCAATTGCACATATAGTTGGCCTGAAAGCCTCGTCAGAGGGACAAATGGAAACTACGCTACTTGCAGCAAAAAGGGTAATGACATCGGATAATTGCGTGTTGCTGCTTTTTAAAAATCAGGAGACATCTATATTGTGTTCGACAAATTTAGAATCCAACACAACAGAAGTTATTTCAGAAGTAAGTGCCGGAGAACAAATCACGGATTTTTGCACGGACGGTAATACAATATATTACTTGACGGAAGAAAAGCATGAGACCGAAATTAAAAATATGCTGTATTGGCGCAGAACAGATGCCACAGAATGGTCAAAGTTTAACTGGCATACTGGGGAGTTTCACCCGAATCCGTCTTGTAAAACCAAAATGTTATATTCCCATGATTTGGTATTCATCTGCTGTGAAAACTGCATGTATAAGTCCCGAGAGCAAGTGTCCGATGCGGTATTTGTGGTGAACCCTTCTGATTTGAGTGTAAAGAGGATTTTGCCGGACGAAACCATTTATGAATGGGAAATTTATGGAGATAAAATTTATTATATACGGGAGATATATGACTCCCCGGACGAGAATGCTGAACTGGCCTCGTTCGATATTTTAACAGGAGGAATTTCTGCAATTCAGACAGGAAACATGGAGAATCTTTCTGTTCAGCATACGGGCGTTTTCTATAGGGAAAGAGGCGATTATAGCGGGATTTTTCATAATGTAATGACTGCAAAAGGCCAACTCTATGAAAATATTAAAATTGATAGAAGACAAGATGGGATAGTTTTGGGCGACACTTTATATTTGTGTGAAAAAATAGATGGAAATGAAGTGCTCTGCCGTAAAAACCTTTTAACAGGCGAGGAAAAAACGGTGTTGTCTGTAGCGCATCGCAGGATAGGGAAAGTGGTTTTTGACAGAGATTATGCTGTAGTAGAAGCATTTAACATCACAGCAAATGGTATCCCTGATGAAATAATGATATTGAATTTATCATCCGGAGAAGTTACCAGACTTTCAAAACGGTTAATAGAAAAGCTGCTGCTTGAAAACAAAAAGAGCAAAGAAAAAACAGAGAGTGGAAATAAGAACTGTCAAAAAGCTGCCAATATAAGGAATGAAACTGCATCAGAGGAAGAGATGAATAAGCGGGGATTGTACCGTGTAACATTCCAAGGCCCTAAGTTTATCTCTTATAGAACATTTCAGGGAATCCCTCATACTACATCTCCAGATAAAAAAGTAATAGACGGGTATGTATTTATCGAACCCGAAAACGATAAACAAAATTCCTCAAAAGGATATGACCCGTTTTATGATAGCGGACATTATTGGCCGCAGGAAAGCGACAAGTTACTTGATTTTCTTGACTATTGGGATACTGGTTGGGCTGTAGAGCCGATACCGGAGCCGGAATTAGATTACAATGACTCCCACAAGAATCAAGATGACTATGATACATAGAACATATTATAATTCTCAAATAGTTGGCGATATATCTGATATTTTGTTTATACGGGGCGAAAAAATATCGCCCCGTATATTTACGTATTTTCAGATGCTAGTCTATAGAAACTGCTGCGTTTCAGCCCGGTCAGCTCCATAGCCTTTTTAGCTGTGATTTTGCCATCCTGCCACTGAGCATAAACCTCGTTCCAGTTTTCAGGCGTTTGCAGGGGAGGACGTCCTAAGTGCTTGCCCTTTGAACGTGCAGCTTCAATTCCCTCTCTTTGACGCTGGCGGATGGTGGAGCGTTCCTGCTGGGCGATAGTCCCTAGGACCTCAATGAGAATGTTGTTCACCATCTCAAAGACCCATTCCTGACCTTCCGGCAAATCCATCATTGTTGTTGGCAAATCAATGACCTTCAGGCGGATTCCATTGTCCTTAAAGAATTGCAGTTCATTGTGAATGTCCTGCTTATTGCGGCTCAGACGGTCAAGAGATTTGATAACCAGCGTATCACCAGACCGTAGAATTGTGCTTTTCAACGCCTGATAGCCTTTTCTGTCCAAATCCTTACCGGATTCCTTGTCAGTGATAATCTCACGCTCAGAAGCACCAAGAGAACGAAATGCGGCAAGCTGGCGGTCAAGGTTCTGTTCCTTTGTGCTGACACGGGCATAGTAATAGGTTCTGTGTTCCATGATGTACCTCCTAAAAAAGTGTGCAAAAAAGCCGGTGAATTCCTGAACATATCCCAAAACTCGATTTGGTAGTTTAGGGACGGGAAATTCACCGACTTTTGATGTGTGCCAGAAAGTATACCTTTCTGGACAAGAAAACGTGATAAATGACTATGAAATTGTTAAGAGAAATCTTTTCTGGCGGCGGGGGTGTATAGATATACCACCTGACCTTGCGTGAATTTTAGAATATAGTTTTATGGTTATTTAATTGATTCTGGACATAACAAAAGCGCCCTGTGATGACAGGACGCTTTGTTTCAGTAGAACTCAATTTTTAACTGCTTTCCAAGGCCAGCAGCGATACGGGACAACGTTTCGACTGTGGGGCTGCACGTTCCATTTTCGATTCGGCTCAAATTGGACTGCCGGATACCTGTTTTTTCCGCAAGTTCCTTTTGGGTCATGTTGCTGTCCAAACGAGCGGCAATCATAGCACGAATCGCTTCGTATTCAGGGCGCTGCTTTTCGTACTCTTCCGCAAAAGCAGGGTCAGCAAGCTGCTTATCCAGATATTTTTTCAGGTCACTCATGGCCGATTCTCCTTTCATAGTCAGCTTTATATTTGCGGGCTAAATCCAATTCGGATTTTGGCGTTTTTACAGTTTTCTTCACAAAACCGTTTGTCAGAACTATTTTATTGTCCACAACAAAGAAATAGAATATGCGGGTAATGTCACTGGCAAACTTGATACGCAACTCAAATAGTCCATCTCCAAGTGATTTAGAAAACGGTTCTCTCAGACGGTTTCCCTGTTCTTCCAGAATAGAAAGACTGTAAATAGCCTTTGACCTCATCTTTACATTCAGAGAATCCAAGAACTCTTCTACCGGGGCAATTCCATTTGGCAGACGGTAAAACTCAATGTCAAACACATCATCACCTCTCGTATTCTTATGATATTCCTTTTTTGATATATTGTCAAGATGCAGCAACCATCTCCGCCTGACAGTCCATGCAAGCGATATGGACGCATTTTGTGGCCCGGACAGAGTTTCCACAGCAAGGGCAGACATATTTACGGCTGCTGGATGGCTTCGGCGGCGGAGGTGTGGGATTGCCGTTGTGACTGCCAGTGCCGGAGACAGAGATTCCGTAATGCTCGTTGCGTGTTATCAAAATATCCGTCAGGTCATTTACAAGGATAAAATCCAACAGTTCTTCGCTGGGATGTGTGATTGTCCAACCATATTTGGGGTCATGCTCCACAATCAGGCCATGGGATTCTGCAATCTGCTTAAAGCGTTTGTTGTGGTAGGTATAGCCACGGCTGGTGTCTTGGATAGAATGAACGTGGGCGTAGTAATGGCACATCTCGTGCAAAAGGGTAGCGCAGATAGCTTCAATAGGTCTTGCCAGCGTTCCGGCTCCGATATTGATTTCATGTGTCGCTCCCAGCGTAGATACCCATGCGTCATCACGCAGAGAAAAATGACCGTAGGCTCGTGGTGTGGATTGGATAGTGATGGTGGGTCTTGAAAGTTCACTTTCAAAAAATCGCTGGTTCAGCAGGTCAAACAGCTTGTTGAGATAGCCAGCGACACGATTGTAAGAAGTCAGTTGCTTCATAATAAATCCTCCTTGAAAAAAGGGAGCGGATACAGTATACTCAGACTGTACCCGCTCCGTTGTGATGTGGGATATGGCTCTTTGTCTGTGGCTTGGTAGGCGGTCAGACAAGGGGCTTTTCTTATGCGCTGATAGAGAAACGCCGGGAGGAAACCTGTTTGGTAAAGGCTTTGTAGACCTCTTCTCCGAACTTTTCCTTGAAGGTCTTGGTATCAAAGCGAGTGGTAAGAACGGAAGTCCAGCGCACGATATAGCCCCCGGCAGAGAGTTCTTCGGTGTCTGCTGCTTCCATCTCGGCTTTAATGCTGTTGCGGACAACTTCGGCTTCGGCCTTGGTTTCCTCAATGAGGGCTTCAAGGGTTTGCAGAGTTTCGATTTTGACAATAAGTTCGTTTCGAGACATAACGATTTTCCTTTCTGATTTTGATTTTGTGGTTAGCAACTGCCTAAGAGATACAGGGCAAGAAACAGCATGGAGAAGCAGAACAAGATGCCTTCGCCAGTCATAGTGACACCTCCTTTCGGTTGAATATTGCGGTTCAATTTTTGCGGTCATCATCGCCACAGTGGAGCAGAATGAAAATGCAAGCAATCACCGGGACGAGCACAGCCGCCCACATGAAGAACGAGAGAGCGTCATCAAAAGGGCTGGTGATACCGTTGACGGATACCCAAACAGCGATAAAGATGTAGAGAAGCGACATAGGGAAACCTCCTTTCTTTGAGTGATGGATATATGAAAAAAGAACCGTACCAGCGTGAATACTGATACAGTCCTTGAATAGTCGAATTTACATTTTGGGATGGAAATTTTTTCGGATTACATAGCGGAACACTATGGAGGAGAGGGAGCAGAAAAAATAAAAGGGCTATGTTTTTATCTGTAAGGCTCAAGGTTTTCATCCCTCAAGCAATTTGTCCGGTTGCAATAACCTTGAGAAAAACCTTGAGCTATATGAAAATAACCTCTGTAAGCGGGCTATGACAAGATACAGCAGATATAGTACGAAAAAGCGTGAAAGCATTGAAAACAAAGGAAAAGTTGCAACAGGATAAGACAACAGAAAAAAAGAAAATCCTTACCAGAAATTTTTGGTAAGGATGAGGTCACCAGTTCAAATCTGGTCAGCAGCTCCAAAAAACACCTGAAATCTCCGGATTTCGGGTGTTTTTCGTTACAAAAATGCACTTTTAGGTGTGGGTCAAAATGTGGGTCAACCGCCTGACCCACACCGTGACCCACACAACGAAATGCGTAGAAAGACTTAAAGAGTACCGGAGAGGAGGCTTTTGCCTTCTCTCTGGTATTTTTGGCTTTTTTCTGCTTACATGACCTGCGCCATGAAGCTGCCCATCGTTTGTGCTGCCTCGTCTTGCTTCTGCCTCGTAGCGTGGGTGTAGGTGCGGAGTGTGAATCCGGCATCATAGTGGCCGAGCATACTGCTGACGGTTTTGACGTCCACTCCGTTTTGCAGTGCCAGCGTTGCGAAGGTATGTCTGAGGTCGTGAAATCTGATGTGCGGCAGTCCCGCGTCCTTCAGGATCTTCTTGTGCAGGTTTACGACGGAGTCTGGGTAGTACATCTCGCCGGTTGCCGGCGAGGGAAACATGTAGGGATTCTCAGGATGCTTGCTATGCTCTGCTATCAGCAGATCGATGGCATCTTGAGGAATGGATATTTTTCTAACTGAGGTTTCCGTTTTGGGACGGGAGAGCGTCAGTTCGCCATTGGGATTCTTTACATATTGTTTGCTGACGGAGATGGTTTTGTTTTGGATGTCAAGGTCGCTCCAGAGAAGCGCCGTGATCTCACCCTTCCGCAAGCCCGTGACCAGCTCCAGATAAAACATGGGAAGCAGTCCTCGCCTGTCGGCGGCATCCAGATAATCCTTAATATGCTCTGGCGGAAGAATCTGCATTTCGATTTTTTGCACTTTCGGCGCGATGCAGTCCTCGGTCGGGTTCCGCAGGATCAGGCGCTCCTTGACCGCCCGTTCCAAGGCGCTATGCAGCATGAGATGCAGGCTCCGAACCGTGGTGCTGCTGAGTCCAGGGTTGCCGTGACCGCTCTTGCGAGCGATGCGTCCGTTTTCCATCAGATCTTTGTAGAGCTTTTGTAAGTCATGGGCAGTCAACTTTGTCAGTTTGATGCTGCCGATGCGTGGGATCGTGTATTGCTCGACCATCAGTTGATAGCGATTTGCTGTTGAGATGCGGATATTCGGTTTTGCGTAGATCTCATACCAGCTACGCAGCCAAGTTGCTACCGTGTACTCATCCGCACGGCTGACATCAATTCCTCTGGTAGCTTCCATTGCGGCACTGAGTTTCGCCTTGCATTCTGCCTGTGTCTTACCCAGCACATTTTTGATGATGCGCTTTCCTGTTTCGGGGTGGTA
>ERZ836441.2318-NODE-2318-length-15353-cov-4.627598_pt1 | contig 15353 bp, 9 predicted proteins | sample MGYA00519686_ERZ836441 | MGnify/ENA primary metagenome ERZ836441 (study PRJEB31850, sample SAMEA3708800) | human gut metagenome | biome: human gut; feature: human-associated habitat; material: faeces | place: China | collected 2014 ... | reverse complement strand
AATATACATTGTGAAATCGCGTCCGGGATAACGACCAACACATTAAATAGCAAAAAAAGTGGATTGACAAAGCCAAAAAAATGATATATTATATACCATATTTTTGAATAAGAATTTGTTTTGACAAAGGCGTCAAAGAGAAATGGATAGGTTAAGTGCCCCCTAATCCTCCTCTTTGACGCCTTTTTTACATATTAGAACACATTAAAAGCAATTGGAGGAGGAAATCGAAAGATGGCAGTAAAATACGTTTTTGTCACTGGCGGTGTTGTGTCAGGACTGGGAAAGGGAATCACAGCAGCTTCACTTGGGCGACTTTTAAAGGCAAGAGGTTTTCAGGTCACAATGCAGAAATTTGACCCTTACATCAACATTGATCCCGGAACCATGAACCCTATTCAGCATGGAGAAGTCTTCGTAACAGACGATGGAACTGAGACCGACCTGGATCTTGGCCATTATGAACGATTCATTGATGAAAGCCTGGATAAAAATTCCAATGTAACTACCGGAAAAATTTATTGGTCCGTTTTACAAAAAGAACGTCATGGAGACTTTGGAGGAGGAACCGTACAGGTAATCCCTCATATTACAAATGAAATCAAAAGCCGCTTCTATCGCGCAAAATCCCCGGATGAAAACAGGATTGCCATTATCGAAGTCGGCGGAACGGTAGGAGATATTGAAAGTCAGCCATTTCTGGAATCCATCAGACAGTTTCAGCATGATGTGGGACATGAAAATGCAATCCTTATTCATGTAACCTTGATTCCATACCTGAAAGCTTCAGGAGAAATGAAAACAAAACCAACCCAGGCCAGTGTCAAGGAGCTTCAGGCAATGGGAATCCAGCCGGATGTTCTGGTATGCAGAAGTGAATATCCGCTGACCGACGATCTGAGAGCCAAAATTGCCCTGTTCTGTAACGTGCCGGTAAGTCATGTACTTCAGAATCTGGATGTAGAGTATCTGTATGAAGCCCCACTTGCGATGGAACGTGAAAAACTGGCAGATGTGGTCATGCAGTCATTGGGACTTGAAAAAAGAAAACCAGACCTTACGGACTGGGAGGCTATGGTAGAAAATCTCCGCCATCCGGATAAAACTGTAAACATTGCTATGGTAGGAAAATATACCCAGCTTCATGATGCATACCTCAGTGTGGTGGAAGCTCTGAAACATGGCGGAATCGCATGCAAGGCGAAAGTAGAGATTACCTGGATTGATTCCGAAGAGTTAAACGAGAAGAACCTGGATCAGAGGCTTTACCAGGTAGATGGAATCCTGGTTCCAGGTGGTTTCGGCGGAAGAGGAACAGAAGGAATGATCCTGGCTGCCCAGTATGCCCGCGTGCATAAGATCCCATACCTTGGAATCTGTCTTGGAATGCAGATGGCAATCGTAGAATTTGCCCGTCATGTACTTGGTTATGAAGATGCAAACAGCATTGAACTTGCACCAGAAACTACCAATCCGGTAATTGCCCTTATGCCAGACCAGGAAGATGTGGAAGATCTTGGAGGAACCCTGCGCCTTGGAAGTTATCCATGTGTGCTTGCGGATGGTTCTTTATCCCTGGAACTTTTCGGACAGAAAGAAATTCAGGAACGTCACAGACATCGTTATGAAGTTAACAATGCATATCGCAAAGAACTGGCAGAAAAAGGCATGACCATAGCAGGAACTTCTCCTGATGGTCACATTGTGGAAATGATCGAGATTCCGGCAAACCCATTCTTTGTAGGAACCCAGGGACATCCGGAGTTCAAATCAAGACCGAACCATGCTCACCCGCTGTTCCGTGGATTTATCCAGGCAGCTGTAGATAAAGTAAACAAAGAGGAAACTCTTAATCAACAATAGAAAGGATGAGGAAAATGAAAGAAGTGATAAAGGAAAGGCAGGGACTTTACCGTCAGGAATTTGAACATGATAACTGCGGTATCGGTGCAGTTGTCAATATCAAAGGCAAAAAATCCCATGATACAGTTGCCAACGCATTGCGGATTGTAGAGAATCTGGATCATCGTGCCGGAAAAGATGCAGAAGGCAAAACAGGTGATGGCGTTGGTATCCTCCTTCAGATTTCCCATAAATTTTTTAAGAAAGCATGTAAAAAAGAGGGAATCGAAATCGGCCAGGAAAGAGAATATGGTATTGGCCAGTTCTTTTTCCCACAGCACGAGATCAAACGTGCCCAGGCAAAAAAAATGTTTGAGATCATTGTGGAAAAAGAGGGACTGGAGTTCCTTGGCTGGAGAGAAGTTCCGGTAGTTCCGGAGGTTCTTGGACATAAGGCAAGAGAGTGCATGCCATGCATTATGCAGGCATTTATCAAAAAGCCGGATGATCTGGAAAAAGGCATCGCATTTGACCGTAAACTGTATATTGCCCGCCGTGAGTTTGAACAGAGTAATGACAACACTTACGTATGTTCTATGAGCAGCCGTACGATTGTTTATAAAGGTATGTTTCTGGTTGGACAGCTTCGTACATTTTTCTCTGATCTTCAAAGCCTTGATTATGAATCTGCGATTGCATTGGTACATTCCCGTTTCAGTACCAACACAAATCCAAGCTGGGAGAGAGCACATCCAAACCGTCTGATCGTGCACAATGGTGAGATCAACACCATCCGGGGAAACGCAGATAAGATGCTGGCAAGAGAGGAAAATATGGAGTCCCCATACTTAGAAGGGGAAATGCAGAAAATCCTTCCGGTAGTCAACCGAAATGGTTCCGATTCAGCAATGCTCGATAATACGCTGGAATTCCTTACCATGAGTGGCATGGATCTTCCTCTTGCAGTGATGATCACTATTCCGGAGCCATGGGCAAATAACGATACCATTTCCCAGGAAAAACGTGACTTCTATCAGTATTATGCAACTATGATGGAGCCATGGGATGGACCTGCATCTATTCTTTTCTCAGATGGAGATGTGATGGGTGCAGTGCTTGACCGTAACGGTCTTCGTCCGTCCAGATATTACGTGACATCCGATGGCTGCATGATCCTTTCTTCTGAGGTTGGAGTATTGCCGGTACCGGAAGAGAAGATCATATTAAAAGAGCGTCTTCATCCTGGAAAAATGCTTCTGGTAGATACGGTTCAGGGCAAGATCATCGATGATAACGAATTAAAAGAGATGTATGCAAAGAAACAGCCATACGGCGAATGGCTGGACAGCAATCTGGTACATTTAAAAGATATTAAGATTCCAAACGAAAGAATGGAAGAATATACAGAGGAACAGCGTTCCCGTCTTCAGAAGGCTTTCGGATACACTTATGAGCAGTATCGTACTTCTATCCGAAACATGGCGTTAAACGGTGCTGAGAGCATTGGCGCAATGGGTGTGGATACACCGTTGGCAGTATTTTCCAAACAGAACAGACCGCTTTTTGACTACTTCAAACAGCTTTTTGCACAGGTAACCAATCCGCCGATTGATGCGATCCGTGAGGAGATTGTCACCAGCACAAGCGTTTATGTTGGAAAAGACGGAAACCTTCTGGAGCAGATTCCGGAGAACTGCAAGGTATTAAAGATTAACAATCCGATCCTTACCAATACAGATATGCTGAAAATTAAGGAAATGTATCACGAAGGCTTCAAGGTGGCTGTTGTCTCCACTCTTTATTATAAGAGCACAAAGCTGGAGCGTGCTATTGACCGTCTGTTTGTGGAAGTTGATAAAGCATACAGGGACGGTGCCAATATTCTGGTACTTTCCGACAGAGGCGTGGATGAAAACCATATGCCGATTCCGTCTCTGCTGGCTGTTTCTGCAGTACATCAGCACCTTGTAAAGACGAAAAAGAGTACTTCTCTTGCTATTATCCTGGAATCCGGCGAGCCGAGAGAGGTTCATCATTTTGCTACTCTTCTGGGCTATGGCGCAAGTGCAGTCAACCCATATCTGGCATTGGAGACAATCCATGAGCTGATTGATACCCATATGTTGGACAAGGATTATTATGCAGCTGTAGACGATTATAATCATGCAGTTATCAGCGGTATTGTTAAGATTGCTTCCAAGATGGGTATTTCTACAATCCAGTCTTATCAGGGATCTCAGATTTTCGAGGCAATTGGTGTATCTCAGGATGTTATCGATAAATATTTCACAGGTACTGTAAGCCGTGTTGGAGGCATTACACTGGAAGATATTGAGGAGAATGTAGAAAAGCTTCATTCAGAAGCATTTGACCCGTTAGGACTTACCACAGACCTTACTCTGGATAGTGTGGGTGCCCACAAAATGAGAAGCCAGGGAGAAGAGCACCGTTACAATCCGGCAACCATTCATCTCCTTCAGCAGTCTACAAGAACAGGCAGCTATGAGATGTTCAAACAGTATACAGATCTTGTGGATAAGGAAAATCACGGCAATCTTCGTGCGCTTATGGACTTTAAGTATGCAGAAAATCCTATCCCTCTTGAAGAGGTGGAGAGTGTTGATGAAATCGTAAAGCATTTTAAGACTGGTGCCATGTCCTATGGTTCCATTTCTCAGGAAGCACATGAGACACTTGCTATTGCAATGAACCATCTTCATGGAAAATCAAATACCGGTGAGGGCGGTGAAAGCAATGAAAGACTGGATTCAGCAGGAACAAAAGATGACAGATGTTCTGCGATCAAACGGGTAGCCAGTGGTCGTTTCGGTGTTACCAGCCGTTATCTGGTATCTGCAAGAGAAATCCAGATCAAAATGGCACAGGGCGCAAAACCTGGTGAAGGTGGACATCTTCCGGCGAAGAAGGTTTATCCATGGGTTGCGAAAACCCGTCACTCCACACCTGGTGTTTCTCTGATCTCCCCGCCGCCGCATCACGATATCTATTCCATCGAGGACCTGGCAGAGCTGATTTATGACCTGAAAAATGCAAATAAATATGCAGATATTTCTGTAAAGCTGGTTTCTGAGGCTGGCGTTGGTACGGTTGCAGCCGGAGTTGCAAAGGCTGGTGCACAGGTAATCCTGATTTCCGGATATGATGGAGGTACTGGTGCAGCACCCAGAAGCTCCATTCACAATGCAGGACTTCCATGGGAGCTTGGGCTTGCTGAAACCCATCAGACACTGCTTATGAACGGACTTCGTAACCGTGTCCGCATTGAGACAGACGGTAAACTGATGAGCGGTCGTGATGTTGCAATTGCAGCACTTCTTGGTGCAGAGGAATTCGGTTTTGCTACAGCACCTCTTGTAACTATGGGCTGTGTAATGATGAGAGTCTGCAATCTGGACACCTGCCCGGTTGGTGTAGCTACCCAGAATCCGGAGCTGAGAAAGAGATTCAAAGGCAAACCGGAATATGTTGAGAACTTTATGAAATTTATTGCCCAGGAGCTTCGTGAATATATGGCAAAACTGGGTGTGAGAAGCCTGAAAGAGATGGTAGGACGCACAGATCTTCTGGTTGCTACAGATGCAGTTGATGAGCCACACAAAGGTAAAGTAGACCTTAGTGCAATCTTGAACAATCCATATGCAAAAGCTGGCAGCGAGGTAACCTTTGATCCGAAAGCAGAGTACAATTTCCAGCTGGAGAAGACTCTGGATGAGAAAGTTCTTGTGAAGAAATGCAGTCGCGCAATTCATGGCGGTGAGAAGACCAGATTTTCGGTAGAAGTAAAGAACACAGACCGTGCATTTGGAACAATCCTTGGTGCGGAGATTACCAGAAATAATAAAAACGGACTGCCGGAAGACACGGTAGAGATTGATTGTACAGGAGCCGGAGGACAGAGCTTTGGTGCCTTTATCCCGAAGGGTCTTACTCTGAAGCTTACCGGCGACTGCAACGACTACTTTGGAAAGGGTCTTTCCGGTGGCAAGCTGATCCTGAAGACTCCGGAAAATGCCGGTTACAAAGCAGAAGATAACATTATTGTCGGCAACGTTGCTCTTTATGGTGCAACTAGTGGAACTGCCTTTATTAACGGTATGGCAGGTGAGCGTTTTGCAGTTCGTAACTCTGGTGCCAATGCAGTTGTGGAAGGAGTGGGAGAGCACGGCTGTGAGTACATGACCGGTGGTCGTGTAGTAGTTCTTGGAAGAACCGGCAAAAACTTTGCAGCAGGTATGAGCGGCGGTATCGCTTATGTTCTGGATGTAGAAAATGTTCTTTATAAGAACTTAAATAAAGCGATGATTTCTATTGAAAAAGTAGATAATAAATATGACAAAAAAGAACTGAAAAATCTGATCGAAGCACATGTAGCTGCAACGGGATCGGAGCTTGGACAGAAGGTTCTGGATCAGTTTGACATGTATCTGCCTCACTTCAAAAAACTCATTCCAAATGAGTACAAGAAGATGATCACATTAAGTGCAAAGCTTGAGGAAAAAGGTCTGAACAGTGAGCAGGCGCAGATGGAAGCATTCTACGAAAGCATAGGAGTTAAGCATTAAGGAGGCAGAAGATCGTGGGAAAACCGACTGGATTTTTAGAATATAACAGAGAGACGGCAAAGGTTCTGCCGCCAAAAGTAAGAATTGCCAATTTCAAGGAGTTCCGTACTCCTCTTAATAAAGAAAAACAAAAACTTCAGGGAGCACGCTGCATGGCTTGCGGCGTTCCCTTCTGCCAGGCAGGCATGATGATCGGCGGCATGGCTTCCGGATGTCCGCTTCACAACCTGGTGCCGGAGACAAATGATCTGGTATTTACCGGAAACTGGAAACAGGCGTTTCTTCGTCTGAACAAGACACACAGCTTCCCGGAATTTACCTCCCGTGTGTGCCCTGCACTTTGCGAGGCAGCCTGTACCTGCAACTTAAATGGAGAGCCTGTTTCCACTAAGGAAAATGAACGTGCCATCATTGAGACTGCATATGCAGAAGGCTGGGTTGTTCCACAGCCTCCGAAGGTTCGTACAGGAAAGACCATAGCAGTTATCGGAAGCGGTCCTTCCGGACTTGCAGCAGCACAGCAGTTAAACAGAAGAGGTCACAATGTAACTATATTCGAAAGAAGTGACCGGATCGGCGGACTTCTTCGTTACGGCATTCCAAATATGAAGCTGGAGAAATCTGTGATCGACAGAAGACTGAAGCTGATGGAAGCTGAGGGTGTGAAATTTGTGACAAATACAAATGTTGGAGTGGATATTACAGCAGAGGAACTTTTGAAGAAATATGACCGTGTAATCCTTTGTTGCGGAGCTTCCAATCCCCGTGATATTAAAGTGCCGGGAAGAGATGCAAAGGGAATTTATTTTGCAGTAGACTTCTTGAAAAAAGTTACCAAAACTCTTCTGGACAGCGATTTCACCAAAGCTCCCTATGAAGAGGCAAGAGGCAAACATGTGCTGGTAATTGGCGGTGGTGATACCGGAAATGACTGTGTGGGTACTTCCGTACGTCTCGGCGCCAAATCTGTAACACAGCTGGAAATGATGCCAATGCCGCCGACAGAGCGTGCTGCTTCCAATCCATGGCCGGAATGGCCAAAGGTCTTAAAAACAGACTATGGCCAGGAAGAAGCAATTGCAGTGTTTGGACATGACCCCCGGGTTTACCAGACAACCGTTACTGATTTTATCAAAGATAAAAACGGAAATGTCTGCCAGGCCCGGATCGTAAAGCTGAAAAGCGAGAAAGATGCCAAAACAGGCCGTATGATGATGGTTCCGGTAGAGGGGACGGAAGAAGTGATCCCTGCAGACCTGGTACTGATCGCAGCTGGTTTCCTTGGAAGCCAGAAATATGTGACTGATGCATTTAAGGTTGCAACAACTGCAAGAACTAACGTAGAGACAAAACCGGAAGCTTATGAGACCAGCGTACCGCGGGTTTTCACAGCAGGAGATATGCACAGAGGCCAGTCTCTGGTAGTATGGGCAATCCGTGAAGGAAGAGAAGCCGCAAAGGCAGTGGATGAATCCCTGATGGGATATTCTTATCTGTAAGTTGGCAAAAAAATGCTTTGTGGAATAATACCTGCTGAATCGCTGTCGGGAAAATAAAAAAGAGAGTATATAAAAAGTATGGTCGGGGGCAAACTAAATTTGCTCCCGATTTTCCGTTCTGATACAAAATAATTATTTTGTACATCATTTTATACAACGCTGATATGGTAAAGTGGTAAAAAATAAGTTGACAAAGCATGACCTCATTGCTATAATTACCTCCATGAACAAGGGCGTTCTTCAGAAGGGTATCTTTTTGAAGTGCGCCTTTTTTGTTTAAATAAGTCATGCGTAATGGATGGATGAGGGCATGAGAGTGAAAGAAGGAGAGAACACCATGGGGAATTACACCAGAGAAGAAGTGTTACAGATGGCAGAAGACGAGGATGTAGAATTCATTCGTCTTCAGTTTACCGATATGTTCGGTACTTTGAAAAATATTGCGATTACAGCTCGGGAGCTCCCCCGGGCACTGGATAATGAATATGTAGTAGACAGCTCCTACATTGCCGGAATAGCAGGGGAGAAAGAGCCGGATATGTATTTACATCCGGACTATAATACTTTCACCATTCTTCCGTGGCGTCCGCAGCAGGGAAAGGTAGCCAGACTGCTCTGTGATATCTACCGCTCAGATGGAACGCCGCTTGAGAAAAGCCCGAGATATATTCTGAAACAGGTGGTAGAGATGGCTGCTAAGGAAGGCTATGTTTGTGAAGTGGATCCGGAATGTGAGTTTTTCTTATTTCACACAGATGATAACGGAGTTCCCACTACACTGACTCATGAAAAAGCTGGATATCTGGATATCAGCCCGCTGGATCTGGGAGAAAATGCAAGACGTGATATGGTTCTGAATCTGGAAGATATGGGATATGAAATTGAATCTTCCCATCATGAAACCGCTCCGGCACAGCATGAGATTGATTTTAAATTTTCCGGTGCAAATGAAATGGCTGACTGTGTGATGACTTTCAAAATGGCAGTCCGCACCATTGCAAAACGGCATGGACTTCATGCAACCTTTATGCCAAAGCCGAGAGCTGAGGTGAATGGTTCCGGTATGCACATTCATTTTGCATTGTATAAAGATGGAAAAAATATATTTGCTGATCCTGATGATGTAAATGGTCTCAGCGAGGATGCTTATCATTTTATCGGTGGTCTTCTTGCACATAGTGAAGAGATGGCCGCCATTACCAATCCGCTTGTGAATTCCTACAAGAGACTTGTACCTGGCTATGATGCTCCTACAGAACTGACCTGGACAAAGAATAACCAGAACTCTCTGATCCGTATTTCCAATTTAAGATCAGACAGCCTGGCAATCGAGCTTCGAAGCCCAGATGCATCTGCAAATCCTTACCTTGTGTTTGCTGTTTGCATTGCAGCCGGTCTGGATGGAATTCAGCAGAAATTATATCCTACCAAGGCATCGGATCGTTCTTTTTCCGAATCTGACCAGAAAGCTATGAATATTGGAAATCTTCCGCTGAACCTGGATGATGCCCTTACACATTTCGAGAATAGCACCTGGATCCAGAGTGTACTTGGTAAAAAGTTCTGTGAGGAATATGCAGCTGCCAAGAAGGAAGAATGGCTGAATTATATGAGACAGGTAAGCGAGTGGGAAATCAGCCAGTATTTATACAAGATTTAAGATAAGAGAGTAGCATGGTATGAACAGCAGCATTGTAATTGCATTACCGAAAATCGATGACGCAAAGAAAATACGTACCATATTGAACCGGCACGGTTTTTCTGTAGCTGCGGTATGTTCAACTGCTTCAACAGCACTTGCCAGCATGAGTGAGTTGGACGGAGGTATTCTGATCTGTGGTTATAAGCTGACGGACCGGTATTACCGGGATGTGCTGGAAGATATTCCTTCATATTTTGAAATGCTGTTGCTGGCATCTGGAAGAGTGATTGCGGAAGCGCCTACATCCGTCCTTACTGTGGAAATGCCAATGAAAGTCAGCGACCTGGTAAACACGGTGGATATGATGTTGTCCCAGATCGAGCGGCGGCTAAAAAAAGAGAAGAAGAAACCGAAAACGCGTTCCTGGAAAGAGCAGAATTACATTTCCAACGCAAAGTTTCTTCTTATGGAGCGAAACCATTTAAGCGAAGAAGATGCATACCGGTACATTCAGAAATGCAGTATGGATTCCGGGACAAATATGGTAGAGACAGCTCAGATGGTTCTGATGCTGTTATATGATGAGGTATAGTCTAAGGCAGAATTCTAATCCTGTTGTATAGGATTTTTCAGAAATTCTGGCTGGGGTTTTTATAAGATATATTTTTATGATTTTAGGAAATGGAGGATGAGGAAATGGAGTTTTTGGATGGAAGCTGGAAAAAAGAAGTGAGCAGCTGGGATGCACTGATGGGAGAAGAACTTCTGAATCAGGAAGCCATCCTGGAGGGCGCCATTCACAGTATCCGCAACATGGGAGATGTTGCATTTGTAATTATCAGAAGAAGAGAGGGTCTGTTTCAGACCGTTTTAGTAAATGAGGATGTTGATTTTTCCATTCATGATCTGAAAGAAGGCATGACAGTAAGAGTAAAAGGTGTTGTAAATAAAGAAGAGAGAGCGCCTCATGGCAGAGAGCTTCACATTCGTGAAATTCAGGTGCTGTCTTCTCCGGCTGAACCTCTTCCTCTTGCAATCGATAAATGGAAGCTGAATACTTCTCTGGAAGCCAAATTAAATTACCGTTCCCTTTCCCTCCGCAATATTCAGGAGCGCGCAAGATTTAAAATCCAGGAAGCTTTGACAAGGGCTTTTCGTGATTATCTCTATGAAAATGGATTTACGGAAATCCATACGCCGAAGATCGGAGCCAGAGGTGCTGAGGGAGGCGCGAACCTGTTTAAACTCAGCTATTTCCATAAACCGGCTGTTCTGGCTCAGAGCCCACAGTTTTACAAACAGATGATGGTGGGAGTTTTTGACAGAGTATTTGAGACCGGACCTGTTTTCCGTGCTGAGAAACATAACACCAAAAGACATTTAAATGAATATACGAGTCTTGATTTTGAGATGGGCTATATTGATAGCTTTGAAGAGATCATGGCTATGGAGACTGGCTTTTTGCAGTATGCAATGAAGCTTTTAAAAGAGGATTATGCAAAAGAACTGGAGATCCTGAAGGTTGAGCTTCCAGATGCTTCCAGGATTCCGGCAGTTCGTTTTGATGTGGCAAAAGAGCTGGTTGCGAAGAAATACAACCGTCAGATCCGTAATCCATTTGATCTGGAGCCGGAGGAGGAAGCCCTGATTGGTCAGTATTTTAAAGAAGAATATAATGCGGATTTTGTTTTTGTTACCCATTATCCATCTAAGAAGCGTCCGTTCTACGCAATGGATGATCCAGAGGATACCAGATTTACGTTAAGCTTTGACCTGCTTTTCCATGGCCTTGAGATCACAACAGGAGGACAGAGAATTCACGATTACAATGCCCTTCTGAAAAAGATAGAGAACAGAGGTATGGAGACAGAAGGAATGGAACAGTATCTGGATACATTTAAATACGGTATGCCTCCTCATGGTGGTCTTGGAATCGGTCTGGAGCGTCTTACCATGCAGCTTCTCGGGGAGGAAAATGTCCGTGAGGCATGCCTGTTCCCAAGAGACCTGAACAGACTGGAGCCATAAAAAAGCTGGATATCCAGAAAAGATTTTGGTATGGATCCAGAGTGGAGCGTAATAATTTCTGTGCAGGAGGATGAGAAAATGGCAAAACAGATTGACGATGAAACCATGGAAAATGTCTGCATTCTTGCAAAACTTTCCCTTACAGAAGAAGAGAAGGAAAAGGCAAAAAAAGATATGCAGGAAATGCTTGATTATGTAGATAAGCTGGATGAACTGGATACATCCAGTGTTGAACCAATGTCCCATATTTTTGGCGACCAGAATGTATTTCGTGAGGATGAAGTTACAAATGGTGACAACAGCGAGGCAATGCTTGCAAATGCGCCAAAAGCCAAAGAAGGACAGTATCAGGTTCCAAAGACCATAGGATAGGAGACATTCACATGGAATTAGAAAAATTAACAGCCTTACAGCTGGCTGATAAGATTAAAAAACATGAGGTCAGTGTTCTGGACGGCGTCAAGGATGTCTTTTCTAAAATAGAGGAAAAAGATAACAGAATCCACGCATATCTGGACACTTATAAAAAAGAAGCGTATGCAAGAGCAAAAGAGGTGGAAAAAGGCATTGAGGACGGAACTTATACCAGTCCTCTTGCCGGTGTTCCCATTGCTATCAAAGATAACATTTGTGTACAGGGAAAACCTACTACCTGTGCGTCAAAAATTCTGGAAGGATTTGTTCCCCAGTATCAGGCAGAGGTGATCAGCCGGCTTGAAAAAGCAGGAATGATCATTATCGGAAAAACAAATATGGATGAGTTTGCCATGGGAAGTACGACGGAAACTTCTGCCTATGGCATTACCAGAAATCCATGGAATACAGAGCATGTTCCAGGCGGCTCCTCAGGCGGCTCCTGTGCAGCTGTAGCAGCAGGAGAGGCTTATCTGGCACTGGGCTCTGATACAGGAGGTTCCATCCGTCAGCCAAGCTCTTATTGCGGTGTGACAGGAATGAAGCCTACTTATGGTACGGTTTCCCGTTATGGGCTGGTTGCATATGCCTCTTCTCTGGATCAGATCGGACCGATTGGAAAAGATGTGGCAGATTGCGCAGCACTTCTGGAAGTGATCGCTGGCCATGATCCGAAAGACAGTACTTCCATTGACCGAAAAGACCTGGATTTTTCCAGTGAGATGACAGATAAGATTACAGGAATGAAATTTGGTGTTCCGAAGGAATATCTGTCAGAGGGAATTTCGCCAGAGGTAAAAGATGCCTTTATGGAAACCCTGAAAGTGCTGACCCAGATGGGAGCAATTGTAGAATTTTTCTCTGTCAAAACTATGGAATATATGATTCCGGCATACTATATTATTGCCAGCGCAGAAGCAAGTTCCAACCTGGAGCGCTTTGATGGCGTAAAATATGGCTATCGTGCAAAAGAATATGACGGTCTTCATGATATGTATAAACGTACTAGAACGGAGGGCTTTGGAGAAGAAGTAAAACGTCGTATCATGCTTGGTTCCTTTGTTTTAAGCTCTGGTTATTACGATGCTTATTATCTGAAAGCCCTGCGCACCAAAGCACTTATTAAAAAAGAGTTTGATCAGGCTTTCGAAAAATACGACGTGCTTCTTGCCCCGGCAGCTCCTTATACAGCGCCGAAGATCGGAGAAAGCTTAAAAGACCCTATGGCAATGTACCTTGGGGATATTTATACAGTTGCCGTAAATCTTTGCGGACTTCCAGGAATTACAGTTCCCTGCGGAAAAGACAGTGCCGGACTTCCAATCGGAATCCAGATGATCGGAGACTGTTTTATGGAAAGGAAGATCCTTCGTGCTGCCCATGCCTATGAAAGCGTAAGAGGGAATTTTGGAACACCAGAGGAAGGAGGTAAGAGAGCATGAAACAGTATGAGACTATTATCGGACTTGAGGTTCATGTAGAACTTGCCACCAGAACAAAGATTTTCTGCGGCTGCTCCACAGCATTTGGAGGGGCACCCAATACCCACACCTGTCCGGTGTGTACTGGTATGCCAGGTTCTCTTCCGGTATTAAACAAAAAGGTAGTAGAATTTGCCCTGCGCGCAGGACTTGCCACAAACTGCAGCATCAATCAGTATTGCAAATTTGACCGTAAGAACTATTTTTATCCGGATAATCCGCAGAATTATCAGATTTCCCAGCTGTATCTGCCAATCTGCCATGATGGATTTGTGGAGATCGAGACAGAAGCTGGCAAGAAAAAAGTCCGGATCCATGAGATGCATATGGAGGAGGACGCAGGTAAGCTGATCCATGATGAGTGGGAGGACTGCTCTTTGGTAGATTATAACCGAAGCGGTGTTCCTCTGATCGAGATCGTTTCTGAGCCGGATATGAGAAGTGCAGATGAGGTTATCGCTTATCTGGAAAAGCTTCGTTGTACCATGCAGTATCTGGGTGTTTCCGATTGTAAGCTTCAGGAGGGTTCCATGCGTGCTGATGTGAACCTTTCTGTGAGAGTGGCAGGAAGTGATACACTTGGAACCAGAACAGAGATGAAGAACCTGAACTCTTTTAAGGCCATTGCACATGCTATTGAGGGTGAAAGAGAGCGTCAGATCGAGCTTCTGGAGATGGGTAAAAGTGTCATCCAGGAGACCAGAAGATGGGATGACAATAAAGAGTCTTCTCATGCGATGCGTTCTAAGGAGGATGCAAAGGATTACCGCTATTTCCCGGATCCGGATCTTCCGCCGATCCATATTTCTGATGAGTGGATCGCAAAAATCAGAAGTGAGATGCCGGAGTTCCGGGAGGAGAAGGCTGCCCGTTATCAGAGTGAGTTTGGTCTTCCGGAGTATGATTCCCAGATTCTTACAGAGTCCAGACATCTGGCTGCTTTGTTTGAAGATGTGGCTACGCTGAGCGGCAATCCGAAAAAGGCGGCAAACTGGTTTATGGTGGAAGTGCTTCGTCTTATGAAGGAAAAAGGCATTGAGGCTGAGAAGTTAAGATTTACACCGCAGCATCTTGCAGATCTTCTCACAATGGTCGATAAGAAGGAGGTAAGCCCACAGAATGCCAAGAAGGTATTTGAAAAGGTATTTGATGAGGATGTTGATCCGGTAGCTTATGTGGAAGAGCATGGCTTAAAGATCGTGGAGGATACCGGGCTTCTTAGCAGCACCATCAGCAGGATTCTGGATGAGAACCCTGGACCGCTGTCTGAGCTTCTTGGAGGTAAAGAGAAGGTTATGGGCTTCTTTGTCGGTCAGATCATGAAGGAGATGAAGGGCAAGGCAAACCCGGCAAGCGTGAGAGAGGCGCTGCTGGCTGAGGTTGAGAAGAGAAAGTAGATTTACAGGAGGATAATCAGATGGTTACCGTTAATCATAATTATTTAAAACTGCCAGGAAGCTATCTTTTTTCTACAATTGGAAAAAAAGTGCGTGCCTATAAAGAAGAGAATCCGGATAAAGAGGTGATCAGCCTTGGTATTGGTGATGTGACACAGCCGCTGGTTCCGGCTATTATTGATGCTCTTCACGGGGCAGTCGAGGAGATGGCTCACGCAGAGACTTTTCACGGTTATGCGCCAGATCTTGGGTATGAATTTCTGAGAAGGGCAATCGCAAAGAACGATTACCAGGACAGAGGATGCAATATTGCAGCAGATGAGATTTTTGTTTCTGATGGTGCGAAAAGTGATTCTGGTAATATTCAGGAGATTTTTGGAACAGACAATAAGGTTGCTGTGTGTGACCCGGTTTATCCGGTTTATGTGGATACCAATGTTATGGCGGGCCGTACCGGAGCGTATAAT
>ERZ836441.2308-NODE-2308-length-15396-cov-3.298937_pt1 | contig 15396 bp, 19 predicted proteins | sample MGYA00519686_ERZ836441 | MGnify/ENA primary metagenome ERZ836441 (study PRJEB31850, sample SAMEA3708800) | human gut metagenome | biome: human gut; feature: human-associated habitat; material: faeces | place: China | collected 2014 ... | reverse complement strand
TCTCCATGAAATCAAGGAACATCTGACGAAGTTCGTTTACTCCGTATTTCTTCATGATTCTTTCCTCCTAAAAGAAAGTATATAAATACTTATTATTTGGCATAAACTCTGTTAAATTTCTTTTTGCCTCGCTTGAGGACAACTCCATCACCTGTAAGGGTATCTTTGGAAACCGTGTGTTTGATGTCTGTGATCTTCTCACCATCAATGGAAACACCACCCTGCTCGATTGCACGACGACCCTCAGAACGTGTCGGAACAAGACCTGCTTTGATCAGCATGGTAATAAGGTCAATGGTTCCTTCTTCTGCGAAGTCTTCATCAGTCAGTTCTGTGGTCGGCATATGTGCAGTGTCAGCTCCGCCAGAGAAAAGTGCTCTTGCGCCTTCCTGTGCTTTCTTGGCTTCTTCTTCACCATGAACCAGGTTGGTCAGTTCATATGCAAGGATTTCTTTGGCTTTGTTTAACTGACTTCCTTCCCATGTTGCCATCTCGTCGATCTGCTCAAGCGGAAGGAATGTAAGAAGACGCATGCATTTGATAACGTCTGCATCATCCACATTTCTCCAGTACTGATAGAAATCAAATGGAGATGTCTTGTTCGGATCAAGCCATACAGCACCAGACTGTGTCTTACCCATCTTCTTGCCTTCTGAGTTCAGAAGAAGTGTGATGGTCATAGCGTATGCATCTTTGCCAAGTTTACGACGGATCAGTTCTGTACCGCCGAGCATGTTGCTCCACTGATCATCACCGCCAAACTGCATGTTGCAGCCGTATTTCTGATATAACATATAGAAGTCATAACTCTGCATGATCATGTAGTTGAATTCAAGGAAGCTAAGTCCTCTTTCCATACGCTGTTTGTAGCATTCAGCAGTAAGCATACGGTTTACTGAGAAATGTGCGCCTACATCACGAAGCAGATCTACATAATTCAGATTCAGAAGCCAGTCCGCATTGTTAACCATCAGTGCCTTTCCGTCAGAAAAATCAATAAAACGAGACATCTGTTTCTTGAAGCAGTCAATATTGTGCTGGATGGTTTCTTTGGTCATCATCTGACGCATATCGGTTCTTCCTGATGGATCTCCGATCATACCGGTACCTCCACCGAGAAGTGCGATCGGACGATTGCCTGCCATCTGCAGACGTTTCATCAGGCAAAGAGCCATAAAATGTCCTACATGAAGACTATCAGCGGTAGGGTCAAAGCCGATATAAAATGTTGCTTTTCCATTGTTTACCATTTCTTTGATTTCATCTTCATCTGTTACCTGGGCAATCAGGCCTCTGGCCTTCAATTCTTCCCATACTGTCATAATAAATTCCTCCTGTAATGAAATGCAGAAAAGTTTTGGCACAGTATATTCTGCATGCTATGGTATTAAAAAAGCCCGGTTCCTGTCCGTTTAGGACGAGAACCGGGTCCCGTGATACCACCTAAATTCGCAGGAAAAGTTCCCGCCTCATTGAGCACGATAACGAGTGCCAATCCGTCGTAGCCTACTGAAATTTTCGGTACGAGGCTCCAGGATGTATTCACATAAGTTCTGCATGTGCCTCTCACCAGCCGGCTACTCTCTGTCTGCTTTCCTTAGGCTACTTCTTCCCTTCAAAGCCGTTATAATATACTTCTAAAAGTATACAAATTGATAAAAAATTTGTCAAGAGCGTTTTGCTGCTCTTTTAACAACTTAAAGTGACAAAACATTTCTACTGAGCAGAAACATCTGCCTCAGAAAGCATGAAGCCCTGACGAACTTTCTGCATAAGTGTTTTGGCTTTGTCAACAGTTGTCTGATCAGGAACCATAACATAAGCTTTCTGACTCATGGAATATGGCTTCTGTGTATCCCCTGTACCGTCTACACTGTAGGAAAGAACCTGCCAGCTGCCGCCCTCATCGAGCTGCTGTTTTACCAGAGAGGTAATAACATCATATGGAATATTTGTTTCAAAACATCCGGAAAGGCTGTCCAGAAGTGAAAGATAATTTTTCAGGATATCAGGAGATGTTGCCTTATTGATAACACCCTGAATTACTTTCATCTGGTCTTTGCCTCGCTGACGGTCACCGGCAGAAAATGCATATCTTTCGCGGCAGAAAGCAAGAGCCTGATCACCATTTACCTGATTAGGACCTTTAGTAAAATGATAACCGGAACTGTTCTGTGTCGTAAAATCATAATCAGAATCAACAGTAATTCCGCCAAGTGCATCAATGATCTGCACAAATCCGGCAAAATTCAGGCGGAAATAATAATTGATATCTGTATCATAAAGCATATTCAGCGTATCCATACATACGTTGATACCATAGATTCCTGCATGTGTAAGTTTATCCGGTACTCCATTGGAAATAGAAAGTGGTACATAATAATCTCGTGGGGTGGAAATCATCAATACCTGTTTGGTCCGCGCATTGACTGTAAGGACGATATTTACATCACTTCGACTTGAAGCTGTAATATCGCCCCGTGTATCGATACCACTGACAAAAATCGTATAAATCTGATCTGTTACAGCTGCATCCTGGGTTGTGTCTGAAGAATCCTCTGCCTGTACATCTGTCTGAACCGGTGCCGGAGTATTACGTTCTACCAGTTTTTCTACCTGTTCAGATGCAATTTCACGGATCTGAGAAGAAAAGCTTGCATAATTGTCAATTTCATCAAAAACATCCAGATATGCTCTGTTAAGAACAATTGCCTGACAGTCGCCTTTCAGAAGTCCATCGGCAAGTTCTGTAAGGCTGCTGTATTCTTTGGTACTTACTTCCCCACCGGTCTCACTTGCCATCTGCTGTAATGCAGTGTCTGTGTTTTCTCGATCGAGATCTGCCAGAATACCAAATGAATAACTGGCTGCATCCATAAGGCTCTGGGCTGCATCATCCTGTTTGACATATACATTGATTTCGGTGATCTCTTTATTAACACCTGTAATATCATCAAGTGCAGATACTGTTTTATAAATATAAAAACTTGCAATTCCAAGAACGGCAAGAATGATAACCATCAATATGATTCCAATCCAGAAACGAATCTGTTTACGGAATTTTCGAATCAGAAGATGATCGATCAGAAGTAAAACAAGTAATACTGCAAATACGATACCAATGTACTTGGCAGAAAGCAGGTTTGTATAGAGCAGCAATACAGTAAACGCTATTTCTGCAACAAATAGTAAAATAGTTAAGATGATTCCTGGCATGCGATCCTGTTTTTTGGTTATTCTCATTTTTTCACATCCTGTTTGATTATTCAACAATTACAGTCAGTACTGCATTGTTGGAAATGTTGTTTTGTGAGTCGATTACATAGTAAGTACATTTGTATGTCCCCGGAACTGCAGAATTAACTTCACCTGTGATCTGTACCTTCCGCCAGAGCGTATATACATCATCGGAATCATCTTTGATCTCACTGACATAGGACAACAGATCTACAGAGGTTCCCACAGGGACCTTGATCAGATAATCCTTGAGATAAATTCTAGGATTCTGATCAGACATAGCATTTGCTTCCGCTTCTTGTTTTTCTTTTTCTGCTGCAGCCTCATCAACTTCCGGTGTAGGAGTTGGCGTTTCCTCAACAGCAGCAACATCTGCATTCTCTTCTGCATGATCAGCAGCCTCTGGATTTTTACTCTGCTCAGCATCTACACCAGTTGTCGCCGCAGAATCTGCATTATCGGTTTTTTCTCCAAAAGCAGATGTATCTTCAGAAGCTTTGCCGGCATCGGATGGATCCATTTCCATCTCATATTTCTGCTTGGTGATGTTATTGGAATTGTCTTTTGCAGTATAAGTAACAGCGACATGTGAGTCATCAATCTCATACACGGATTCTACTGTTAGAGAAGATGAAACGTCTCCATCTTTCCGGTCAGTTGCAGTTACTCCGGTCAGAAGTTCTTCATTACTCATATCAGAACGATATACAGAAGGTGCTTCAGAGGTAAATACAATTTCTGGTCCTTCTGTATCTGCATTCATTCGCATAAAGCCTACGCCTCCGGCGAGACCAATACATACAACGAGCAGAAGTGTAACCCATTTTTTGGACATAATCTATCACTGCTCCTTATTTCTTTTCGGTTTTCTTGTCACCGTACTTGCCATAATACTTACCATAATACTTACCATAATACCCCTGCTTGCTCATGTCAACCTTATTTAATATTACACCAAGTATTGGGCAGTTACATTTTTCAAGCTGGCCTTTTACATCTTGAGCGAAACGATAACTGATCACACCGGATTCCATGACTATAATGGATCCGTCACATTCATCTGCAATGACCGCACTGTCAATAACACTTCCAAGTGGCGGTGTATCAATGATCACATAGTCATAGACTTTTCTGATTGCAGATAAAAATCGTTTGAAATATTTGCCGCCGAGAAGTTCTGCCGGGTTTGGCGGAACAATTCCTGCATAAATAATATGAAAACGTGGAACATTTGTAGCACAAATAACATTTTCAATCGTTTCCTGATGGGAAAGAAGATGTGACAGCCCCTTGATCTCCTCTCCTTCTACTTCTGTACGTCCCATAAGCACAGATTTACGAAGGTCAGCATCAATAAAAAGAACTTTTTTTCCTGAATCTGCCAGAGATAAAGCAAGATTCAGAGAGACTATACTTTTTCCTTCATTTGGTGTACAGCTTGTAACTGCGATCACTTTTTTGTCTTCGCCACAGAATAAAAGGTTTGTACGTAATGATTTATAGGATTCGTTTGCACTGTAATCCAGTTCCTGACGATAAATATTAACTTCTTTCATGATTATCTTCTCCCTCTGGCTTTTTTCTGTTTTTTCTTTTTCTTTTTACGATCTGTTTCAGTTAACGGGATCGTACCCAGAACACTGAGACCAAGATATTTTTCGACATCTTCCTGTGTCTTCACAGTATCGTTGGAAATATATGCGATCAAGATGATCGCAACAGACAAGAGTACGCCAAGGAGTACACCGATAATACCATTTTTACTGATACTTGGACTTGACTGCTGATCCGGAATATTTGCTGTTTCAACAACATTTACGGCATCAATATCCATTACATTTTTTATATGGTTTGCAGCAACATCTCTGATAGCATTGGCAATCTTGCATGCTTCATAAGGGTCTGCATCTGTTACAGTGATTGAAAGAATACGAGTATCTGTTGCAGAATCTACTGCCATTTTTTTCAGAAGTTCTTCATGTGTGAGATCAAGATTTAACTGTGCGATCACACCTTCAGTAACTGTACGGCTTTTGATCAGCTCTGCATAGTCTTTTGTCAGAGACAAACTTGTCTGCATATCCTGCTGAGTAAGTGTATTGTTGTCCTGCTTACTTAACACGTACATTTTTGTAGTAGATTCATATTGTGGCGTAATAAAAAGAATTGTTCCACCAATAAAAGCAAGTCCTGCAATGATTCCTGCCAGAAGAATGATCCAGAACTTGTTTAATAATACATGGAATAATTCTAACACATCAATTTCAATATCGGTATTGTCTTGTAAATTCTGCTGTTCCATTTTATCTTCCCTTCCTACGCTGTGCATCCGCAATTATTTTTTGTGGATTTCTTATGAAAAGCTGGTTTGCATAAGAATCTCCTTCTTTTTTTGAAACATAATCATAAGCTTCACCAATTCGTGATATCCGTTCTTTGGTTCCATGACAGTCAGAACCGACAAAACTGAGCAGATCCTGTTTCATAAGCTTTTTACAGTATCGTTTGGTACCAAATCCGTCTTTTCCAATGATACTGTCGGCATTCACCTGCATAAGCGCACCGAGATCTGCCATTTCTTCAACAAATCCGATATCTTTTCGCATACATTCATAACGTTCGATATGTGCTACAATTGGTTTGTAACCATGAGAAAGCAATGAATATAAACGTTCTCGGATATAGCTTGCTTTTGTGCTTCCCGAAAATTCTGTAAGAACATAACGGGAACCGACCATTGTGTGTACTTCTCCGCTGCGAAGCATCTCTACCATTTCCATATTAGAATGAAATTCGCATCCGAGATATACGTGAAGATCAGGTGCAACTTTTCTAGCCAGCTGTCTTAATACCAAAAACTGGTGCTCCACTGTTTCAATGGGAGTTTCAAACATCTGAAGCCTGTAATGGGGAGTTGCAATAATATTGCGTACACCCTGTCTATATTCCATCTGAAGCATTTTGTATGCTTCTTCTGCGCTCGAAGCTCCGTCATCAACCGAAGGAACAATGTGACAATGTATGTCAAACAGTCCCTTATCAGGCATATTCTATCCTCTCCTTTTCCTGCTTTTTGCTTTTATAAGCAATATTAACATTCGAATTATAGCTCATTTCAATTCCCTTTTCAACAGAATTTTCATATATATGCGAATAAAAATTATGTGGAAATAAAAATTGTTTCTCTTCGCAGATAATTGTAAGTAACGCATAAAGCTTTCACTGCATAATATGAAGTGTAAACAAAACCTGGAGGATTTACTATGAGTGATTTAGCTGCTACAAATTGTGGATGCGGTGATGAAAGATGCGGATGTAATAACAACTGTGGCTGTGGCAATGGAAACAGTCTTTTTGGAGATAACTCCTGTAATTGTATTCTCTGGATCATCTGTCTGATGTGTCTGTGCGGAAACAATGGATGTGGAAACGGATGCGGCTGCAGCAATGGCAATGATTCCTGCTGGATCATTATCGTACTGCTCCTGCTCTGTGGTGGATGTGGCAATAACGGTTGTGGCTGCTGATATCTTTGGGAGGCAGAGGTTATTTCCTCTGCCTTTTCTGTGTATGCTGTGAAGAATGTATGCCTGCTTTTTTGTCAGGAAAATGTTTCGTGTCTTTTTTCTTCTTTTCAAAACACTCGAGATCGATTTCATAAAATGCATTTCCATTTATAATAAGTTTTTCTTTTTTCATATTCAGAAAATCCTTTTATTTGTTGAGATAATTTATAGTATGTCAAATCTTATTGCACTGTCATAAAATAATTAGCAAAAGCATATAATCGTCAGAAAGGAGTGGCTGTATGGAACAGGAAACCATTGCACAGACCATGTTGGATCAGCTAGTCACCGATGAAAATTCTCAGATGCTGAAAGCACTGATTCCCTATTTGTCTTTTTCAGGCCAGAGAATACTTGCTGCATACGCCAAAACACAGGAACTGTGTAACACACTTCAGTTATTTTCCAGGCCACAGAACGATATGCAGATCTGCAGTTCCAGGCCAATGAACCCAATGGAACTGTTAAATGATATCCGAAAATTTAGTTATGGAGAAAACAGAAAAAAGCTGGACCAGGCAGTAAATATGTTTGCGATGCTAGAGATGTTGATGACAATAAATGAATAAACAGTTTTCTGGGGAGGTGATCAGATGGCGATGAATGATGACTGGAAAAACGATCCGAAGCTGAAAGAAATTGACAAAACCAAATTAGATATGCTGCAGAACCTTGCAGAAAAGGGCAATGGAAAAAGCGTGTCAGACATGATGCCATATTTAATGAGTGCTGCTGCTTCCGGAAAAAAGAATGGACTGCATTTTTCACAAAATGAAATTTCAGCGGTCCTTGAAGTGATGAAAGCAGGAAAAACTCCACAGGAAGCGTCCAAAATTGACCGTATTGTAAATCTGATGCGCATGATACACTAATAAATATCCCCCGAACGATCATATATAACGTCCGGGGGAATTCCGTTATCTGTATATTATTCCTGCATGGACAGAACAGTTCGGTTCTGCCAGATGTAGGTGATCAGAGAAATGATGGTCAATGCAAGGGAGAGCCAGATAAAAATCTGTTCAAGTATAACAAAGATACCATCAAAATGAAGTATCAGCAAAATGATCATGATCATCTGGGAAGCTGTTTTAAATTTTCCCCAGTAGTTTGCAGCAATTACAATACCATTTTCGGCAGCGATAAGACGGAAACCACTGATAATAAATTCGCGGGCAATGATAATGATGACGAACCATGCAGAAAGACGTTTGAGATCGATCATACAGATCATTGCAGAGCATACAAGCAATTTATCCGCCAGAGGATCCATAAATTTACCAAAGTTTGTAACAAGATTGTTTTTACGGGCAAGATATCCGTCAAACCAGTCTGTAACGCTTGCGACCACAAACAGAGTCAGAGAAATGTAACGATTGGCTTCTCCGCCCCATCCGGTCAGAAGAAATATTACAAGAAAAGGAACAATGATCATTCTTGCAATTGTAAGTTTATTCGGTGTATTCATCAGCCAACTCTCCTATCAAATCGTATTCCATTGCGCCTGTTACTTTTACTTTTGCAAAATCGCCTGTAACAAGCAGTTCTCCTGTTTGAACAAACATATATCCATCTACCTTCGGAGCATCTCCGTAGGTACGTCCGATATAGGCACTTTCGCCGGAAACCTTTCCTTCGATCATAACAAGTAATTCCTGACCGATACGGTTATTTCCTTTTTCCAGGGAAATTTCCTGCTGCAGTTCCATGATCTCATCACGGCGTTCTTCTTTAAGTTCTTCTGGCACCTGTCCTTCCATTGTTTCGGCAGGTGTTCCCTCTTCCGGTGAATACGTGAAAACTCCAAGACGGTCGAATTCCATTTCATCTACAAATTCCATCAGTTCCTGATGGTCTTCTTCTGTTTCGCCCGGAAAGCCTGTGATAAGGGATGTCCTGAGAACGATATCCGGGATCTCTCTGCGCAGCTTGGTAATGATTCCTACAAGTTGTGCTTTGGAAGTGCGGCGGCCCATACGTTTCAAAATACGGTCGCTTGCATGCTGGATTGGAAGGTCAAGATAGTGGCAGATCTTCTTTTCCTCTTTCATGACCTGGATCAGTTCATCATAAATTTCTTCCGGATAACAGTAAAGAACACGGATCCAACGGATTCCTTTAATCTGGCAAAGTTTCTTAAGAAGGATATGCAGAGTTTTTTTGCCGTAAAGATCAGTACCATAGACGGTTGTTTCCTGTGCAACGAGAATCAATTCCCTGACTCCCTGGGAAGCCATATACTCGGCCTGCTTTAGAAGACGCTCTTCAGGAACACTGCGGAATTTACCTCTCAACGAAGGAATGATACAGTAGGTACAATGCTTATCACAGCCTTCAGCAATCTTAAGATATCCGAAATGTCCACCAGTTGTAATGACTCTGCGACCGGAATCTTCCGGGAGAGCATTAATATCTTTGAATTCCCGAAAAACATGACCGGCTTCTGCTTCATTTAATGCTTTGACGATATCTCCATAAGAAGTAGTTCCAAGAACAGCATCTACTTCCGGAATTTCCTCCGTGATTTCTTCTTTGTAGCGCTGAGCCATGCAACCAGTTACGATCAGTATTTTGCATGTCCCGGTTTTTTTGTATTCTGCCATTTCAAGAATCGTATTAACGCTTTCTTCTTTGGCGTCATGAATAAAGCAGCATGTATTGATGACAATCGCATCTGCTTCTTCTTCAGAGTCTACGATTTCATGACCATTTCCGGTAAGCAGTCCAAGCATTTCTTCGGAATCTGCAAGATTTTTATCGCAGCCCAGTGATATAAATAATATTTTCATATATTCTCCTGATAGACGTAATCAGAAGACATAAAGTCTTCTGATTACTCTGGTTTACTGGTTGTTTTCGGTTGTTTCTTCGATATTTTCAACAGCCTCTTCTGCAACCGGCTGTGTTTTTACTGCATCTTCTTCCTCTCCGGAGGCAGCTACGATCTTAACTTCACCCTTGTAGAGCTCATCAATCGCTATAGAAAGAGGTTTTTTACCGGCAGTGTTAGGTACCAGCGGTTCTGCGCCTGCAATCAGCTGTCTTGCTCTTTTACTGGTTGCAAGAACCAGTGAGTAACGGCTGTTCAGCATCATTGTGTTGTCGTCTTCCTCTGCATTGTTGTTGATTGCCTGAATAAGTTCAGAATATGATGGATGTATCATATTATTTATCTCCTTTCATAAAGATCCGGGCTTCTTCCTGGATCGTGTTGATAAGTTCTTCGTTGCGCTGTGCTCGACAGCGTTCGCTCAAAATGATCTGATGAAGCTGATCGACACAGTCTTCAACCTGATCATTGATCAGAATGTAATCATAATTATCCATTCCCTCCGATTCTTCTGCCGCACGTCTGAGACGAGATGCAATCACATCAGCCGTTTCTGTACCACGGCCTGTCAGACGGCTGCGAAGTTCTTCGATCGTAGGTGGGGTTACAAATACCAGAACTGCTTCCGGAATTTTTTCTTTGATCTTCATTGCACCCTGAATTTCTATTTCAAGGATTACGTTTTTCCCCTGAGAAAGCATATCTTCTACATAAAACCGAGGAGTTCCGTAATAATTACCCACGTATTCAGCATGTTCGAGAAGCTGATCTTCCTGAATCATAGCTTCTACCTCTTCTCGTGTTCTGAAAAAATATTCAATACCATCTCTTTCACCTTCACGAGGTTTCCGCGTTGTTACAGAAATTGAAAGCGCATAATTTTCATATTTTTCCAGAAGACGTTTCATTACCGTACCTTTGCCGGCACCTGAAAAGCCGGAAACAACTGTTAAAACACCTTTACTCATGTTCCTCTTCCTTTTCTTCATAATTATTAGCTTCCGCAAAACGCCGGGCAATCGTTTCCGGTTGAAGTGCGGATAAAACAAGATAATCATCAGAGGTTACAATAACGGCTTTCGTCTTACGGCCCTGTGTTGCATCGATCAGAGAACGGGTTCCCTTGATGCTCTGGATCATTCTCTTTACCGGTGCTGCATCAGGACTGACAACTGCAACGATCTTGCGGGAATTAACTACGTTTCCAAAGCCGATGTTGATTAATTTTGCCAAAGCTGTATTCTGCCTCCGTTATTCTATATTCTGGATCTGTTCACGGATCTTTTCAATCTCTGTCTTAAGATCGATTGCGATATTGGAAACTTCCAGATCATTTGACTTGGAAAGGATCGTATTTGCTTCGCGGTTCATTTCCTGTGCCATGAAGTCCATTTTGCGGCCAATACCTTCTGATTCCTGAAGAATCTTCTGCATGCCATGAATATGACTGTTTCTTCATCATTGCAGATCTTGTCTGAAAACAAAATAACTTCTGCTGCAATACGATTATCATCAATCTGGGAATCTTCCAGAAGTTCATGTACCTTCTGTTCCAGTTTCTCCCGATATGCCAGAACCACCTGCGGGGATCGTTCTTCAACCAGAGATACTTTCTGATCAAGACCTTCAAGCTTGGCAAGCAGATCTTCTTTCAGATGATTTCCCTCTCTGATACGTGTTTCTACGAATTTGGTACATGCTTCCTTTAATGGATCTGAAAGCAATTTCCACAGTTCTTCCTCGTCTACAGACTGTTCTTCCATGCTCAGAACTTCCGGATATCTGGATAAAGCTGTTACTCGAATATCATTTTCCAGATGAAACTCTTCGGCCATCTGATTCAGATAACGGAGGTATTCTGCAGCCAGATCTTTGTTATATTTCAGAGTATAATCACTGGAAGTATAGTCTTCATAAGTGATAAATACGTCTACTTTGCCGCGCTGCATGTATTGCTTTAAAAGATTTCTGACCTGACCTTCCAGCATATTGAAACGCCGTGGCATTTTGATGTTCAGATCAAGATAGCGGTGATTGACTGATTTCAGTTCAACCGTGATCTTACACTGACTGGTTACTTTTTCTGCGTGGCCGAAGCCTGTCATACTTTTTATCATAAGCTCTCTCACTTTGCAAGTCTCTTTTTTTACATACAGATTTATTATAGAGCATTCTAAAAATCTAGTCAATTCGTTTTTTTTATAAAATAATTTATAAACAGTCAAATACCCACGTTGACATTTCCATACTGCCCGCGTTACAATAATTCGGATGAAATATAAGGGGGAATCATATATATTATGAAAGAAAAAATCAAACACTTTTCGCTGCTTACCGTCAGTACTCTGATCATGGCAGTCGGTACATATTTTTTCAAGTTTACGAATAATTTTACATTTGGCGGAATTACAGGCCTTGCAGTTCTGGTTGCTGATAAAACATCCATTTCAGCCAGTGACTTTTCTTTTATTGTAAATATGCTGCTGCTTATATTGGGATTTATTGTACTGGGAAAAAAATTTGCTGCCAAAACAGCGTATTGCAGTATCCTTTTGTCAGTTGTTCTTTCTACATTGGAACGAGTATGTCCGATGGATCATCCATTGACTGACCAGACTATGCTGGAACTTTGCTTTGCAATAGCTCTTCCGGCACTCGGATCTGCGATTTTGTTTAATATTGGTTCATCCAGTGGTGGAACAGATATCATTGCAATGATTCTTAAAAGATACAGCAGTTTCGATATTGGTAAAGCTCTTCTTGTGACGGATATACTGATCACAGTTGCAGGATGCTTTGTTTTTGATATCCAGACCGGTCTTTACTCATTCCTTGGCCTGACGATTCGTTCCTTTATGATTGATAACTTTATTGAAGGATTTAATCTGTCCAAATATTTTAATGTGGTCTGTGATGAACCGGAAGCAATCTGTGATTTTCTTGTGCATGAACTCAACAGAAGTGCAACGGTCGTTCATGCACAGGGGGCTTTTTCCGGAAAGGACAAATATATTGTATTTACTGTTCTCAGCCGGCCTCAGGCAGTACGTCTTCGTAACTATATTAAAGAAAATCAGCCGAGCGCATTTATGCTGATATCCAATACCAGTGAGATTATCGGAAAGGGTTTTCACAGCATCTGATTCTAATGAAAGAAATTTTATTAAAGGAGAAATAGAATGGCATTTGATGGTATTACCATTGCAGCAATGGTACAGGAATTACATAAAAATCTTGACAATGGTCGTTTTAATAAAATTGCGCAGCCAGAGTCGGATGCATTGATGATTACAGGAAAAGGTGCGAATGGACAATGTCGTTTATTTATATCCGCCAGTCCTTCTCTTCCACTTATTTATTTTACCGGCAAAAATAAACCAAGTCCACTGACAGCACCCAATTTTTGTATGCTTCTTCGCAAGCATCTGAGCAGTGCGCGAATTGGAAGTATATCTCAGCCTGGCCTGGAGCGTGTTGTAGAATTTGAGCTGGAACATCTGAATGAACTTGGCGATCCATGTAAGAAATATCTTATTGTCGAACTGATGGGAAAATACAGCAATATTATTTTCTGCGATGAAAACCGGATGATTCTTGACAGTATCAAACATGTGTCTTCACATATGAGTTCAATCCGTGAAGTTCTGCCGGGAAGGGATTATTTCCTGCCACAGACTCAGGAAAAATATGACCCACTGACGATCGCAGAAGAAGATTTCCGAAATGTTGTATGCAAAAAGCCATGTAATATTGCAAAAGCAATCTATACAACCCTGACAGGTATCAGTCCGCTGATTGCCGAAGAAATCTGTTATCGTGCTTCGATTGATGGAAATGATGCCGCACAGTCCCTGGATGAAAATGCCTCTGTACATCTGTATCATACATTTAAAAGACTGATTGAACAGGTACAGGAGGGAAATTTTTCTCCGAACATCATTTATCACGGTGAAGAACCTGTTGAATATGCAGTAGTTCCTCTTACACAGTATGGACCGGATTATCACAGTGAAACATTTGAGTCTGTATCAGAAATGCTGGAGACTTATTATGCATCCAAAGAAATTCTGACCAGAATCCGCCAGAAGTCTTCAGATCTTCGAAGAATCGTACAGACAGCCTTGGAACGTAATCGTAAAAAACTGCTCCTTCAACAGAAACAAATGAAAGATACTGCAAAAAAAGATAAATATAAAGTATATGGTGAGCTTATCAATACATATGGATATGGCCTTGAAGACGGTTGTAAATCTTTTAAAGCGCTGAATTATTATACGAATGAAGAAATCACGATTCCATTGGATCCAGCTATGACACCGGGTGAAAATTCCAAGAAATACTTTGACCGTTACGGAAAATTGAAACGAACAGAAGAAGCTCTGACCGAGCAGATCGCTGATACAGAAGCTGAGATAGAGCATCTGGAATCTATCTCAAATGCTCTGGACATCGCACGTGCAGAAAATGATCTGAGCCAGATCAAAGAAGAACTGACAGAATATGGATATATCAAAAAGCACCATTCAAACAAGAAAGGTCAGAAAGCACAGACGAAATCGAAACCGTTCCACTACATTTCCAGTGATGGCTTTGATATTTATGTTGGAAAAAACAATTTTCAGAATGATGAATTGACTTTTAAGATGGCAACAGGTAATGACTGGTGGTTCCATGCTAAAAAAATGGCAGGCTCCCATGTTATTGTAAAAACACCGGACGGTGAAATTCCAGACCGTACCTTTGAAGAAGCAGGCCGGCTTGCGGCTTATTATTCCAAAGGCAGAACTGCTCCAAAAGTAGAAATTGATTATATTCAGAAAAAGCACGTCAAAAAGCCAGGTGGTGCAAAACCGGGATTTGTTGTTTATTATACAAACTACTCTCTCATGGCTGCTCCGGACATCACAGGCATTAAAGAAGCCCCCCAGTCTTAACTGGAGGGCTTTTCTTGTGCGTATATATAATTTTTATTTTGCAACAAAATTAACGATCTTGTTTGGAACATAGATTTCTTTGATCAGATTCTTTCCTTCAAGGAAGGAAGCAATTCTCTCATCTGCTTTTGCGATTTCGAAAGCTTTTTCCTTATCGCATCCATTAGGAAGAACTACAGTTCCTCTTACCTTACCATTTACCTGTACACCGATTTCTACAGTCTTGGCAACTGTCTTACCTTCATCATATACCGGCCACGGAGCAACTGCGAGCAGACCTTCTCCACCAAGGAATTCCCAGATCTCTTCGCAGAGATGTGGCGCAAATGGACTTAAGAGTTTGATAAAGATGCTTAAATCTTCTTTTCCGATATGTCCTTCCGCGGTAATTTCGTTGATCAAAGTCATCAGGCTGGCAATTGCAGTATTGAATTTCAGGTTTTCAATATCAGAAGAAACTTTTTTGATAGTGCGGTGAATCTTCATTTCCAGTTCTTCAGAAACAGGTTCTTCAGAAAGAATATCTGTCAGGCCTGCCACACGATCAAGGAATTTCTTGCATCCTTTAACGGAGCTGTCACTCCAAGGAGTTGCAGCGCCATAATCACCCATGAACAGTACATAAGTACGAAGGGTATCAGCACCATATTCTTCTACGATATCAAGTGGATCCACAACATTTCCTTTGGATTTACTCATTTTATCGCCATCCGGTCCGAGAATCAGTCCCTGGATAGAACGTTTTGCATATGGTTCCGGAGTATTTACAACGCCAAGATCATACAGGAAGTGATGCCAGAATCTGGAGTAGATCATATGTCTGGTAACA
>ERZ836441.2304-NODE-2304-length-15413-cov-4.662130_pt1 | contig 15413 bp, 13 predicted proteins | sample MGYA00519686_ERZ836441 | MGnify/ENA primary metagenome ERZ836441 (study PRJEB31850, sample SAMEA3708800) | human gut metagenome | biome: human gut; feature: human-associated habitat; material: faeces | place: China | collected 2014 ... | reverse complement strand
AAGGACGAGTTCGGCGGCCCCTACTTCGCCGCCGCCGGCATGGGCGCCAAGAAGTAACCTACTTTCTCTTGAAAGAGAAAGTAGGCAAAGAGAACTTTGGTTCGCTTCGCTGGCTTTCTCAAGAGAGGCGGTACGTAAAATGGAAAAAGGAGCGATGGGTTTTGCCCATCGCTCCTTTTTTGCGCCCAAAGGCGTTGCCTTTGGAGATACGTTTACCAAAAACCATTTCTTTTGTCTGCTAAAAATACTGATTATCTCGAAAACCCCTTGAAATACAAGGGCGAGAGCCGAAAAAGGGATTGATTTTACTACCGATTTACTACTTTCGTTCTTCCTCTGTTACGCAAAACTTGATTTGCACCGTCCGTTTTAATGCCATGCTGCCGATCCTTTCCATGAGGGTTTGGGACACTTCCCAACAAGCTATTTTCCACCGACGCGCCGCAGGGCAGGAGGGTGAAAATACGGAAAAGGTACTCTTTTCCTATGCTTGCTATTCAACTTTTTCCTTTCATTACCCACACCACCGCAGAAAGGGTTTTGCCAAAGGGAACAGATATTTATTTTATAAAATCTTCTGCCCGTCTTTCATCTCCCCACGCTCTAAAGCAATGTCCTATTCACAACGCCAAACGCACTATTCACCCATATTTATAGACGCAAGAATTTTGTTGTGCTATACTACCGTTGGGAAGTTTTTGACCGAAAAGGAGGCCGGCGGTATGGAACTGAAACAGGAAACGATTTGTGAAAACACGCTGGAAATCGTCACGGAATACTACCGTCTGAACACCGAGCCGCTGTTTTCCGTCCTGTCGGATAGCTGCGTTTGGCTGGGAACGGGCAACGTGCTTGTTTCCGGCGCGGCGGCGATAAAAGATTTATTCAAAGACGGCTTTATCATGCCCGCCTACCGCTTGGAGGAGCCGGACTTCCGGCAGATTGAAACGGGCGGCGAGGGGCAGCTCATTGTCCTTGGGCAGTATACGCTTTACCCGGACAAAGACACCCGGCTTATCAGCGCGGCGAAGCAGCGGGCTACATTCTGCTACCGGCAGGAAAAGGGCGAGTGGCGGCTTTACCACATGCACATCTCCAACGAGTGGAGCGAGCTGGTGGGCGACGAGGTTTTTCCCGTCCAGATCAGTACGCAGACCTACCGCTACGTCAAGAAGCTGCTGGCGGAAAGCGCAAACAGGAAATCCCCGCCTTTGGTGATTAAGACTGATACAGCCTATCAGTTTGTGGACACCAATACAGTCCTTTACATACAGGCGACGTACAGGGATTGTATTCTCTGTATGCTAAACGAGCGAAAACAAGTTTCGCGGGCATTAAAAGACTTGCAGGGGCAGCTTCCCCCGAACTTCTACCGTATTCACCGTAGCTTCTGCGTCAACAGCAATTATGTGACGAAGATTGAACGCTACTGCGTCACCTTGATAACGGGCGAGGTGCTTCCTGTCCCCAAAATGCGCTACACGCAGATACGGGAGGAACTGACTGCCTTGATTGAAAAGAGGAAAAAAAGATGAAAAAAGGGCTTGACAGGCTGCGTTTAAGCGCAATATACTTACGACAGACAGACAGACAGACAGACAGACAGACAGACAGACAGACAGACAGGATAAGTCTGTCCTTTTTTGCTGTCCCGATCTAATCTATATTGCATTAAAGAGCGCGCTGCGCCTGCGGTTTTTCCGTGGGCGTGACTCGCCCTTTTTTGTTGCCATAAATCAAAATCTAACAGAAAGGAAACTGATAGCATGAAAACAAAGAAACGATTATTGAGCTTGCTGCTCTGCGGCGCAATGCTGTTTTCCCTCTGCTCCCAATCGGTATTAGCCGAGGGCAGCACACAGGACAGTGGGCAGACCATAGGGGCAAGCGGCTTATGCGAACACCACACCGAGCATGACGGGAACTGCGGCTATGTTCCTGCAACCGAGGGGGCGCCTTGCGGCTATGTCTGCGAGATTTGCAATGCAGAGGGCGACGGCGAAACGGCTGCCCCGTCCGACACAGAGAAAGCCGTCACCGCGCTGGAACAGCTATTATACGGGACGGCTACACCCTCTAACGCGGTTATGCCGCTGGCTGATTATAACGGCCCTGCAATCGTGATGGGAACAGACCACCTTGAGGGCGGGCAAGCCAGCAGCGTCTATTTCGGCAGGTATCAGCAGACGAGTGTGGGAGAAAATGCGCCGGGCGAAGGCACGGAAGGCGTGGACTGGATCTATTCCAATACCGCCAAATACAAAGAGCAAGGTCCTTACTATCTCAAAGACCCCGTTAAATGGAGAGTGCTCTTTAATAATGTGTCCGGGCAGTTGTTCCTGCTCTCTGACCAGAATTTGGATGTGAAGAGATACCATGATGATTTTGAGGAGGTAACATGGGAAAAGAGCACCGTGCGGAGCTGGCTCAACGGCTATGGCTCGAGTGAGAACAACGGCGGCGACTATGGCAAGGACTACGCCAACGATAATTTCATTGACAATGCCTTTTCTGAGGCTGAGCAAGGAGCGATTGCGGAAACAACGGTCAATAACGATGGCGGCAGCGATACGAATGATAAAATCTTCCTCCTGTCCACTGAGGAAGTGAAGAACTCCGACTACGGCTTTACGGAAGATGCTAGCAGGAAGACAACGAATACGGCTTTTGTCACCGGCGGCGGTCAGAACGGATCAGAGATTATGGGCACTGACGACTTCTGGTGGCTGCGCACTTCTCATCCCGACAACGCTGCTAAAGCAATATGTGTGGCCCCCTGGGGCGGCTTGGATGATGGTGGCGCCTTTGTGCACGGCGACAACATCGTGGTTCGGCCCGCTTTTAATTTAAATCCGGACGCTGTCCTCTTCACATCTGCCGCCGCAGGCGGCAAAGACGATGCGGCGGTTGACAGTGACTTGACCACAGTAGGAACAGGCACAGGGGAATGGAAGCTGACGCTAAAGGACGACAGCCGCACATTTAACGTAACAAGCAATACAACTGTTTCGATTGAACAAGGGAAAACGGCAGACATTTCCTATTCCGACGCGCAGATAGGGAACAACGAATATGTTTCCGCTATGATTGTGGACGAACACGACGCAATCCTTTACTATGGACGTGTCGCGCAGGGCAGCGAAAGCGGTACGGCAAGCGTCACCATACCCGCCGATCTTCAACCGGGCAGCTATACCCTTAAAATGTTTAACGAACAGTACAACGGGGATAAGAAAACCGACTATGCAAGCGCGTTTGAGGATATTCCCCTTATCGTAACTGCTGACACCACCGCCCCGGCTTTGAGCGGCGTCAGCGCGACCCGCGACAGCGAAACTGCCGCCACCGTAACGTTTACCAGTGACGAAGCCGGGACGTATTATTATGAAGTTGTGGAAAGCAGCGAAGACGCGCCAACGATTGTCACCACCGGGATGGGTACTTTCTGCGCCCGCGGCGAGAATACCATTTCCCTTGATAGCCTTACAGGGGCGGGCGCAAAAGATATTTACATTGTCGTAAAAGACGCGGCGGAAAATGTGAGCAGTCCCGCGCTGAAAATGACGATACCCGCCTATGTCGCGCCCAGCTACGGCATTTCTGCAACCCCGTCCACGCTGGATTTTGGCAGCACAACAGAGGGCTATGAAGCCGCACCCGCAGAACAGACCGTTACCATTGAAAATACGGGCAATCAGACAATTACTCTCAATCAGCCTACGGCAACTGATTTTACGATCGGCAACCTGTCCGCAACCGAACTTGCAGTGGGCGGTACGGCGACTTTCACCGTCCAGCCTAACACCGGGCTTACCGTAGGAGACCACAGCGAAACGCTCTCCATTTCCGGCAGCAACGGCGTAAGTGCAAGCGTTTCCCTTTCCTTTACAGTAGCAAGCGCAGCCCCAACCACCTATACCCTTACAGTCAATCTGAGTGGCGGCAGCGGCAGCACGACAGGCGGCGAGTATGCCGAGGGCGCAGTTATCAATATCGACGCGGGAAGCCGCAGCAATTACCGCTTTAACGGGTGGACGACCTCAAACGGCGGCAGTTTTGCCAACGCTTCCAGCGCAAGCACCACCTTTACCATGCCCGCAGCCAATACGACAATTTATGCCCATTGGAAGTATAGCGGCGGTGGTTCTTCCGGCGACGACGGTTCCACCACACGCTACACGCTGACCTTTGAAACAAACGGCGGCAGCGCGATTGAAAAAGTCACCGGAAAATCCGGCAATACTATTGACCTCTCCGATTATACCCCGACCCGCGAGGGCTACGACTTTAGCGGCTGGTACTCCGACAAGGGCTTGACGAACAAAATCACAGAAATCAAGCTGACGGGCAATAAGACCGTTTATGCCGGGTGGACAAAACAAAATCCGGCAACAGGCGTTGAAAACCCGTTTACCGACGTTTCAGAAAGCGACTGGTTTTATAACGACGTGATGTTTGTCTACGGAAACGGCCTTATGAACGGCACCAGCGCGACCATCTTTGAGCCGTACAGCAACACCAGCCGCTCCCAGATCGCCGCGATTTTCTACCGGCTGGCGGGCAGCCCCGCCGTGGAGGGCAAGAACACCTTTACTGATGTAGAGTATGGTCCCGGTACGGCATGGTATTACGACGCGGTAACGTGGGTGCAGCAAAGCGGCATTATGGGCGGCTATGGGGATAACCTGTTCGGCCCTAACGACTCCGTAACCCGTGAACAGCTTGCGCAGATTTTCTACAATTACGCAAAATACAAAGGGTACGACGTATCGGCTATGGGAAGCCTTGACAGCTTCACCGACAAGGACAGCGTTTCCGCATGGGCGCAGGAAGCTATGAAATGGGCGGTTGGAAACGGCGTTATAAACGGCAGGGAAAACAATCTCCTTGACCCGCAGGGCACCGCCACCCGCGCCGAGATCGCGGCTATGCTCCACCGCTTCATTGAAAAATGCAAGTTAGTCCCCGCCGCCCCAGCTACTGGTGGAAGCAGCGGGAACGGCGGCGGCACGTCCGGCTGGACGCCGGGGACAAATAGCTATTGACCGGCGACGCGACCCATCTCGGTCTTTGGATTAGTACCCTATGCGCTTCCCTTGTGGGAATTGTCACGCTCCTTATTTTGAACAGGCGCAAACGCAAGGAAGAAGCAGAAGTATTCGCATAGACGGCAGCAACCGTTAGGGGCGGCGTGGCAGAAAAGCCCCGCCGCCCCTATGCTCTATCAACTGATGTAACGACACAGCGGAAACGCCCAACAAAACACAGGTAAGCAACGCCCCGTTTGAGGTAGCAAGAAAAACCTCAAACGGGGCGTTTTCTATTCCGGTGCAAAATCTGACGGATAAAAAAGAATATCCTCAAAACGCTTTGTATTTTGCGGGAAAGCCCCCGGCTTTGGGGAGGTGGGGATAAGCTGTTCCTGCCCACCCTGCGGCAATGGACAAGCCCTGCTGCTGCCGCAGCCCGCCCCCTGTCCTGTCGGCCATTAACCAACCACAGGACAGGAGGGTATCACATGAATAAAACTGAAAAAAATATTTCGATAAATACGCAATTTCCACTTGGTAGGAATGACAATGCGGTGGAGTGGGTCACGAAAGGGGATAAACAATCATCAACCGCTTTCGCGGAAGCGAAAGGAGTTAAGACTATGAACGAGCCTGATCGTACCCAATGGGAGAAACGCTGCGCCTTTAACAGCTTTTGCAAAAAAGCCATGAAGTGCGAGGCGAGCAACGCCCACCGCGACGTAAAGCGTCACCAAATGCGCGAGGTCACTTTCTCCGACCTCACGCCGCAGGAGGAAAGCCAGCTTTATACCGTTGACAGATACTTTGCGGAAAGGAAGCCCGACGACAACGCAATCCGCGTAGCCGGGAAAATCATTCCCCCGGAGCTGTTAGCGGAAGCTCTGCGTACCCTGCCGGAAGATAAGCGCACTATCATACTGCTGCACTATTTCTCCGGCATGACTGACGTGGAGATCGGAAAGAAGTTTGGTATTCCCCGCAGCACCGTACAATACCGGCGGACAAGCACTTTTGAGCAGTTAAGACGCTACTTGGAGGAACGCGCTTATGACGACGAAGAACTTTAACAGCGATTACGACGAGCGCGGCAATACATATATCGGCGTAGACAGGGATATTTACGACCGTATCCGCACAAGGCTTATCCGGGCAATTTTAGAGTTTAACGCTTGACAGGAAGCCGCCCCGTCCCCCCCCTTTCCGGGCGCGGCTGACCCGAAAGCGTCTACCGGCACCTTGACAAAGAAAGCCCGCAAGATAACGGCGGCGCAGCATAGGGCAAATCGGGTACGTCTTCTTTGCGCCGAGCCATACAGCGGGTGCGCCATGACACTTTTCCCCTACGGGGAAAAGCCGAGCGAGCAACACCGCGTAGGAAAGCAAGTGTAGCGGCTTGCGGGCGACGACGCGCATTGAGGGAAGATAAGCCTTTATAGCCATAGTCCGAGTGTTAAAAGCGTCGCAGGCCTTGGGTAAAGCTGCCTTAAATGGGCAGGGGTGAAACTCCCGCGAGGTTGTGCTGACAGCCGCCCGATGAAAGCCCATACTTTCATAATCATTATTTTTGCCACTTTATGAAAGGGGGATTTTTGATATGTGTAATACTGACGTGCCTATTTGGGAAAAGTACACCCTTACCATAGAGGAAGCAGCAAAGTATTTCCGCATTGGAGAAAACAAGCTGCGCAAATTAGCCGAGGAAAACCCGTCTGCAAATTGGGTGATTTTCAACGGCAACCGTATTCAGATCAAGCGCAAACAGTTTGAAAAGATGATAGATACGATTGATACAATTTAATCGCTTTTATATAGTGAAATCGGGCCTTGAATGTGCTATAATGTAGATAGCATATCAAGGCTCTTTCCGTCTTGGAAAGGAGCATTGCAAAATGTCAGAAAAAAGACGGGACAGCAAAAATCGTGCTTTGCGGTCAGGAGAGAGCCAGAGAAAAGACGGGAGATATGCGTACAAATATGTAGACACCTTTGGAAAGCCGCAATTTGTGTATGCTTGGAAGTTGGTACCCACCGACACCCCCCCCGCAGGGAAGCGCGAGGACATCTCCTTGCGTGAAAAGGAAAAGGCGATACAGAAAGACCTTGACGACGGGATAGATACCGTAGGCAAGAAAATGACAGTCTGCCAGCTCTACGCAAAGCAGATACGCCAGCGGGGAAACGTCCGGGACAGCACCATAGCCGGACGCAAGCGGCTGATGAAGCTGCTGGAAGATGATAAGCTGGGCGGCTGCCCCATTGACAGCGTAAAGCCGTCCGACGCCAAAGAGTGGGCTATCCACATGAAAGAAAAAGGGATTTCCTATAAGACCATCAGCAACGACAAACGTTCCTTAAAGGCGGCGTTCTACACCGCCATACAGGACGATTGCATTAGGAAAAATCCTTTTGACTTCCAGCTTAACACCGTCATAGAGAATGACACCGAACCAAAGGTGCCGCTGACACCGGCGCAGGAAGAAAGTTTACTGTCCTTTGTGCAAGCAGACAGCGTCTATCAGAAATACCATGACGCAATCGTTGTACTGCTGGGAACAGGGCTTCGTATCTCCGAGCTATGCGGGCTGACCGATACCGACCTTGACTTTGAAAACAGGATAATCAATGTAGACCACCAGCTATTACGGAACACCAAACGGGGCTACTACATTGAAACGCCCAAGACGAAAAGCGGTATTCGGCAAATCCCCATGAGCGACCGGGTATTTGAAGCCTTGCAGCGGGCGCGGAAAAACCGCAGGAGCGCAAAGCCCGTTGTCATTGACGGGTACAGCGATTTTGTTTTCCTCAATCAAAGCGGCGACCCCTTTACCGCCAGCAGCTTTGCGGGCGCGTTCCGGGGGCTTGTGAGGAAGTACAACAAGTGCCACGAGGAAGCATTACCAAAGGTTATGTCGCCCCACGCGCTGCGTCATACGTTCTGCACCAACATGGCAAACGCGGGAATGAACCCCAAAGCGTTGCAGTATATCATGGGACATTCCAACATCACTATGACGCTGAACTATTACGCACACGCCACTTTTGACAGCGCACAAGCGGAGTTTCTACGGTTGGCGGCGTAGTAGTAAAAGGACGGTTTTACTACTTCTTTACTACCTTTCACCGCGAAAACCTAAAAACGTTCAAGCGGTTATGTGAGTATCTCCCGATACGAAAAATGCCGGAAAAGCCCATTCCATAAGGCTTTACCGGCATATAAGAACTTCTAAAAAGATAATCAGAAATCATATCAAGTTTTCTTGCCAAAAGAAACGGTTTTTGAAATCCAAAGAAAAGCGCTTTCTGGCCCCTCGGTGCATCCCGCTCAACGACCGGCGCTGAGGTAACTGGGACACCCCCTACCCCCTGCGCCGCTGCCGCTGATGCGCACCAGAGTAGAAGCACCAGCGGCCCTCGGGGCGCGCCTGGTACGGCGGGGCCTTGGCTCCCCCTGGCGGGGGAGCTGTCCGCCGTCAGGCGGACTGAGGGGGAACAAGCAAAGCGGCGGGGCATTGCCCCGCCGCTCTGTCTGGTCAGGTATTGTCGCCTATGGCATAGAACTGGTCCAAATATTCCCGGACGAGGCCGCCGCCCTCTTCGCCGACAGTGGCGGTGAGCCAGTACTGCACGTGCTCGGTGGCGAAGTAGACCTGGGTGAGGGGTTCCTTCTGGCTGGTGACGATCTGGGCCTCCAGGCCGCAGGCCATTTGATAGCTCTGCCCCGGCGCGTCCCAGCCCTCCGCCATGGTGGGGATATCGGAGGGATAGCCCTCCCCGTAGATGCTGGCCCCCAGAGAGAACTCCACGCCGTCCACCCGGCGGGAGGCCCTGACCTCCGCCCACTGCAGATGGCCGTCCGCCCCGGTGACATTGGCGTAAAACGGATGGTCCACCGCATTATCCGGGGTCATGTCATGGCCGGAGCCGCTCCAGTCATAGCCGTAGTCCAGCCAGGGATGGCCCAGCAGGTCAAAGCCCAGGAAGCCCGCGCAGTCGGCCCAGCTGTCCTGATAGAGGTTGTTGCCGGAGTTAGGGTCGTCCGGGTCCAGGGCGGCCAGGGCGCTTTGGATGGCCGGGCTGTACTCCTCTGGGGACAGATGCGTGATGTCGGCCTGCACCAGATAGTTTGTCTCGTCCGGCAAGATGATGGTCACTGGGGTGCCCCAGATCAGGGCGGCCGCAAAGGCCGTCCCCACCACCGCCACGCACAGGCAGGCGGCGATGAGCGCCCCCTTGGCCCGGGGGGACCAGGTCCGCCGCCGGCGGCAGGGCGTTTCAGTCAGCTCCTTGGCCTGGTCCAGCCAGGCCGCGGGGGTGCGGATGTCATCAAATGCGTCCCATTTCATGGGTGAGACCCTCCTCTTCCAATTTTGTTTTCAGTGCGTCCCTGGCCCGGCTCAGCCGGGATTTCACCGTGCCGGGCCGTACGTTTAGAATTTCTGAGAGCTCCTGGACAGAGTAGCCCTCGTAATAGTGCAGGTACAGCACCTCCCGCTGGTGCTCAGGCAGGGTGCGCAGGGTATCCAGCAGTTCCCGCCCAGCGCTGCCCTCCGGGGCAGTCCCTTCAGGGTAGGGGGTGTCCCCCAGCAGCACCACCCGCCGCCGCCAGACTTGGCGGTTCAGGCTGGCCGCCTCGTGGATAGCAGTGCGGATGAGCCAGGCCTTGACCCGTTCCGGCTCCCAGTCGTCCCCGCCGTGGGTGTAGAGCTTGAGAAAGACGGCCTGGAAGCAGTCCTGGGCGTCCTCCACCTGGCGGCAGCGCAGCAGGAGCAGCCGGGTGACCAAGTCGCCGTACCGCTCTACATAGGCGGTGAACCGGCTGTGGTCCATAGGCACACCTTCTTTCTTGTGTGGTTTGAGGTCCCTCACCCATAACACGCGGAAGGGGAGGCAAAGGTTCCCCGGGAAATTTTTTTGGTAAAAAGAAAACTCCCCCGCAAGGGGGAGTGGGTCCGCCGCCAGACGGACAGGGCTGCAAGGGTCCGCCCTTGCGTTACTTCGGCCTTCTGGCATGGAGCTCAGCCACCACGGCGTCGATCCAGCCCCGGACCTTGGCCACGTCCTCCGGGCTCATGGCGGTGGGGTCGTAGTGGAAGCAGCAGCAGTCGGTGACACATTCGCTGCTCATGCGCACCAGCAGGCCGTCCTTGCGGAAGGAGCCGTCCACGCACATGCTGTCCACCCCATAGGTGGCGTGCTCGGGATTCAGAAGCTCCTTGATGATGTCGAACATGAGATAGAAGTCCTCTTCGCCGCTGTACCCGGTGACGGACACCAGCACCTGGCCGTTTTTCAATTGGATATCCTGGGTCATGACAAAACCTCCACTATGTATTTTTTTCAGTATAGCACACTTTGTCCCGTATGCCAAGAGAGGGGAAGGGGAATACTGGAAGCATCTGAATGAAGGAGGTACATTCCATGGATTTTGAGAAAAGCAAAACCAGAGAAAATCTGATGAGAGCCTTTGCCGGAGAGAGCCAGGCCCGGAACCGTTACACCTTTGCCGCCGAGCAGGCCAGGGAGCAGAAGCTGGAGGTGGTGGCCCGGGTGTTTGAGTTCACCGCCAATCAGGAGCTGGCCCACGCCAAGGTATTTTACGACGCACTCCAGCCTTCGGTGTGCCGCAATCTCACTGTGGACGGGAATTATCCCATTGACCTGTATCCTGATCTGCTGGGGCACCTGAGGGCGGCCAACCACAATGAGCTCCAGGAGTGGGAGCACGATTACGCGGGTTTTGCCAAGATCGCGGCCGAAGAGGGGTTTGACCTGATCAGCAAGACCTTTGAGATGATCGCGGGTATCGAAAAGACCCACGCCGACCGCTTTCAGCGCTTTGCCACCCTCATGGAGCAAGATCAGCTGTTTTCCTCTTCACAGGAGGAGACCTGGATGTGCCTGAACTGCGGGCAGATCATCCACGCCACCATGGCCCCTGCCCAGTGTCCGGTGTGTAAGCACGGCCAGGACTATTTTATCCGCCTGCCCATGGCACCCTTTGCGGGGTAATCAAACGAAAGCTGTTAACGCTCGGATTTATGCATTATGTAAAATAAAATAGGCGATTAAAAGAGGGAGAAACTTCGTTTGCGGGTTTGACAAAAATGGTTGATATTCCTGAAAACGTTTGAAATGAAAAAGATTGCGGCCTGTGGAAAACTCTGTGGAAGTTGTGGATAACTTTTTGTATCGGGAATTATGCAACAAATTATGTCACTGAGAAATGGATGAAACAGAGCCGGAAATACCCTGTAATCTGGTAGAATGAAAAAAGGGAGCGCATCCCTGTCCGCCAGGAGACAATACAGGGGGTATTGAGTAGAGAAAGACAAATCTGGTGAGAAGATCTCTTGACGGGAGACGGCGGACCGTGGTATGATGAATCTGCTGTATGACTGACGGAAGTGGAGGACCACGTGGAGTACAGCCGGCGCAGCCGCGCCGCTTTTGCCGACCGTCTGGGCGCACACAGTTTGGTGCGCCCTTTTTATTTTGGGCGCGGAAGGAGAGTACAAGATGAGAACAGACATCGAGATCGCACAGGCCGCTAAGATGCTCCCCATCAGCCAGGTGGCCGCCCGGGCGGGCATCGGGGAGGAACTGCTGGAGCACTACGGCCGGTACAAGGCCAAGCTGGACCTGACCAGCCTGCGGGACAAGCCCCGAAAGGGCAAGCTCATCCTGGTCACCGCCATCAACCCCACCCCCGCGGGGGAGGGCAAGACCACCACCTCCGTGGGCCTGGCCGACGCCCTGAGCCGGCTGGACAAGAACGTGCTGCTGTGCCTGCGGGAGCCCTCTCTGGGTCCGGTGTTCGGCGTCAAGGGCGGCGCAGCCGGCGGCGGGTACGCCCAGGTAGTGCCCATGGAGGACATCAACCTTCACTTCACTGGGGACTTCCACGCCATCGGCGCGGCCAACAACCTGCTGGCCGCCATGCTGGACAACCACATCCAGCAGGGCAATGCCCTGGGCATCGACCCCCGGCGGATCACCTGGCGGCGGTGCGTGGACATGAACGACCGGCAGCTGCGCAACGTCGTGGACGGCCTGGGGGGCAAGGCCAACGGCACCCCCCGGGAGGACGGCTTCGACATCACCGTGGCCAGCGAGATCATGGCGGTGCTCTGCCTGGCCACCGGCCTGAAGGATTTGAAGGAGCGGCTGGCCCGGATCATCGTGGGCTATACATACGCCGGCGCGCCGGTGACCGCCGCCGACCTGAAGGCCCAGGGGGCCATGGCCGCCCTGCTCAAAGACGCCATCAAGCCCAACCTGGTCCAGACCCTGGAGAACACCCCCGCCTTCGTCCATGGCGGGCCCTTCGCCAACATCGCCCACGGGTGCAACTCCGTGTCCGCCACCGACGCGGCATTGAAGCTGGCCGACTATGTGGTGACCGAGGCGGGCTTCGGCGCCGACCTGGGGGCGGAGAAGTTTTTGGATATCAAGTGCCGGGCTGCCGGCATGAGTCCCGACGCGGTGGTGGTGGTGGCCACGGTGAAGGCGTTGAAGTACAACGGCGGCGTGCCTAAGGCGGAGCTGGGGGCGGAGAACGTGGAGGCGCTGGAGCGGGGCCTGCCCAACCTGCTCAAGCACGTGGAGAACATCACCCAGGTGTTCGGCCTGCCCTGCGTGGTGGCCATCAACCGCTTCGTCAACGACACCGACGCCGAGCTGGCCCTCATCCGGGACAAGTGCCGGGCGCTGGGGGTCAACGTGGCCCTGAGCGAGGTGTGGGCCAAGGGGGGCGCCGGGGGCGAGGACCTGGCCCGGGAGGTGCTGCGGCTGGTGGAGCAGCCCAAGCACTTCCAGTTCAGCTATGACCTGGACCAGCCCCTGAAGGCCAAGATCGAGACCATCGTCCGCCGGGTGTACGGCGGCGCCGGGGTGGCCTACTCCGGCGCGGCGGACAAGGAGCTGGCCCGGCTGGAGGAGCTGGGCTTCGGCGGCCTGCCGGTGTGCATGGCCAAGACCCAGTACTCCCTGTCCGACGACCCGGCCAAGCTGGGCCGGCCGGAGGGCTTCACCGTCACCGTGTCCAAGGTGAAGGTGTCCGCTGGGGCGGGCTTCGTGGTGGTCCAGACCGGCGACATCATGACCATGCCGGGCCTGCCCAAGGTGCCGGCGGCGGAGAAGATCGACGTGGACGAGAACGGTGTGATTTCCGGATTGTTTTAAGCCCGGCATGGTCATTTCCGCCGCAAGTGCGGCGTACAAGCGTTTTGCGGAGCAAAACCTTGGCGCAGGGCGAATTCACTTCGCCCGAGCCTTCAAATGGAAGGGGTCCCCACGGGGCTTGACCCGTGGGGAAGCCATGCCGGGCTTGCCCAAGGTGCCCGCAGCAGAGAAGATTGACGTGGACGAGAACGGTGTGATTTCCGGGCTGTTTTAAGCTGAGTATATGGAAAACAGTCGCAGGACCCGGACCATTTGGACCGGGTCCTGCGACTGTTTTCGGCCCGCCGCAGAAGGGAAGAAGAATCTTCCCCAGTTAAGCGTCCTGTGGATGAAATGGGATCGCATAATATGCCTGTATAAACTCTGTTGGCGTCAGCCACTCGCCGTAAAAAAAGACCTTTTCCTGTCGGTCATTGCCCCGGAGCGGGATGCGGGTGATCCATTGGCCGCTGGCGGCATAAGAATATCCGTACAGATAGAGGTACTCTTTCGTCACGGCCATCTCCATGGGGGTCACAACGTCTAATACATTCTGCTCTCCGCCCATCTCATATAAAACAAGGTCTTCCAATCTGCTTCCATCCGACTCGGCCCGGGAGAACTTTCTGCTTGTACTCCAAGAACTGAGATAGAGTTTGCCATCATAGACCTGGAAACAATAGAGTAACGGGATGACACAGCATAGCGTTTTCTCCCCTGTATCCAAATCAATCTGATATATCTGAGCATCCCCATCAGTTCCAGGATCATGACTGAAATAGACATTCCCGTCGCTGACCTGTAGATTGTCATATTCATACCAATAATGTTCAATATTATAATCTAACAGCTTCCGGGTCCCATCAGCTCCGCAGTAGTACAGGCAGCGAACATCTACATATTCCTCCGGGGTTGGCGCCTGGAGTTTCAAGATCACGCCGTCCTCAAACGGGATGTATTCATAATATATGACCTCGGGAGGGACTGCCCAAATCACAGTTCTCTCCTCTGGGCGGTCCAACGGGAATGTGAGCAGCACGCCATCATTTATCGCAAACACGGTGCGTCCAACAAACGTTACATTGATTAGATTCTCAAATACCAGTTGAAGCTCTCCGCCGTCGCAAGGGATAGAGCAAAGGCCATTCGAACCGTCTGGCATACTTTCTGTCAAAAAAACCTGATCGCCCACCACGTTGATGTTGCGGCTCATCCATTCCCCAGGTGAATAAAGGCAGTTTCCCATCCCGTCTTCCCAGGCCCAGAGGGATTCGCTGTAATTGGGGCCTTCTCGGGAAGCCAGGTAGACTGCGTCATCTACATCGGACACCGCAAAGCTGCCATAGCTCCGGTATTCCCGCTCATCCGGCACGATGGAGAAGGGCTGCGGCTCCGGGAACAAGGCCTCCACTGCCGCTAAGAACTGCTGGAGGACGGTTTCCCGCTCCTCCGGGCCAAAACTCGGCTCAGGCTCCGGCGTGAGAGACGGCGTAGGCTCTGGCGTGGGGGCAATGGTCGGAGACGGTTTGGGCAGGACGGTGGTGGAGGGGACGGACGGGTGGGAGGAGAATACCTCCATCTCTGGCTCCTGGCAGGCGGACAGCAAAAGAAGAAGGGTCGCCAAGGGCAGCAGATACTTGAGGTTTTTCTTCATGTCCATGCTCCTTTCAACCGGGAGTATCAGATTACATTTGTAACTTCAGTATACCAATCAGCGGTCTGTCAATCTACCACAAAGCGGGAACAAAAGGTAACAAGGGAGTAACAAAAAACAGCCGCCGCGCTCCTAAGGGAGACGCGGCGGCTGAGGAAGGGGCGATGGGGCAGATCAGATGCGGATGGCGGCGTAGAAGCCCTCCTTGGTGGCCCACTCCACGGTGCGGGCCCGGACACAGTCGCCGATCTCGTCGAACTCCGGGGTGATGCCCATGAAGGAGTCGGCCAGTTGGGTGCGGGCGCGCATACCGGCGGCCAGGATCACGCTGTCGCAGGGGACGGTGATAGAATTGCCGTCCTGCTCATAGGTGACGGCCTTGGGCTCCACGGCGGACACCTTGGCGTTGACCACGGGGATAAAGTTGGGTTCCTTGTCAAACTCCACCAGCATCTCGTCCCGGTGGGTCTTGGAGGCGTCGGGGGCCAGGGCGGACTGCATCTCGATGATGGTCACCTTCTTACCCAGCTTGGCCAGGTGCAGGGCGGTCTCACAGCCCGCCT
>ERZ836441.2286-NODE-2286-length-15557-cov-4.158496_pt1 | contig 15557 bp, 8 predicted proteins | sample MGYA00519686_ERZ836441 | MGnify/ENA primary metagenome ERZ836441 (study PRJEB31850, sample SAMEA3708800) | human gut metagenome | biome: human gut; feature: human-associated habitat; material: faeces | place: China | collected 2014 ... | reverse complement strand
GAAGAAGATGGTCACTTTCTTGCCCGTAGCCGCCGCACCGTTAGCCAGCACAAAGGTAGCCAAAGTTTTGTCAAGGTCATCACTGAAAAGGATGAAAGTTTTTCCCTTCTCTCCCACGTCCTGACGGGAAGCCTCTATGGCACAAGGAGTCGCTTTCTCTACCACTACCTTATAGATTCCTCCTTCCGACTTTGAGGAAAGGAAGCGGTTTCCGGTAGTACGGCACCATGCTTCTGCGTCTCTCGGAAATCCGGCATCCGTAGCATGAATTTCCATCTGCTCACCGGCTTTCAGTTCCTCCATCCCTTTTTTCAAACGCAAGATAGGGCCAGGACACTGTATGCCACAGGCATCTACTACATGTACCTTTTTGCAGTCCGAACTTCCTTCAGCCGTTTCACACGAGCAGGCTACGGCACATGTTTCTTCCGGCTGGCAAACCGGAGTAACCGCTGCATTGTAGGTCTTGATACCACCTATCAGGTTACGCACATCCTTATAACCGTTTTCTTTCAGAATGTTAGAGGCCAGATAACCGCGCAAGCCGACTCCGCAGTACAAGAAGACTGGTTTGTCCGATGGAATTTCCTTCATCCGTGAACGCATCTCATCCAAAGGCACGTTCACCGCTCCAGAAATGTGCCCCAGTTCATATTCGTCTTTTGTCCGCACATCCACCAAGGTCACTTTAGTCAAATCGGCCTGCTGCAACTCTCTCCAATAAAGAGGATTCATCTTGCCGTTCAAGATATTTCCAGCCACATAACCCGACACTGCTACCGGATCTTTAGCTGAAGAGAAAGGAGGTGCGTAGGCATGTTCCAGTTGCATCAAATCATATACGGTTCCTTTCTGCTTGATGACCAGTGCATATTCATCAATGCGCTTATCCACTCCATTGTATCCCACAATCTGTGCCCCATACAAACGACCGCCTTCAGGAGAGAAAGTAATCTTGATGTCCATCTGCAGGGAACCGGGATAGTAGCCGGCATGCGAACCAGAGTGAATGGTTGCCGACAGATAAGGCATACCAAAAGCTTTCAGACGCTTGGCCGGAAGTCCCGTAGAAGCCACAGTCAAGTCAAATACTTTCGCTATGGCAGTCCCGATAGAGCCTTCATATTTCACCCGGTTGCCAAATGTCATGTTGTCGGCTACGATACGTGCCTGACGATTGGCCGGTCCGGCCAGGAAGTTCAACCACGGCTTACCGGTAATCGGATGCGGATATTCAATGGCATCACCTACGGCATACACCGACTCATCGGAAGTCTGCAGGTATTCATTTACATAAATACCCTTCATTTCTCCTAACTTCAGTCCGGCTTCTACAGCCAGACGAGTTTCTGCCCGTACACCGATAGAAAGAATAACCAGCTGAGCTTCCGCCTGTAACCCCGACTGGAATTTGACTCTCAGTCCGGAATCGGTCTTTTCAAAGGCTTCCACTGCCTGTTTCAGATACAGTTTGACCCCCTTCTGTTGCAGATGACCGTGCACCAGCGCTGCCATAGAGAAATCGATCGGTCCCATCACCTGATCTGCCATCTCTACTACAGCCACCTCAATACCGGCATGATGAAGGTTCTCGGCCATTTCCAACCCGATAAAACCACCTCCAACAATCACCGCTTTCTTTATTTCATGACTCTGCATATAAGCCTTGATGCGGTCTGTATCTGCCACATTTCTCAGGGTAAAGATTCCTTCATTATCGATTCCCGGCAAAGGAGGACGCACTGGCGATGCCCCCGGTGAAAGCAGCAATTTATCGTATGTTTCAGTATATTCTTTTCCGTCCGAAGTACGAACCTTCACTTCTTTACGGGCAGTATCAATTGCCATAACCTCCGAACGTACCCGCACATCGATGCGGAAACGAGTGGAGAATGCTTCCGGAGTCTGTACAAACAAGCGGTCGCGCTCCTGAATTACCCCGCCTATATAATAAGGTAAACCGCAATTGGCATAAGAGATATATTCTCCACGCTCAAACAAAATGATTTCAGCCTTTTCCGTGTTTCTCCGAATACGGGCAGCCGCAGTGGCTCCACCTGCTACCCCACCAACAATTACACACTTCATAACTATTTATTTTCTTTGTTATTATTTTCTAATGGAAACTTTTTGCAAAGAAAATAAATAATTACATAAAGAATAAATTTCCAATGGAAAATATTCACCAATTAAGCATTATTAAGGGAAAGCGTCTCTTTCTAAGCTAATTTCTGGTAAGCCAGTCGCGGAGTTCCATTACGCACATAGATAATTCCACAATACACAAAGCCTGTAGAAAGCAGCAGATGTTGCATCACCTTGTTGTCTGCATGGGTATCGGCACGCAGGCACGGCCACTGACGGAAACACCAGTCCACACATAGTTTTCCTATCCCCTTGCAGAAGCCGTCGGATGCCAGCCGATGAATCACATAATAAGGAGAGTCGTCTCGCCATTCCCCGTTTTCAATGCGTGCATAGGTCGGATCGGGTCCCTGAATGAAACAGAAAGTGGCCACTGCTCTTCCATCCTCCGTTACACACACATAACAGTGAGAAGCTTCTATTTCCTCCTGTATCAGTTCCCGCTGGGGATATCCGTTAATCCACTGATTAGGGTTTCCCGTGCGGCACATGAAACGACGGGCTTCTTCAAATATCTCCATCAAACGGTCCAAATCATCCAATGTAGCCTTGCGTATCTGTAAATTCATAAGTCTTTTCTATTTTGATAAACCGACGCAAAACTAATGGTTTTCTTCTGTTTTATAGAGCAGGTTTCTTGTTTTTTTGAAATAATGTTGTACCTTTGTGACAACTTCAAAAACAAATGGGGCATTAGCTCATCTGGCTAGAGCGTTTGACTGGCAGTCAAAAGGTGGCAGGTTCGAGTCCTGTATGCTCCACTTTTTCTTTTCTACTCCACTTGACTTTTCCCTGATTAAATATAAAAACAGACCTTGTCTGACTTATTCAATTTATTATTATGTACAGTATTTTAATCATAGAAGACGATAAACGAGTAGCCGATTTGCTAAAAACCGGACTGGAAGAAAATGGCTATCACACCATGGTGGCATACGATGGAGCCATGGGACTTCGTCTGTTCCAATCTCACTCTTTTCAGCTGGTTATTTCGGATATTATTCTTCCCAAACTGGATGGCTTCGAACTCTGCAAAGAGATACGCAAGTCAAATCCGCATATTCCCGTACTTATGCTGACAGCTTTGGGCTCAACCGACGACAAACTCGACGGATTTGATGCAGGTGCAGATGACTACATGGTAAAACCTTTCGACTTCCGGGAACTGAACGCACGCATTAAAGTACTTCTGAAAAGAAAAGCAGAAGCAACTGTATCTGTTGTTGCTCCCGAGAAACTTACCTACAAAGACCTTCAAATTGATACCAACCGCAGGGAAGTGATGCGCCAAGGTAGCCTCATCCGCTTATCTCCGAAAGAATACAACCTGCTTACTTACATGGTGCAGAATGCAGAACGGGTCATCAGCCGGATAGAAATTACCGAAAAGGTCTGGAATACCCACTTCGATACCGGTACCAACTTTATCGATGTGTACATCAATTACCTGCGCAAAAAAATAGACAAGGACTTTGAAACCAAACTGATTCACACCAAACCTGGAATCGGATTTATTCTTACTGACGAAAAGCCATGAAAATTAAAACCGCACTTACGCTCAAAAATACCGGAGTCATAGCTGTGGTATTTCTGCTTTGCATGACCTTAATCTATCTGGTCAGCGAGCATATCCGAAGCAACACCTTCTTCCATAACCTGAAGAGTGAAGCTGTCACCAAAGTACATCTGTTCCTGCAAAACCAGGTAGATGCCGACATCATGCAATCCATCTACCTGAATAATAAGGAGTTTATTAATGAGGTGGAAGTGGCTGTATATACCACAGACTTTCACATGCTCTACCACGACGCCATCGACAATGATATTGTCAAAGAGAATCCGGAAATGATTGCCCAGATTCTCCAACAAAAGGAAATTGAATTTTATATCGGAAAATACCAGGCCGTCGGGATGGTTTATCCATTCAACGGACAGACTTATATTGTGACGGCCGCAGCTTACGACGGTTACGGACACACCAACCTGCTGGAACTTCAGAAAACACTGGTCATCCTGTTCTTTATCGGTCTCTTACTTTTATTTATTACCTGCTATTTCCTGGTTCGGGCATCTTTAAAACCTATCCGGGAAATCGTAAAAGAAGCAGAAACGATTACCGCTTCGCGTATTGACCAGCGTCTGCCTGTAAGAAACGAGAAAGACGAATTAGGGGAACTAAGCCAGGCTTTCAATGAACTACTGGAGCGACTTGAAATATCATTCAACTCCCAGAAAATGTTTGTCAGCAACGTGTCTCACGAAATGAGAACCCCGCTGGCTGCCCTCATTGCGGAACTGGATTTGTGTCTGCAGAAAGACCGTACAGAAACACAATATCGTCAAGCCATACAGAACGTGCTACAGGATGCACGACGAATGACAAAACTGATTGACGGGCTGCTTAATTTGGCTAAAGCTGATTACCAGAAAGAACAGATCAAGATGCATGAAATCCGGTTGGACGAATTGTTGCTCGATACACGGGAAATCATTCTTCGTGCCCATCCGGAATACCACATCGAACTGATTTTTGAACAGGAAGATGCGGAAGACGACCGGATGATTACCGTCATGGGCAACGACTACCTTTTGAACATTGCCTTTGCCAACTTGATTGAGAATAACTGCAAGTATTCGGACGACAAATCTTCTTTCATTCAGATTTCCTACTGGGATAAATGGACCATTATCCGCCTGTCGGATGACGGAATTGGTATGTCGGATGCAGAAAAAGAAAAGATTTTCACCTTGTTCTACCGCGGAGAGCAGGAACAGCATGCGGAAGGACACGGCATCGGGATGGCGCTTGCACAGAAAATCATCGCCCTGCATCAGGGCAGTATAGCCGTACATTCAAAACAAGGAGAAGGAACGACCTTCATCATTGAACTTCCTCACATTTAATCTTTTGGCACATCCATTCAAAGAAAAATAAACTCCATCAGAGTGGTATTAGAAAATTAGTCTCACAAATTCTAATAGTTTTCTAATACCACTCTAATATTTCTCTAACAGCCTCTGTCGGGGGCATTGCCTACTTTTGCCACGTGAAAAGAAAACATAGTAATCACCCTATGAATTTTAATGATCATGTGGAAGAAAAGAAAAAGTAGCACCACATTCACCTTCAATGGCGAAAAGGTATTTTTAGCAGCAAGTCAGACACTGGGCACAGTTTTCAGCTATTTCCAGACAAGCCGTATCGGACTTACACAAGAAGAAGTGGAGGCCAGACAGTCTCTCTATGGGAAGAACGAAGTGGAACATGAGCAGAAAAAGAACCCCATATCGACTTTCATCAAAGCTTTTATCAATCCGTTTATCGGCGTACTCACGGCGCTGGTCATCATTTCTTTTGTACTCGACGTACTGTTGGCCAACCCAGGTGAACAGGACTGGACAGCCATTATAATCATCCTGACCATGGTTATCGCCAGCAGCATACTGCGTTTCTGGCAAGAGTGGAAAGCCAATGCTTCCAGCGAAGCTTTACTGAAAATGGTGACCAATACCTGTTACGTAAAACGAGCCGGTAACCAGGACGAAGAAATCAACATAACCGACCTCGTTCCCGGAGATATTGTCATGATTGCTGCAGGAGACATGATTCCTGCCGACATGCGTATCATTGAAGCAAAAGACTTGTTTGTAAGCCAGTCTTCCCTGACGGGAGAATCAGATCCGATAGAGAAACGTCCGGAGGCCAAAGGAAACAAGCACAGCAAAGGAAGTGTAATTGAGCTGGAAAACATCTGCTTTATGGGGTCCAACGTAGTCAGCGGATCTGCTACCGGTATCGTGTTTGCAACCGGCAACAGTACGTATTTGGGCACCATTGCCCGCAGCATTGCCGGATACCGTGCTTTCGGCAAGGGAATCAGCAAAGTCAGTTTCCTGCTGATACGATTCATGCTCATCATGATTCCATTCGTTTTCCTGGTAAACGGTGTGACTAAAGGCGACTGGCTGGAAGCATTTATCTTTGCCGTATCGGTAGCTGTAGGCCTTACTCCTGAAATGCTCCCGATGATTGTTACTGCCAACCTGGCCAAAGGTGCCGTAGCCATGTCAAAGAAGAAAACCATTGTAAAAGACCTGAATGCCATTCAGAACTTCGGGGCGATGAACATTCTCTGCACGGACAAAACCGGTACCCTTACCTGCGACCAAATTGTATTGGAAAAGTACATCAACGCCGATGGAAGCAACGACGAAAGCCGACGTATCCTGCGCCACGCTTATTTCAACAGTTTCTTCCAGACCGGATTAAAGAATCTGATGGACAAAGCCATTCTGTCGCACGTAAAAGACTTGTCTTTGGAATACCTGAAGGATAATTACACAAAAGTAGATGAAATTCCGTTTGATTTTACCCGGCGAAGAATGTCGGTAGTGGTAGAAGACCGTCAAGGAAAACGACAGATTATCACCAAAGGAGCCGTAGAAGAAATGCTGGACATCTGCTCACATGCTGAGTTTAATGGAGAGGTGCACCCCATGACCATCGAACTGAAAAACAAGGCACGCGACATCATTGAGCAGATGAACAAGCAAGGCATGCGTGTCATTGCCGTAGCCCACAAAAGCTACCTGGACAAAACTTGCGATTTCCGTATCGAGGACGAGAAAGACATGGTACTGATTGGGTATCTGGCTTTTCTGGACCCTCCCAAGCAATCGGCAGCCAGCGCCATCAAGCAATTGCATGAACACGGCATTGAAATCAAGATTCTGTCTGGCGACAATGATGCGGTTGTTCGCACCATCGCCCGCCAAGTGGGTATCCGCACCGACAATGCCCTGACAGGCCCCATTTTCGAAACGATGAGTGAAGAGGAAAAAATGAAAGCAGTCAACCAGACGACCGTATTTTCCAAACTTACTCCGATACAGAAAACGGAAATCATCACCCTGCTTCAGGCGCAACAGCACACAGTAGGCTTCTTAGGCGACGGAATCAATGATGCCGCAGCGTTGCGTCAGTCAGACATCGGTATCTCGGTAGATTCTGCAGTGGACATTGCCAAAGAAAGTGCCGACATTATCCTGCTGGAGAAAAGTCTGATGGTACTGGAAGACGGTGTACTGGAAGGACGAAAAACATTTGGCAACATCACCAAATACATCAAAATGACAGCCAGTTCCAACTTCGGAAACATGTTCAGTGTAATGGCAGCCAGTGCATTCCTTCCCTTCCTGCCCATGCTCCCCATCCACCTGCTGATTCAAAATCTGCTGTACGATATTTCGCAGACCACGATTCCGTTCGACCGGATGGATGCAGAATACCTCCGGAAGCCACGTAAATGGGATGCCTCCGATTTGAGCCGCTTCATGATATTCATCGGCCCCATCAGTTCCATTTTCGACATCGTTACCTATCTGGTGATGTGGTATGCTTTCGGATGCCAAAGCATGGAACATCAGACGCTGTTCCAATCCGGATGGTTTATCGAAGGCTTGCTGTCGCAGACCCTGATTGTGCACATGATACGTACCCGGAAACTCCCCTTCATACAAAGCTGTGCCTCCTGGCAAGTAACCGGACTTACCCTGCTGATTATGGCCATCGGTATCCTGCTGCCTTTCACCCCGTTTGGAAGCTCTATCGGACTGGAAGCACTGCCATTAAGCTATTTCCCCTGGCTCTTCGGTATCCTGTTGTCCTACTGCATACTGACTCAATTAATTAAAAACTGGTATATTCATCGTTTTACCAAATGGTTATGACAAGATTCATGAAACTGTTCCTGTCCCTCGCCGCAGTGTCCTGTCACTGCGGCCTGGCTCAGGAACTTCAAGTAAGCTACACCACAGAACTACAAAGCGATTTCAAACAAGGAAGTAACTGGGTTAATCTGCTAAGACTGGATTTCACTCATTCATTAGGCAAACACACGACATTACAAGCCTCCACCATCAGTACAGCCAGAACCCGCATCGAATCACTGGCTGATGATTTTCAGACCTTTTCCAACATTGAAGAAGAAAACCATCCGCTTGCCCTCGCTACATTGGGCGTCCAGCAACAGTTCGGTCATTCCTCGCTCTTTTTCGGTATCCGGAACTTGAATGAAGACTATTTCACTTCCCCTGCTACCTCGTTATTCACCAACAGTTCATGTGGTATCTTCCCCACCTTGTCCGCCGATTACCAAATAGCCAATTATCCGGTAGCTTCCGTCGGACTGCATTATGAATTGCAATTCATACGATGGTCCTTACAAGCATCGGTATACAACGGAAAAGGTTACTACCGGTTTGCCGAAAAAGAAAACGTATTCCGGTTCTGCCCGCAGCAAGACGGAATACTCAGTGTCACTTCACTAAACTATCAGCACCATGACAGCAATTATCATGTGGGCTTTGCTCTACATAGCAGCATGTATATGGACTATGAAGAGGGAACTCCAGAAAAGACAGAAAAAGAAAGGAGAAAAATAATTTGGGGATATGCAGAGCAACGTCTTGCTCCCGGTCTGCATGCACTCCTGCAAGGTTCATTCCAGTCTGGTGCCTCCAGAGGATGCAAAAGTTATGCCGGCGCAGGTCTCACCTGGCAATGTGGAAAAACAGAAGGCGGACTGTTCACCGACTACGCCCGATTTTCCCCTTCATACGAATGGGCCAGTGAATTTACATGGAAAATCCCCTGTTCAGGCAACGGATTTATACAACCCACCTTACATTTCATTCAGCAAGCAGGAGCACGCTATCTGATTGGCTTATTGCGCTTCAGCTATGTGCTCCCGACTACCTGACATTTATTATTTTACGACAAATTCATCAGTAAACAAGAAACCGCCGGCCTCAGGATTGATATCAGCCTGCACGCGTACGTAACGAGCCTCACAGCTACCTGTCCAGCCATACGTCTGAATGGTCAACTGTTCGTCCGTAATGGGCAGTGTAGTAGTGATGGTTTTCAAAAGTGTATATTCTTTTCCATCGTTTGAAATCAGGAAGCTGACTTTCTGCGGGAGGAACACACCCGGACCTCTCAACTGCATGAAATCAATGGAAAGCTGCTGAATAGGTTGTGATTTTTCCAAATCCACAATCACATCGGCCCCTTTTCCAAGGAATCCCTGCCAGCGCTGGTCGGTATATACCCAACCGCCATGTATGCCGTTAGTCAATGCCGATTCTCCTCCTGCCGGATAAGAGTCCGAATAAGGACGTACATATTCCACCTTCTTCCCCTTTGCCAAATGATTATCCACGCTCAATGCTACCGGACGGTTTCCTACCTCATTTTGCAAGTCAAAAGTATGGTAGCCCATTGAGTTCAGCACCTTTACTTCCTGCAAAGCCTCTGCATGGAAACGTTTCCAGTCTTTCTGCTCCGGATTCGTCCAGGCAACTTCAGCCAAAGCCAGCAAACGAGGATAAATCATATATTCAGCATGCTCGGGTGTCGGTATATATTCCGTCCACACATTTCCCTGTACGCCCCACACGCAATCCAGTTTATCAGCAGGGAAAGCCTCCGTTATCGGTTCGTATGAATAAACCTTTTCCAGCGGGAGGTATCCTCCGATGGCTTCCGGCTGCGTACGCGGTGCATCCTGGTAGCTGTCAAAATAGCAATATGCTCCCGGTGACAAAATGGTACGCAATCCTCTTTTTACCGATTCTGCACCTTTATCTTCTCCACGCCACACTGTTACGGCAGAAGTTTCATCCAGCTCGCCTGTCAGAATCTCATCCCAGCCAATCATCTTGCGGCCGTTCTCTTTCAAAAACTTCTCAATTCTGGATACAAGATATTCCTGCAATTCACCTTCTTCCTTCATTCCCTCTGCTTTCATGAGTGCCTGACAGTCGGGACATTGTTTCCAATGGTTGGTACTTGCCTCATCTCCACCAATATGAATGTATTCTGAAGGGAACAACTCCATCACTTCTTTCAATACATTGGTCAGGAACTCATAAGTAAGTTCTTTTCCCGGACAAAACTCTCCACCAGGTTTCAAATCCCCTCCACAAGCCAGTTGCGGAAGAGCGGCCAATACTTCTTCCGAGTGAGCCGGCATTTCAATTTCCGGAATCACCGTGATATGACGCTGACGAGCATATTCTACGATTTCTTTCACATCTTCCTGCGTATAATATCCTCCGGAAGCTCCGGGAGCATCTTGTCTGCAATACGTACGTCCGCCGTTCCACCAGCTTTTCCAGTCTGGGAAAGGACGATAGGCCGTTTCACGCGTCAGTTCCGGATATTTCTTGATTTCAATTCTCCATCCGGCTCCATCCGTCAAGTGCCAATGGAAGCGGTTCAGTTTATACCGTGCCAGTGCATCAATCTGTTTCTTGACAAATTCTTTTGTATAGAAATGACGTGACACATCCAGGTGCATGCCTCGATACGAAAAGCGGGGAGCATCTTCTATCGTCACTTCAGGAAGCTGGTACGTAGCATTTCCACTCTCACGCGCCAGCTGCACAATAGACTGAAAAGCATAAAACAGCCCCGAAGCTGAAGTAGCCTCAGCCTGAATACCTTTTTTTGTCACTTTCAAACGATAAGCTTCTTCTTTCATCTTCGCATTTTCCGGACTGACAAGTTTAAAAGTAATGTCAGCCTTTCCTTTCTTCTTATAAGTCAGCGACAAAGGAGAGTTACTCACATAAGATACAAAATCGTCTTTATCAGTTCCTGTCAGATTACATGAGAAAGAAGCCTGTGTACGAAGCACAAAATGACCGTCCCCACACACCATCTGCTGAGGATTAGGAATCACATACGTGTCAGATACCGAAGAAGCCATGGCAGAAAAAGCCATTGCCACACAGAAATAAAGGAATAACAAGGATTTCATCTTATCAATTATTTTAATATGAATTTCTTTCATGCATTTTTAAAGTTAACCATTTCTCTCCTAAAAAACAAATCAGCGCCAACTTTTCTGTTTTTCATTTTTGAGAAAGAACAAAAAAAATTCTCGTAAAACCTTGATTTTACGAGAATTACTATTTTCTTGCGGAGAGACAGGGATTCGAACCCCGGGTACCTCGCGGTACAACGGTTTTCAAGACCGCCGCAATCGACCACTCTGCCACCTCTCCAGAACTCTTCGTGAGAGTTGCCTTGTTTTTCAAATGCGATGCAAAGGTACGCATTATTTTGAAATCTGCAAATATTTACCGCCTTTTTTGATTATTTTTTTTCATTGTCGTACCTTTGCAGGCAGAAAAAACGAAACAAACAAGCCATGATATACCCTCATAATTTCGAACAGAAGATAGGATTCGACCAGATACGACAACTGCTGAAAGGCAAGTGCCTGAGTACACTAGGCGAAGAACGAGTGGACGAAATGACTTTTTCGGACAATTACGATGAAATTAACCAACGCCTGGAACAGGTGGTTGAATTTGTACGGATTACGCTGGAAGAGGAAGATTTTCCGGCACAATATTTCTTTGATGTACGTCCTTCTCTGAAACGTATCCGTGTGGAAGGTATGTATATGGACGAACAGGAGCTGTTCGACCTTCGCCGTTCACTGGAAACCATCCGCGACATTGTACGATTCCTTCAGCAATCTGATGAAGAAGAGGAAACGGAAAATTCTCCCTATCCTGCCTTGCGTGAACTGGCGGGAGATATTTTAGTATTCCCCCAACTTATCGCACGTATCGACAGCATCCTGGACAAGTTCGGAAAGATAAAGGACAATGCTTCTGCGGAACTTCTGCGCATCCGCCGGGAACTCTCGGCTACTACGGGAAGTATATCACGCAGCCTGAACAGCATTCTCCGTGCTGCACAATCGGAAGGGTATGTAGACAAGGATGTTACTCCCACCATGCGCGACGGACGTCTGGTCATCCCGGTTGCTCCCGGCATGAAGCGCAAAATCAGAGGTATTGTACACGACGAATCAGCCACCGGAAAGACTGTATTTATTGAACCGGCAGAAGTGGTGGAAGCCAATAACCGCATCCGTGAGCTGGAAGGAGAAGAACGCCGTGAAATCATCCGCATCCTGACGGAATTCTCGGCTACGGTACGCCCGCAAGTTCCTGCCTTACTCTCCTCGTATGAGTTTTTGGCAGAAATCGACTTCATCCGTGCCAAAGCCTTGTTCGGTATAGATATAAAAGGACTGAAACCCTCATTTGAGAACAAGCAGATTGTCGACTGGTTTCAGGCTGTGCACCCGCTTCTGCAAATGTCGCTGGCCAAGCATGACAAGAAAGTAGTGCCGCTGGACATTATCCTGACACGCGACAAGCGCATCCTGCTTATTTCCGGACCAAACGCAGGTGGTAAATCTGTCTGCCTGAAAACCGTGGGACTGCTGCAATACATGCTGCAATGCGGTATGTTAGTGTCCATGCACGAACGGAGTCACGCCGGTATCTTCAGCCACATATTTATTGATATTGGCGACGAGCAGAGTATTGAAGACGACTTGAGTACCTATTCTTCGCATCTGACCAATATGAAGATGATGCTGAAATCATGCAACGGCGAAAGTCTCATCCTTATCGATGAGTTCGGAGGAGGTACGGAGCCACAGATTGGCGGTGCCATTGCCGAAGCCGTACTGAAACGCTTCAACCTGAAAGGTACGTTCGGCGTGATTACCACTCACTACCAGAACCTGAAGCATTTTGCCGAAGATCACGAAGGAGTGGTGAACGGAGCCATGCTATACGACCGCCACGAGATGCGGGCGCTGTTCCAGTTGCAGATTGGTAATCCGGGAAGTTCGTTTGCCGTAGAGATTGCCCGTAAAATCGGTTTGCCGGAAGAGGTTATTGCTGACGCATCGGAAATTGTGGGAAGTGAATACATCCAGAGCGACAAATACCTTCAGGATATTGTACGCGACAAGCGTTACTGGGAAACCAAGCGTCAGAACATACGCAAGCGGGAAAAACAGATGGAAGATACCATCGCCCGTTACGAACAGGAAATACAGGAGCTGGAACGCAGCCGCAAGGAAATCCTGAAGAAAGCCAAAGAAGAGGCAGAACGGTTGTTGCAAGAATCGAATGCCAAAATTGAAAATACCATTCGTACCATCAAGGAAGCGCAGGCTGAAAAGGAACGTACCCGCACGGCACGTCAGGAACTGACCGACTTCAAGCAGCAGGTAGAGAACCTGGAAAAGGCGGCTTTGGAAGAGAAAATCGCGCGCAAGATGGAAAAACTCCGCGAAAAGCAGGAACGTAAAAAAGATAAGAAAGCGAAACAAGCCAATACTCCTGAAACTCCGGTTGCTCCTAAGGTACGTCCTATTGAAGCAGGAGACTACGTACGCATCAAAGGACAGACCAGCGTGGGACAAGTCATGGAAATCAGCGGAAAGAATGCTGTGGTCATGTTCGGACTGATGAAAACCAACGTGAAAGCCGAACGACTGGAACGGACGGATGCACCGAAAGCTGCCCCGTTATCCAGCAAGGCGACTTTTGTCAGCAGCGAAACCCAAGACCGGATGTACGAAAAGAAACTGAATTTCAAGCAGGACATCGATGTCAGAGGTATGCGGGGCGACGAAGCCATACAAGCGGTCACCTATTTCATCGATGACGCTATCTTAGTAGGAGTCAGCCGCGTACGCATCCTGCACGGTACGGGCACAGGTATTCTGCGCACCCTCATCCGGCAATACCTGGCTACCGTGCCGGGAGTAGCCCATTTCCAGGATGAACACGTACAGTTTGGCGGCGCAGGCATCACCGTGGTGGATTTAAAATAAACCCTACGGGATTTCTGCACATATATGCGATTATTGCGTATCTTTGCAGAAAACTTACACCTATTTTTTAGTATGAAATCAATCAGAGAATTATATCGCATCGGCACGGGGCCGTCCAGCAGCCATACCATGGGGCCCCGCAAAGCTGCCGAACAATTTCTTGCCCGTAATCCGGAGGCTGCCTCATTCGAAGTAACTCTGTATGGCAGTCTGGCTGCCACAGGACGTGGTCACATGACCGATGTAGCTATTTTGGATACCCTGCAACCTCACGCTCCCGTAGAAATTCTCTGGAAACCACATATTTTCTTTCCTTTCCACCCGAACGGAATGACTTTCAAGGCTTTCGATGCACAGAAGAAAAAGCTGGACGAATGGACCGTATTCAGTGTAGGAGGTGGTGCATTGGCCGAAGAAGGACATGACCGCACAGCCACCAACGATATTTACAACATGAATACCATGAGTCAGATTTTGTACTGGTGCGAACACACCGGACGCAGCTACTGGGAATACGTGGAGCAATGCGAAGGTCCGGAGATATGGGATTTTCTGGCAGAGGTATGGGAGACCATGAAAGCCGCCATCCATCGCGGACTGGATGCCGAAGGTGTATTGCCCGGCCCGTTAAATCTACGCCGCAAGGCATCGGCTTATTACATTCGTTCGAAAGGCTATAAAGACTCTCTTCGCTCACGCGGACTGGTATTCGCATACGCACTGGCTGTCAGTGAGGAAAATGCTTCCGGAGGAAAAATCGTCACAGCACCCACTTGTGGAGCCTGCGGAGTGGTTCCGGCTGTCTTGTATCACCTGCAGAAAAGCCGCGACTTCAGCGACGCACGTATCTTGCGGGCATTAGCGACCGCCGGGCTGGTGGGAAACATCGTCAAGCACAATGCTTCTATTTCGGGAGCTGAAGCCGGATGCCAGGCCGAAGTGGGAGTAGCTTGTTCCATGGCATCTGCAGCGGCCAGCCAGTTGTTCGGAGGCAGTCCGGCCCAGATAGAATATGCAGCCGAAATGGGACTGGAACATCACTTGGGTATGACATGCGACCCGGTATGCGGACTGGTACAAATTCCTTGTATAGAACGTAATGCGTATGCTGCCGCACGTGCACTCGATGCGAATATCTATTCAGCCTTTACCGACGGGCATCACCGGGTATCATTCGACAAGGTGGTAGAGGTAATGAAGCAGACCGGACACGACCTCCCATCCTTGTACAAGGAAACGAGTGAAGGAGGACTTGCCAAGAATTATCAGCCCATGGAATAAGAGGGTAAAAGAAACGTAAGGACGCCTTCTCAAAAACGCCTTTACGTTTTATCTTAAACGCCCTTGCGTTTGAACCAAAACGTAAAGGCGTTTTACTTAAAACGCACTTACGTTTTTAGCTAAACGCAAAGGCGTTTTTTCGGGACGGTAAACCGTATCATTTTTCTACTCTTTCACCTCAAAAATACTGTTGAAAATGACTTTCACCTGTCACTATGCTTCTCCGTTGGGAGGAATCACACTGGCTGCCACGGAAAGCGGACTTTGCGGCCTCTGGTTCGACGGACAAAAATATTTCGGTCACGGACTGAAAGAAGAGGCCATGACGAAGGAAACTCCGTTGCTGCTTCAAACACGGCAATGGCTCGATGTTTATTTCTCCGGCCAACAACCCGATTTCTGCCCTCCCCT
>ERZ836441.2282-NODE-2282-length-15591-cov-3.592817_pt1 | contig 15591 bp, 14 predicted proteins | sample MGYA00519686_ERZ836441 | MGnify/ENA primary metagenome ERZ836441 (study PRJEB31850, sample SAMEA3708800) | human gut metagenome | biome: human gut; feature: human-associated habitat; material: faeces | place: China | collected 2014 ... | reverse complement strand
CGTCTGCCCCGGCCCGTATTCTATTCAGCGAACTCCAGCTTGATGATGCTGGCCTTCCAGACCACCCTGTCCCCTTCGGGATCGCGGGTCAGGCCGGGGGCCTTCCAGCAGGCCGACACCGTCCCCCGTGGATTGATGATGTGATCGTCGTCGAACCAGTTCCCCTTGGCGATGTTGGTGCTCCGGCCTTCACGGTAGGCGCCCACATTGAACCGCACGCCCGTCACAGTCTTCCCGCTCCCGTTCGTGATGGAGACGAGCAGTTCGCCCTCCCCGCACGCGATGCCGGGCGACGTCCGCGAAGCCGCTTCCGCGGCGGGCTCCACGGTGATGGCGACAAGTTCCCGCTGGCGCTCATCGTAAACGCCGTATCCCCAGAAGGCGATGCCGGCAAGCACCCCGGCCGTCCCGACGACGGCCAAGCCTATCAGCGTGTTCCGGGGCCAAAACCAGACCAGGACACACAGCGCGGCGGCGAGGATCACCCACGGCATACTGGCACCTCCTTTCCGCCGGGGCCAAGCGCGGCGGGGGGATATGTTGACGGCACTACTCGCCCGTGCCGAAGCGGTCGTCGAGCTGACGGTTACGGTTGAAAATCCCTTCCATCATCATGGCCAGCGCCCCGTCCCCGGTCACGTTGCAGGCCGTGCCGAAACTGTCCTGCAAAGCGAAGATGGCCAGCAGCAGGGCCACGCCCGCCGGATCGAAATGGAGCACGCTCGTCACGAGGCCGAGCGAGGCCATGACCGTCCCGCCGGGCACGCCGGGGGCACCCACGGCGAAGATGCCGAACAGCACGATGAAGAAGGCCATCGTACCCACGGACGGCAGCGTGCCGTACAGCATCAGGCTGATGGTCATGACGAAAAAGGTTTCGGTCAGCACGGAGCCGCACAGGTGCACGGTCGCGCCCAAGGGGATCATGAATTCCGTGACGGTCTTGCTCAGGGCCGGGGAGCGCCGCGCGCAGGACAGGGCCACGGGCAGCGTGGCGGCGCTGGACATGGTCCCCACGGCGGTGAGGTACGCGGGCAGGTAATAGCGCAGCACCCGCCACGGGTTACGGCCCGACAGGATGCCGCCGATGCTATAGAGCACGGCGAGCCAGATAAAATGGCCCACGATGACGATGCCGATGACCTTGAGGAAAATGGGGAACTGCACGGTCAAGCGGCCTTCATAGGAAAGCTCGCAGAACGTCGCGCCCACGAAAAACGGCAGGATGGGGATGATGACCCGGGTCACGACGCTGGTCATGATGGCTTCAAGCTCGGCCAACGCCTTGTTGATGATCTCGGCCTTGGTCCAGCTCACGGCGAGCCCGAGCAGCAGCGCCGTGACCAGCGCGCTCATGACGGACATGAGCGGCGGGATGTCCAGCACAAAGGACGGCTTCGGAAGATCGACGAGCCCGCTCACCTCCGTGGGCACGGACAGGTGCGGGATGATGGCGTAGCCGGAAGCCGCCGAGAACGCCGCCGCGCCGACGGACGAAAGGTAGGCGATGGCCACGGCCGTAAGCAGCATCTTGCTGGCGTTCTGTCCCAAGCGGGCGATGGCCGGCGTGATGAAGCCCACGATGACGAGGGGCACCGCGTAGAAAATGATCTGGCCCAAGGCGTACTTGACCGACGCCACGGCATCCATGACCTCCACGTTGGCCATGCGCCCCAGAAAGGCGCCGATGGCCAGTGCCACCAACAATTTGATGATCAATCCGAAATCGCTTTTCTTGGCGGACATCGCCCACTCCTTCTCTCTTCATCAAACATGCCGGGAAGGGTCCCGGCCTCCTCGGGGCGGCCCGCCTTCTCCTCGGGGGGCCGCAGAACGCCATGCCAAAAACAGGCCGGAGGCCCTGCCGTTCCCCACGGCCCGCCTCCGTCACCCGTCTCCGCCCCATCATACGTGACACGGCCCGCAAGGACAAGGCCGCCCGGCAAGCGGCGGCGGATCGGAAGGGAACGCCCCGGCGTGTGGCGATCAGGGTATCCACGGTCGCCCCCCTTATAGACGGTTTCCTGGGAGTTCCACGCGCGAGGCGATCAGGGGCGAGCCGTTGTCGTGGAAGAAGCTTTTTCACTGGGAGTTCCACGCGCGAGGCGATCAGGGGGCAGCCTTCGCTGGCTGCGACGTCCATGCTGGGGAACGTCCCGGCGCATGGCGATCAGGATGCCCGGCGACGGCTCCTGTGGCATCCACCTTCCTCCCGATCAGCCGGGATTCTTCAAAGCATTCCCCCAGATACCGCCGGGCTTCCGGAGCGGCCTATGACGCGGCGAGGGCCTATCGCGGCGGCGCGGGGCGCCCCCGGACGCTTTGCTGTCGGCATTCACGGGGCGCCCTTATGAAGGGAATAGCTTGAGATTCAACAAACTATCATCATTGCTTCCCTTATACGTGAGGATTGTTCTTGACAGACGCCTTCCTCCTTGGGCATCGTAACCCCAATAAAAACCGTTTTGGGCACCACAGGAGGCCATGCTATGGAACTGAAAAAGCTTCTTTATGCCGTTGACTTGGAAGACGCCCCCCATCCGGCTATCGAACACGTGAAGATGGTGGCGTCCCTGACGGGCGCTTCCGTTTCGATCGTGTACGTGCTCCCTTCCGAAACGGTCTATGAATCCAACTACCTCTCCGGCGAGGGCCAGCCCAACAGAATCGCGCCAACCCAAGCCCTGCTGGAAAAGATGGAACACTTCCTGAACACGAACTTCCCGGAAGGCGTCGACGACTGTGCGTTCCTCATGGGGAAGATTTCGGAAGAAGTCGTCAAATACGCCCACAAGAGCGACATCGACTGCATCGTCGTCGGCGCGCATGGCCGGATCGGGTTCCGGCAGCTGTTCGCCGGGTCCGTGGCCACGGAAGTCGTGAAAAAGGCCCACTGCTCCGTATCCGTCATCCGCCCCAGATATTGACGGAACGCCGACCTGCCCTTTCCCGGCAGGCAAGGAAAAGCATTACGCGTTTTGGAACCTCCCGCCTGGCGGGAGGTTTTTTCATGCGGAAAAGCGTGCCCCGAATACGTCCCGCCGCGCTTGCGAGGATGGGTTGACCCGGACTTCCCGGCGGTGTAACAGGAAACAGTCCATGAGAAATGCTCATGGGCGACATTTCTAAGGGTGGTGTACCAATGCTGTATACGCGCAACTGATTGAGGACAAACAGAACCCACGGTGTGAGGTTCTCATTGTCTGTTCGGACGCGGAAAGAGCAAGCCTTTCGCCGCCCTTCTGAGTGTGCAGCCGAGGGGAGGCCGTAAAGGCGTTCCTTCTCTTTCCCCGTTCAGGATGGAGCCATCGTACGCATGGTGTATCCGCCACAACGTTTGGGAAGGAGTAGGAGATGAGGAAAAATCTTTTTGCGACAACGCCGGGCATCATCATTGTGGGCGCCGTCATCGGCCTGATCGCCGTATGGCTGCAAAAGCTCGGCAACCCGGCAAACATGGGGATCTGCGTAGCGTGCTTCGAACGCGATGTGGCCGGAGGGCTTGGCCTGCACCGCGCGGCCATCGTCCAGTACCTGCGCCCTGAAATCATGGGGCTGGTGTTCGGCTCGCTGGCCGCCGCCATCGCCACGCGGGAATTCAAACCGCGCGGGGGTTCCGCACCCATCGTCCGTTTTGTCCTCGGCATGATAGCCGCCATGGGCGCATTGGTGTTCCTCGGATGCCCGTGGCGCGCGATACTCCGCCTCGCCGGCGGCGACGGAAACGCCATCCTCGGCCTTGCCGGCCTGGCCACGGGGATCTGGTTCGGGACGCTCTTTTTCAAAAAAGGCTATTCCCTTGGCCGCAGCAACAGCCAGAGCGTCGTCTCCGGGGCACTCTTCCCCGTCATCGCCGTCTGCCTGCTCCTTCTTTACCTCATTTTCCCGCAAATCCCGGATCAGCCGCAAAGCGGCCCCCTGTTCTACTCCGTGAAGGGCCCCGGCTCACAGCACGCCCCCTTCATCGCTTCGCTGGGGCTGGCCTTCATAATCGGCATCTTCGCGCAGCGCAGCCGTTTCTGCACGATGGGCGCGTTCCGCGACCTCTTCCTCTTCCGCTACACCCACCTGTTCCTCGGGCTGGCGGCCATGTTCGCCGCCGCATTCATTGCGAACGCCCTGACGGGCGGCCTCAAGTTCGGCTTTGAAGGCCAGCCCGTGGCCCACAGCGACTTTCTGTGGAACTATCTTGGGATGGTTACCGCCGGCCTTGCCTTCGCACTCGCCGGAGGATGCCCCGGCCGCCAGCTGTTCATGGCGGGGGAAGGCGACAGCGACGCCGGCATTTTTGCCCTCGGCATGTTGGTCGGCGCGGCTATGGCCCATAATCTGGGCACGGCCAGTTCCGGTACGGGCATCGGCGTATACGGTATGCAGGCGACGATCATCGGTTTCGCCGTCTGCCTGATCATCGGCTTCGTCCATTCCAAGAAGGCGTAAAGGAGTATTGCCATGCGTACCATTGATACCCGGGGACTTTCCTGCCCCCAGCCGTTGGTCCTCTTCCATCAGGCCATAGCGGAAAACGCCGATACCCCTCTGGATGTGCTGGTGGACAACGAGGCCAGCCTCGAAAACGTCACCCGCGCCGCTGAAAAAAAGGGCTGGAACGTCACCCCGAAAGATGAGGGCGAGGGCGTCTTCCGGCTGGAACTCCGCAAGTGAGGAACTTCTTTTCCCGTTTAGCCGAAGTGTTTCAAGGGAAGCCCCGGAAAGGGGCTTCCCCGCCTTCCCGCACATCCACGGAATACGGCTTTCTCGTTTTCCAGCATACGGGCGAGGTCATCCGGGCCGAACGGATACTGCGGGAAGCGGGGTTTGCCGTGGAGGTCAAAGGGCCTCCCCCCGAACTGCGTACGGGATGCGACATGATCATCGTCTTTGACCTGATGCAGGAGCCGCTTATCCGCAACGCGCTGGGAGCCGCCCGCCTTGAGCCGATCCAGTCCGTCCCCATGCGCGATACCCTGCTCGAACCCGTATCGCTGTTCCATGTCCAGGATTACGGCGACTGGTTCATGGTGCGGGCCGCGAACATGAAAATCACCGTGGAACGCGCCACGGGGAAAATCGTCAACGTGTCCGGAGGCGGATGCCCCGATGTGCCGTATCTGGCGGCGCTGCTGACGGGGCAATGCATCGGCGAGGCCGAGGAGCCGCGGGTCAAGGGGCAGACGCTGTGTTCCTATTCGCTGCAACGCGCGTTTGAGGAGGCGAGGCGGCTATGGCGTGGATGATCTGCGGTACCGTGCCGGATGCGTCTTTTCCCCTGACGGGGGGACGCTGGCGTCTGGATGGCGGCTTCCTCCATGCGGAGGGCGGGGGCATCGCCCCGCTTTCCGTACAGCGCGGGACACCCGCCCTGCTCGGAACCGCATTGCTGACGTGCGAAACGCTTGGGGTGGAGCCTCCCACGGCACTGCTCGCCGGGGACACCGGGAACGGCGACGGGAGCAGGAAGCTCTACAGCAGCCTTGCGGCCTCCCCCAGCCTGTCCGGGGTTCGGGGCATCACGTTTCATTACCTGTTCCCCGACCTTGATGGGCACAACCGCGTCCTGATGGCTCTGGAAGAAGCGGGCCCGAAGCCCGTGCTCGTCGCCGATGCCGGTTTCATGTATGTCGCCAAGATGAGCGGCTACGCCGACGCCTACGATCTGTTCACCCCCGATGCCGGGGAACTGGCCTTCCTTGCCGATGAAAAGGCGCCGCACCCTTTTTACACCAGGGGGTTCCTGCTGGCCGCGGATGAGGATATCCCAAGCCTCGTCGAACGCGCCTATCAGCACGGAAACGCCGCGCGCTTCTTGCTCATCAAAGGGAAGGTCGATCACCTTGTGGAAGGCGGGCGGTTCCTCGGCGACGTATCCGAACCGCAGGTTGCCGCTCTGGAGCCCATCGGAGGCACGGGCGATCTCGTCACCGGCCTTGTGACGGGCCTGCTCGCCGGCGGCATGGAGATGCCCCAAGCCTGCCTGACCGCCGCGCGGGCCAGCCGGATTACCGGGCTGCTTGCGAACCCGACCCCCGCGACGCAGATCGCGGAACTGCTGCCCTTCCTCCCCGAAGCGTTGCGCTGCGCTTTGGAGGGGGCCTCCCCCCCTGTGCGCCCCTCCGGGGCGTGAAACGGTCCAGACGAGAGCCGCCCCATCCCTCAGGATTCTTACGGAAAAGCCCCCTTCCTCACGGTTGGGGGCTTTCTTTACAAGACAGCCAGAACCATTCCAAGCCATCCCTATGGCAACTACCTTTCCGGAAACTCCTTTCCGATGGATTTCATTTGCCCATCCGACCAATACGAAGCGTCCTGACCGTCTATCCATTTGATCTGCCCGTCAGCCCAGTACGAGACATCTCCCGCCAACACTTGAAAAGGGAATACGCAGAACAGCAAAACCAAAAAGAATTTTTTCATTGCAACTATCCTGCAACATGCTCTGCGATTTGATGTAACCATGTGTCTTAACATCAAAAAAATGGTTACTTGTTCAGATAGGCATCCACTTCCTTTTCAGCCTTGCGCCGTTCAAGCTCATCCATGACCGCAACGGGAACGCAGACCTTGCCCACCGGGTTGAAGAACGTGGACAGCGACTTTGCATAGGGAATCGCCATCGGCAACAGGACAATCGTGCAGCACATGACAACGACCTGGGCAATGCCCCACAAGAAAAAAAGCACGCCCAAGGGAAAGTACAGGATCCGGACAATGAGGCAAAGAATGGCGTACAGGATGTTTCCGCTCTTATTGGGATGCAATTCCCGCTTGTCTATCATGGAATAGCTGTACGGAGCGAGAGCGAACTTGGCATATTGAATCAAACCAAGCCCGATGGGGGCACCGACAACGGTAACGGTTAAAAGGATCCCCGCCAAAAAAGAAAACAAAGACGTCACAAAACCAAAGCAGGGAAAATGCCAAAGGATATTACCTAATAGTCTCATAGCCACTCCTTGTTGCCTCCCAGACCATACCATGCCTGCAAAGTCAAGATGCCGGGCAAGGAAAGCCCTAGGCCTCCTGCGGGTGTGGGGCTTTTCCCTTTTTCCATCTTTTACGCCGATAGTTATAATTACCGAACACGCAGTGTGGGAAACTAGCCGGTCCGGACATACGGAAAAGGCGTCTTCCTCGCGGGCAAGCTGGATGCCCCCGCCACTTCACTGTGCCGTCCCCATCCCTTGCTCCGCAAGGGGGCTCCCGGCCTTGCCTGCGGGCAGGCCCTCCCGCTCGGTAAGCGTCTCGCCCCGGTAGGTAGCATCCGCCAGTGGCGATGGCCCCGGCGTCAGCGGTGCCTGGCTACGGCGGGAAGGGAAGAAGCGGCATACGTACAAGGAGACAAGAAAAAGAGGCAAGAAAGGGAACGCGTGCTATCTCGCCCACTTTTAAAAAACAACTATATCAATATATTATTGTAAATTGTACAAACACGGAAAGTAAACTATACCCAAGGGGGAATCAAAATACCATTTATAAGGATAAAACATGCCAGAAAGACAGCTGACTATCCAACAAAAAAGATATTTAAAATTTGCCCATCTGTTTTTTGCCGCCCTCTGGGGTGGCGGGGCAACAACGATGGTACTCTTGTTTTGCCTCTTTCATCCCAGCACAGCACATGAACAGATCACATTCAGTAAGATTTTGTTTTATATAGATTTTATCATAGTCGGCCCCGGAGCCGGCGGATGTCTAGCCACAGGGCTCATCTACTCTTTATATGGGAATTGGGGATTCTTTAAATTCAAATGGATAACGTTAAAGTATGTTATCAATATCCTGTTCATTACGTACGGTATGCTCGTTTTCCTACCGTTTACACACGGCCAATACAGCTACTACCTATCACAACCGACAGAGGCCATAATACCTGAAGAGAGCATATGGATGAACATATTCTGTACTTTGCAAAACTTTTGCACGATACTCATGTTTCTCTTTGTGGTTTATCTTTCAGTATTTAAATCTGTTAAAAAGAAAAACCGAGAGAGGCCCCGCCCCTTCGCCACAGACTGAACCTCGCCTGCGATGCATAGCCCAGCCCTATCCTCCCACCGGGCTTTGCGGCTACGGCCTTCCCCGGACGCCCGTACCGATGCCGCCGGGAACCGGCAACGCTCCTCCGTCCTCACCCGTGACATCCTGCCCTTCCTCTTCATGGGGCAGGCCACAAAACACGAACTCCACCGGATGGACGAAACCGCCCGCGCACCACATAAACGAAAAGCCCCGGCGGGCTTTCTCCTGCCGGGGCTTCTGGCGTCATGCCTCAATTTTGAAGGTTTTCCCTTGCCTCTTTTATGGAAGCCCTCTTGATGTCGGCCTGAAACTCCATCACGCGGCCCAAGAGGAACACGACCCCGTAAGGACGGGGACCAAGGGCCCGTCAGCTTGCGTTCTCGGCGGCCTGTTTCATGGCCCGCTTCATGGCGTAGAGCATGCCATCCGCCCGCTTGACGATTTCCGAAAGGCCGTGATCCGTTTCCGGATTGAAAAAGGCATGTCCCCAAGCGGCACTCAGATGTATTTCGTTTTCCTCGTTGTAGCGCGCGATACGTTGTTCCAACTTTTGCTGGCACTTTTTCACATCGGAAAGCGAAACCTCGTGCAAGGCGGCAATGAATTCGTCCCCGCCGTAGCGGTACAATTTGGCGGTGGGAGGCATGGTTTCCCGTAGGAGCGAGGCGAAATCCCTAAGGAGCCGATCCCCGGCGAGGTGCCCCCATGTGTCGTTGACCCGTTTCATGCCGTTGAGATCGAACAGGATGAGGCATAGGGAACGCACAGAGTCGAAATCATGGGCCATCCTCACGCAGCTCGTCTCGTAGGCGTTGCGGTTGCCGAGTTCGGTCAGGCTGTCCGTAAAGGCCATCTGGTGCGTCTGCTGGATATAGTCGAAGGCATCCTTTCCATACCGGAACGGGAACACTTCGTCCGAATCCACGACTTCGTAAGGGTGGGACAGATGCATGTGCACGACATGGAGTCGGTCGCCAATCAACCGATAAAAGAAGGATACACGTTGCAGAGTCCGTATGAACAGGCCGGTTTCCTCATCGGAAGTAACCGTACAGCAACCGAAGATGAGACAGGAGTGCTCATCCTCATAGGCGACCTGATAGGTTTCCTGCTCCATCGTGAAGGTGACAAGCTGCTCGATCTGCAAGAGTTCCCTGAGCTTGTCCACGCCGGTGGTGTACTGGGCGCGTGAAGGCCCGATCCACGTGACGCCCTCTGCCATCTGCGCGTAAACGAAGTCCTCGTCACGCCGATAATGCCGATACATGATCTCGTGGGTCAATTCGATACCGCGCCGGCCCAACGGGCCCATTCCTTCTTCATTTTCGATACGATACACGCTGCTCATCGTTTCTCTCCTCTTCCGCAGGACAGAAGCCCCGTTCCCGCAAAAAGGCGGTCCTATTGGGGAGGGAAGCCCAAGCCCCCGGGCATGTCAACAGCCCCGCAGGAGCCCCAAAAGACTGTGAAGGCGGACGGGGCATGACATCCCGAAGCCGAAACGCAAGCCGGGCAGGCCGTTCTACCGCAAGTCAGGTGCCGTCCGGTGCAGTCTGAACAGAACGAAAAACGCGGCAACCTGGACGAGTTGAATACAGAGGTAGCAGGCAAACCAGCCGAACCCCGAATAGAGAGCTCCGGGGATGTAGGAGCCGAGAAGCCCGCCGAAATAATAACAGGAAAGAAAAAGCCCATTGACCATACCGCGGTCGCCATGACCGGAGAGCATGGCCTGATGGTTGATAAGGCCGGGGCTGATGGAATGGACGACAAACTCCCCAAAGGCTATGAGCCATAGCCCGCCGAACAAGGCCCAAAGGGAAGGGACCGCAAGCGTGAGACAGGAGGCGACATAGACGGCGGACGCGAAAAGAATAAGCCTTGTTGGCGTTTTAAACACGCGCATGAGCGGCGCAAGGGACAACGAAGCGACAAGGCCGACGGAATACCCGAAATACATGAGTCCGATGAGCCCCTCGGAGTGGCCCTGCCCGAGTTCCGCCATACGGAAAGGGATAAGGTTGCCGATGGCGGCGAAGACAAAGATACCGCAGGCTTCGGCGAAAAAGAGACTGGGGACCCCCCTGCCCTTGAAAACGGCGAGGTATTCACGTGGGCTGTGGAGGCGCGCACTGGCGTTGCGCATTTCCGGAATGCTTCGGATGAAGAGGAGGACAAGGAAAAAGAAAAAACAGATAACGGCGAGCGTGGCACGCCATCCGAACATCTGCGCAGCCCAGCCTCCGATAATTCGACCGCACAGCGAACCGACAAGATTGGAGGTCACATAGCCCGCAAGCGCACGGTTGAGATCCAGGTGGCGGAACATGACGGCAATGCCGGACATGACGGCTGTGAGCACCACCGGAACCAGCAATGCCTGTAAAGCGCGGATGCCGAGAAGGACAAGAAAGGACGGGGCAAACCAAATCCCCACGCCGCTTATACCGAGCAGGAGGGAAGCCCCCAGAATGGCACGCCGCACGCCGATACGGCTGAGCAGCATCCCCACGCAGAGAGGCGAAACGGCGAGCGACAGCATGAACACGCTGACGAGCAGCCCCGTGGAGCCTTTGTCCACACCGAAATCCCTGCTCACCGAGTTGAACATGGGTTGCGGAGCATACATCAGCGTATAGACGCAAATGGAAATCAACAGAAGCCCGGCATAGGTTCTCAAGATCGCATTCTGATGAGTGCGAGGATGACCCGACATAATCCCCTCCCAGTCTTTTTCAGCTGAAACCCTCGGAACATGCCTCTCTTCGCAGGCATCAAACAGGGCAAGAGCCCCTATCAGGCAGAGAAAAAGGTGAACAGACCGGAGCCTCCGCCCATATAGTTCGGTCTAGTCTCCATGAAAAACCGGCTCTCTGAAAAGCGCTTTTCAAGCTCTAACACAAAACTGTTTCTGTCAATGGAATCACCGCCGCCATTTCGACGGGGCAGGCCGTAAAGGGGGTTTCAGCCCCCCTCCCTCCATCCATCCTTTCTTCCCCCTCTTCACACATATGTCCCCACAACGGCGCAAGACATAAAAAAGCGCACTCCGAACATGTTTCGACATAATGAAGAGCCTCCATTGAATGCTAGAGGAATATGGTCTACGTACAAACAAGAAGGCCTCGTAAAAAGGAGAGATGTATGCCCCGGAACCGTTTTTTCCACTGCCTGACGCTGGCCGCCGCGTTTTTCCTGCTCTGGGAAACGCAGGCGTCGGCCTATGAAACGCGCGTCGTAACCGACCATGCAAACACCCCCCTGTTCCAACTGCGCTTTTTTGATCAGGGGGAAGAGTACGGCAACGCCCTTTCTGAGACGGAAGGAGAAGTCTCCACCTGGCAGTTGAGCGCCGCGCAAAAAGACGCCGTTACCCAGGCCGTGGAACTCTGGGCGGACATTCTCGGTCCCGGAGCGAACAACGCCGTGCCCGCCGCCATCAACGTGGGCACCATGAACGAGGTAAACGCCGATGCGATAAGCGTTGCGAATCCGACGTGGCAGGGGACTCCCTGGGAGGGAGCCAGCGGGTTGGCGGGCGCACTCATCGGCGATCAAAGCATGAATCCTCCGGCCCAGATACGGATCGGCAAAATGAATTTCAGCATTCCGGACATCCCGTCGCCCCTGCCCACGGGCAACGGCATAGATCTGGTCGGAACCCTGTACCATGAAATGGGCCATGCCCTGGGTATTTCCTCCTTGGCCCTCGTGGGGGAAGACGATGACGGTAACCCCGTGTATGGATTCGATACGGAGATCTCTCCCTGGGATCGCCACTTGGTCGATCGATACGGCGTCACCCCCACAACCGACATGGAAGTCGTCCGGTCAGAACCAGAAACAGCGCCGGGGGCCGACCCCGTGTTCACGGTCGGCGAGATGACGGAAAGCGGCGTCCTCTTCAAAGGAACACATGTGAGCGAGGTGCTGGCGGGCGCGCTGAACGGCGGGCTGCCGATAGAAGGCTTTGAAGGGGATAGCCTGGATCTGTCGCACATCGAGCTGGACCGCAGCCTCATGAGCCATCAGGACTACCGCAACTATCAGGTTTTCATGGAAGCCGAACTCGCAGCGCTTCAGGATATCGGGTACACGATTGACCGCAAAAATTTTTACGGTTTTTCCGTTTACGGGGACAACCTGACGCTCAGCAACGGACAGGGATATTTTGCCCGCAACGCCGACGGCACGGCGTATCTGCCCGGGCAGCCCAACACCGCGGCCTACGGCGTGGGTCTGCATATCTACGGCAGCGGCAACGACATCACCCAGACCGCGGATCTGCTGGCCTGCGGCACAGCCGGAACCGGAATCCGCGTGGACGGCGAGGCCAACACCCTGCGCATCGCCCCCGGAGTGCGCGTGTCCGCCGACGGAGCCTATGGCACGGGGCTGCTTCTAGCTTACGGCAAAGGCCAGAACGTCGTCAGCCGGGGAGAAATCCGGGCTACAGGGACCGGCGGCGCGGGTGCGCGCTTCGACTTCGGCGGCAGCCTGCTCGGCCTGGACTCCGGCCTGACCGCCGAATACCGCGGCTCATACATCCGAAGCCGGACGGAAGCCGCAGAGGATGAGTCCGGCAACATCGTCACCCAGCTTTATGAACGGTACGATCTGCTCGACGAACTGAAAGGCCCGCTTGCGGAGCGTTTCGACGTAAGCGGCCCCCTGTCCGGGAATGCGGCCGCCATATACATTTCCCGCAATGCCTGGGTAAAAAACATCAACATCGTAAACGGGGCGGCGCTGAGCGGGGACATCATTTCGGACTGGAACCCCGGCAACTCGGACGTGCAGCAAGATCAAGCGGCCGCCAACGGCGACGATCTGCTCACCAGCCTGAGTTTCGGCCGTCTGGCGGCGGGCGACGGATCGGCGACGGACGCGCCCGATCCGGACTTCCGCCTGCGCTACGACGGCAACATACTCGGCAGGCACAGCATCAGGATGTCCGTAGACGGCGGCGCGCTGTCCTTCAACGGGCGGGCCGAGGTGCTGGATGTGAACGTAAGGGAGGGCGCGACCCTGAGCGGCAATGCCGAGTACACCCTGAACGCCCTCGACAACGGCTACGTCTCCGTAGACGGCACCTTCACCAACGCGGGTATCGTCGCCCCCGGCAATAGCATCGGTACCATTACGATCAACGGCGACTATCACCAGACCGCGACCGGACGCCTGTTCACAGAATTCGACGCTTCGGGCACGTCCGACAGACTCGCCGTCAACGGGAACGCCGTTGTAAACGGCACCCTGTATCTTGCTCCCCTGCCCGGCTATTACGCGGGAAGCCTCTCCCTCGCGCCGATCACGGCTTCCGGAAACCTGACGGAAGGTTATGCCACAAACCTTCTTTTGGACTCGCCCACGCTGGAAATGATCGCCACACCTCAAGGCGGGACGGCCACAATCCTCTCCTCCCGCGCCGCCGACGCCTACAGCCGATACGCCGCGAACGGCAACGCCGCCAACGTAGGCCGGGCGCTCTCCTCTGCTGAAGGGGTACGGGACGACATGCGGAACCTCTACGCGGCGCTGGACTTCTCCGCGGCTGACGGGAGCACCGTCCGCGACGCCCTTTCCCAGCTTTCGCCCGACGCCTACGGCAATGCGGCGCTGGCGAGTTTCGATATGCACCGTATGCTTTCCGATTTGATTCTTCCCGGCACATTCTCCCGCGCTCCGCAAAAGGACGGGGAATGGCATGTTTTCGCACAGCCCTACGCAGGGACGTTCGACCAGCCGGGACGCAGCGGCATGGGCGGCTACGACGCCACGAACGTCGGCCTGATCGGAGGTGCGGAACGGAGCACGCCCGGCGGGCTGACCGTCGGCGGGCACGTCGTGTTCAACCACCAATCCATGACCGGCGATGCCAATGGAAAGCTGCGCGGCGAAGGACTGTATCTCGGCGCGCAGGGCCTGTACGCCCCGGCGGACTGGGATGGTTGGAACGTCTTCGGCATCGGACGTCTGGGCGTGGAGAACTGGCGCATGAAGCGGGCCGTTTCCTTCAACGGCTACAACCGCGAAAACAACAAGGACTGGACCGGGTTCTCGGGCTCGGTCCGTGCGGGCGGCGGCTATGAGGCCGACTGGGGTACGATCAAGGCCGGGCCCTTCGCCGCGCTGGACTACGCCTTCTCGTCACGCCCGTCCCTGACGGAAGACAACGGCATGGGCAGCCGACTCCATCTGGATTCCGAAACCTTCCACTCGCTGCGCTCCAGCCTCGGTGTCCGCATGAGCACGAATGAAAGGCAGCTCGGCGAACACGCCACCTGGAAGGCTCACGCCTCCGCCGCGTGGAACCACGAACTGCTCGACAAGGCGGGCACGATGCACGCCTCATTCGTGGAAGCGGCCAACGCTGGCTTCTCCAACACTGTAAAGGTCCCGGGCCGCGACAGCCTTGGCCTCGGCGCGGGCGTGCGTTTCAACACGGACAAGCACGTCTCTTTCTCCTTAAACGCCGGGAGCGAACTTTTCCGCCGTGATGCAACATCCGTTTACGGAAACCTCGCTGTGGAATGGAAGTTCTAGAATTTTCCGACCTCCCACACAACAAAGCCCCCTTCCTCACGGTTGGGGGCTTCCTCTTTTCTGTTCCCGACAGTTCACATTGGGCCGCTCATCATGATGAGCGCACCGAAACTGCCAGCCGCAGCAGCCTCACAAACGAGGGCGGCCCCCCGGCGCGGCGGTTCCCGGCGGATTCAAGGGAAGCAACGCTTCATTTGAATCCGCAGCTGCGTCATATCTCATACTATCCCACGGATGGGCTACCGACACACCTGCCCGGCAAGCTGACCAAGCCGGTAGGCCATCTCAACGGCTCCCCGTGTTCCGTATGGCGAACGGCACCCAGCATATAAAAATACCGTCAGAACTACCGACAAAATAACGGTATATCCATATACCAAGTGAGACTCTTGGAGAGTATGAAACTTGGATAAAAAGCCCCGCAAGGCTTTTGAGGCTTTGCGGGCTTTTTGGGATTCTTTTTGGCGGAAACGTATAGGAGTCGAACCTACCAACGACCTTTCGACCGTCCACCAGTTTTGAAGACTGGGCGCCACACCGGTGACGAAACGTTTCCCTAAAGTTCGCTTATTTTTAAGAGGATATCACATCCTGTTTTTCCGTCAACAGTATCTGTTTTACTTGTAATATCAATATATTAATATAAAACACAACACTGAAAGAAATTGGAGAGGACCTACTGCACGTTGCCCGAATAAAATGAAGCACTCCCGGCATGAGATCACTGTGCTAACGGGGCAAGCATTGCCGTATGTTTTTTCTTGAACAGTGAAATAATTCCATAAAAAACAATGTGACTCGCTCCGTTTTAGCCCCCCAGAATCTGCTCTTCTCCTGTCTCCTTCTTGTCAGGCCGCTCTTGTGATTTCCTCGGGCTCCCACCAAAGGGCTGTGATGCTTCTTTGCGCATGAACCGGCGCCGCGTGGCGTTACATTTATCATTCCTCTCACGCATCCCCAATTTGCATCTCTGTCCAACACTTTTTCCTATTCATTACATTTTTTTCATGGTGAAATATAATATGA